>BNJV01000310.1_pt1 | contig 100947 bp, 115 predicted proteins | sample 8540591 | NCBI WGS metagenome assembly BNJV01 (sample SAMD00202457, study PRJDB9452) | human saliva metagenome | host: Homo sapiens
GTCGCGCCGCTACAAGGAGGGTCCGTTTGGGACGAGTGAAATGTTATTATTTAAATATAAAGTTACAATGAAAGTCTGGTTAATAAAAAGTGCGTATGTACTAAAAGTCAATCACGATATTTAGGCATTTTCTAAAATTTCTCTTTTAAAATGGTATATATATGCTTTTGCATGGAAAAGCAAAATCACATTCCCGAACTTTCATTTTATTACTAGTAAGCGTGGTTGTTCAAAAGTTCTATCAAATTCAGTACATGAACGAGGTAATTTCGGCTCTGATTTTAGTGCCAAGCTTTGCGAGACCTAAACGTCAGTGGTCAGTGCTTGCAGTGAATGATGTTTTAGATGCAAAGGTCGTTTTTAGAGATTACTAAAGTTTGTGTTTTCAAAAGGAGATTCAAGGGACTTCGAGATTACGAGCCGTACACTTATCGCTTTTAAATCACCTCGTCTGCTTCGCGGTTGAGACGAGGGAGTCGTAAAAACCCCTCGCGCGTTCAGGGTGGCTGCGATGGCGCTATCGTGCCGCATGTGTTCCCGTGCTCATAGAAAGCCCTGACAAATTTTTAGAAATTGTGGGCAGGCATATCACGACTCTAGGTGGTGCGCTAAACAGTAGTGCGGCCTACCGGTAGTAGTCTGCTAAAAGGCAGTGGTAAAGGATTTACGTGCAAAATAGCTTTAGAAAGTAAGTTTTTGTTTCTTTGTTAAGAGGGAAGAGGCTTGAATGCGGTCTGCTTGCAGTTGCGAGGCTTGCGACGCAAAAGCTAACTATGGCGCGCAATCCCTTCGACGACGTTAGGGTATTGGCGTGCGTCAGTGCTACGCACTACGTGCGGTTTAATCGAAGGGTATAATGCGTGCTAAGAATTTCGCGAGACGGTAAATGTTTCGGCTCTAGCATTGGGCTGAAAGCTGCAAAGCGGAAAGTCATTGAGTAGTCAATTCTTGCATGTGAATGAAAGGATTTTAAACGGCTGTCGTGTAACTATCCAGGTCAGATAAGAGTGAGATAAAGGTACATTTGTGCACTTTATAAATTTTCAATTGCTGAGGCACGAGCTCTAAGACGTTGCAGGCTCGTTTGCTGCCCATTTTGCGAAAGCTTTATCCAAGGGGCATTTGCCGAATAGATCAAGCTCTGCTCTATGCCGTTTCATGCAGATATTACGGGTGGCTAGCTCGTAGCAGCTTCGCTGCTGCAACACTCATAAAGCGACTTAAATATCTCCCTTAGAGATCTAACCAGATCTTTTCAGCATAAGAACCTCGCGCCCTAGCGTGTCAGCATATAGCAAGGGTTTTGTCTTTTGTTCTCACACTCGCTTGAAAGCTTTTAGTAAAGCTCTCATAGCTTTGCGTCACACTTTTTGTTGATGCAGTTTTGCATATTTTCATCAGTTTGCGCTTAGAAGATAAAACAGCAAAAGGCTAAAAATAAAATGGATTTTTCGCCATTTCCTTAAAGAGATATTGCTTTGAAGGGGTCATTACAGGAGGTTTCTTGTTGGACAAAGTGGAGGATAGCCTGAGCCTCGTCATTAAATTGCAACTCTTGTTTAACAAAAACAATCAAACAAGATCTCTCTTGCTAAAGCCCAAATAGCCGCAAACTCGCCAGATTCAGCACCAAGCGATAGGGATGAGATGATCGCGCGCATAAGCTACGAAGCGCTTTTGAAAATGTGCCTAAGAGACAAAAGTAAGATGCGGTGCCGATGACTCGCATGGTGGATCAAAAGGCTAAGCTGCTGCTATCCTACAGCTCCGATCGGACTAGCATGGCGATAGAGTAGATGACGTGCTCGTCGACTGAGCTTCGCTATAAAGCGGCCAATGAGCGCTGGGTCGATAAAGCTAACGCCATGATAGCCGAGAGCAAAAACGCCACGCCTAACGACGTTTCTTGGTTTTGATAAAGGCTTGAGATGAGCAAGCGATAAAGACGATGCCAGGCCTAAAAGCAGGCCAAATAAAGGCTGCTAAACGCACCAGCACACGTAAAGGTATCGACACGCCGCTATAAAATACCAGCCACCGCAAAGCAAAAGCGAAAACAAAGAAAGCGGCACAAAACGACAAATGTCCGCCAAAGCGCCTTGCCAAAAGTAGTACTCTTTAAGGAAGCAGCAGGAGCTTAGCACGTATTCAAAATGAGGTTTGTATCTCTGTCTTGATTTTATGCTTCTAGCGGTTGGATGAGGATAAAGTATCGGCACGATGATGACGCAGAGGCCAGCCTATAAACAAAAGTAGCGTTGCCCTTGTTAGCGAAAGCCTAACGCGCGCGAATCAGTCACTCCGGCACGTAAAAATCTATCATCAAAAGCAGAGAAGCGCATGAGATCGCAAAACCACCTTGGGCGAAAGCGACTCTTTGACGTCTGGATTTTGCTATTAGGTTATTCACTCTTGCTCGCCAGTACTTTCTTCTTTGATGATCTTGCCAGGTCCATATAGACGCATCTATCAAAGCGGATGAGCGATCCTCATCTATGCGGTGCGGATGAAAACAGCGTCTTTTTGCGTGAGAGTTGTCTAACCGTGTCAAAAGGCTCCTTGCTTTCTCGTCTGATTGCCGTTGGCTCGTCAAACATCAAGAACGCGCTATCTTTATGCGTGCGATGGCTATTAGCATCTTTGCTTTAGCTATACCATCGAATGGTTTGTAAAGGACTTCGTTTAGATTGCATACAGGTCAAGCTCTAAAGCCACTCAGGCTTCTCAATATCTTCCAGATTTTACATTTGGGCTTTTGCAGAACAAACTCGCGAGCTCACGCGAACCCGGCATGGCCAAAGTGGTGGCGTTTTGCCGGCACAAATGGAGATAAACTTTAACGCCTCTTTTCTATCTTTGAGGGTGTTACACCATTTGTCGCGACGGCTTTCGCATGACTGGCGCAAACTCGCTTCAGATATTGATGCGCGCAGGCGAGGCTTTTGCCAGCTCCATTGCCCAGAGTATCGCTTTAATCTTTTCGCCAGCTCTACATTTGAACTGACGCTATCAAGTATCTTTTGCGAAGCACCAAAAGTCTCGTTACTTCTTTTATATCTATCAAAAGAGCCTACCATGCCTGTGAGGTTCTTAAAGCGTTGTCAAATTAAAAGCGCATCTTGGTGGCAAACGTCGATACACCTGCCACAAAGCGACGCAGTCAGCCCCAGCTATCCTAAAGGCTTTTTGCTATCATCGTTTTGCGCCTGTCTTAAAATGGCACGTGGCAACGCTAAGGCGGAAACATCGGTTGCCGGCTTAAGCGAGTGGTCGCTCTTTAATCTGAAAACGCTAGCCTTTATCGCATTTGAAGCTGCTGGCGGCCAGAATATGTCGCTCAACGGGCGAACGTACCTGCACCATGCCCTGCGTGAAGAAAATCGCAACCACCGGCATAAGCCACAGCTGTGGCAGATGGCGTGATGAAGTAGCCGCCATGGATGATACGTCTTGAAAAGTATCAACGACGTTAAAAATTTCCAGGGCAAGACTTGAGCCTAGCAGCTAAGGGAGCTAGCAAAAGTGGTAAAAGCGTAGCAGCCGCTTTCCAGCCTCAAAAACTCGCGGTTTACTACCATCTTTTGGCGCGGGTACACTACGCCGATTTACTGCTCGGCTATCTCGCTTATGTGGTGAGTAGCGGGCAGACCCACGAGCAAAGCCCTGCCATCCCAAAAATGATGGTAAAGGCCGATACTAGCGAAAGGCGGTCGAGTAAAGTCATGAGATTGTACGTTGCTAAGAGACTTTGCAAAGCTCGTCATGCGTCTGCCGGTGAAAGCCAAAGTATCCTTAACGAGCGCTGATGTGTCGCCCTCTAGGGTGCGCACGTCGACCTCTAAGAGCACCAAATAAAAAGATGCGCTAAAACAATGGTGAAATGCGCCAAAAACGTATGCTTGGAGCGCTTTTGCCATCTTTGTAGTCGTGTAGAGTGTAGCCAGCTTACGTTTTCTAACACTGTCGCACTTTGGACGTTATGTTTATCCATTTTACTGGTAGAAAGCATTCATCAGCAAGAGCTGTTTAGATCACTATCGCTAACGTTTATGTGACCGGTCCTTCATAAGCGTGTTTGCACCTTGCCAGCGCCTTATAATCAGCTGGTTTTTAAGCAGATCCCTCTTTGCTTAGATGGTGATATCCGAGCGCTACGACGCCTTTGCCATTTGCGCCGTGACGCTGGTGCGTCAGGGTTGAAAGCGTACGCTTGTACTAACGCGCCTTCGTTTTGCGTCTCTTAGCCACGCTGGCTTAATGCTCTTTACCTTTTTAGCTCATCTTCGCTGGCCAGGTCCTCGCTGAGACTTTGACTGCTCTTTTGGAGACATTTTGCTCACACGTTTGCTGAACGCTAGCTTCTGCGCTGCTCCTTTTTAGGCGGAGTTTGACGTCGCTTAGCGCCGCTGATGCCACATATCAGCACCGCTAAAATGATCGTTATGATTTTCCGATTTTCATTGTTTGCTCTACGCTGCTTGCCTTCCGTCAACTTGTCTCTTTGGCTGGTCCCTAGTCTCACCTCCTCATCCATCTTTAACAAGATCACGCGTCAGCGCATTTACCTTCTCTTTGTATAGCGATTTATCATCTTATCCATTTCATCCTCGCTCTTTGTTAAAGATGGTCCGATGATGCATTTGCGTAGTCGTCGTGGCAGGCTGAGCACTTTGTGATGAAGTCCTGCTAAGTCTGCCCTTCTGGCATAAATACCATTATACTTTGAAGCGGGCTTTTTACCATGGCTGGCGCTCCGATCTGGCGACTTACGTTGTTATCTTCAAGTCCGATTAACGCTCGCCGTGCATGTCATTGTTTATAGCAAATTCATTTTGTATTTGCGCTCTCGTTGTTTTCACTTTTTCGACGCTTTTATGCTAGCACTTGTCGCTACTTTTGCGCCCTGCTCGCTGCTTCAGCCTCTTGCGCTTTGTCGTTACTCTTTTTCACAGCCGACAAATAACAACTGCAGCAACTACTACAAAGGTAGTATTGCTCTCATGCTCCTTGTAGAAATTTCATCGCTAAGCTCATCTTTGGGGCGATATTTATGATCTTTGCTGGGCAGACCTCAGCGCAAACGCCTGGCTCACACAGCCATTTTATAAGCGGTAAATTGCCTCACTCATTGCTATCGCGCTATCGCCAACTGGACAAAAGCGTGACGCAAAAGATCGCCGAGTGACCGATCTTGCCTTTATCTTCTGTTTTGGCGCCTCTTCTCTGTCGTTATGAGCTTTGCGATCAAGCGGATCTTTAACGCCAGCTTCGCTTCAAACTGCTCTTTTCACACTCAAGCGAGCAGCCGTGTCACTTAAAACTGCAACGCCCATTTGACGTCGCCCACGACCTTTGTGGCGTGATCGAGCGCACCACTGGGGCGAGCTAACGCATGGGAAAAGGTCGCACGTAGCAGCCTCGCTCTTTGGCGTCGATGTGAGCTGAGCCGCGGTAGCCATCTTCATCAAGCAAGCTTATGCTGTGATAAGGGGCAACTGCCGCACTGACCGCATTTTGACGAAAGATCATCAAAGTCATCAACGCACACGGGGGTCCTAAGATAGGTTTGTCGCCACCACTTTTTGGCAAAACTTGCCTATGGCGTATCGGCCACCGCTGCGGCTGAGCCAATTATCGCCATTCTTCCTATCCACGTTTCGCCTTTAAGCGTTTGGTGAAACATCAAGCGGTTTGTCCTGGGCGAACTATCTTCAATGGCTATCGGCTCAGAAAATGGAGCGAGGTTTGGCTAAAAAGTAAAGACACTAAAGACGCGGGCGCATAGCACTGCATTGGATAGTACTGCCAGAGCTGATCGATGTATGAGAGGTGCATGGCGTGTCGCGCAGCCATCTTATCTCTATCCAAAAGCTCTCATACTCATCATAATAGTTCTTGCTCCACATCTGTTTAGTAGCATCTTTTCGCTTTGGGTGTCATTTACGACGATGTCCATGTTGCCGATAAAGTCGTTGTTTTTCAAAGATACTTGTGCCTTGGCGTGAAAATAACGCCAACTACGTTGTGTAAATTACATTGCTCCTACTCCCGCGAACTAGTGATCCAGCTGAAAGGGCGAGTTATCGAGCAAGATGCCACGGCATATAGATAGGGTGTTGTTTTCTATCGTAAAAGTGAGACCCGTCCGCTGGTCGATGCCGATGCAAGCGCCGTCGCTATCCATAACTGGGTTATTTTTATATTTGGAGCTAGCCGAATACGCGAAACACGTACCAACAGCGTTGCCGATAAGTTCGTTATTTCTTTCGATAAATTTTTGATTAGCATACATGAGTGAAGCGGAGTATCTGCTGCCAACTGGCTGATTGTAGCAAAGGTGATGACTTGCGTACCATGCGACCATGTCACGGCTGTCACGGATATTGTTGCGCTCGATCAAATTTACCATGGCTATACAAAGTCTCACCACATCGCCTCTAAAGCCAAGGCTAGCGCCCTGGTGATGTTCGTTTTCAGTGATCTTTGAGCTCTGCACTCTTTAAAGTCAATGCCCAAACACGTCGCTTATGTTGTTTTTAGAAAATTTCAACGTTATTTGCCTTGTCACAGCCTATGCCAGCGTCAAGCTCGCCAAGATCGTTGCCACTGCCACTTATCTTCGGTGCAAGTGTCGCGTTTGAAGCGATGATCTTTATAACGCTGCTGCCCGTCGCCAGCACTGATAGTGGGCATTTTGCCCTCGCCGATGATCATAGGGGAAGCTTGTTATCGTTATGCCCCTTCATAAAACAGCGTCGCCCTAGCTTTTATCACATCACCGGAACTGGCGTTATTTATCGCATCTTGAAGGACGTTTGCAAAGCCAAAAAGTGGCAGCAAGAACCATTGATGTCACGCATTTAGCTCTTTTTCTTTGAAAATACCGCAGATATGCAAAAGCACGCTCATCACCATCATCACCCAAAGCCGATAGTTGGGTATGAGTGCGTAGTAAAGTGCGCCACGCTACCATCGCCTAAAGACCGTTGGCATAAATGGCTTGATCTTAAAGGCCGCTCTTGCCATATCGCGTCCATACCAGTATAGCCAGCCCTAAATGCGCTCATAAATAACACCAGGTGCGATGATGGTTGGCACCACCTGAAGTGAGTTCAAAGTACCGTCATAGTATAAAACGCAAGCATGCAAAGTGTGGCGATAAGTGAGATAATAAAGGCGCGATCGCTCGCTCGACATTCCGCCATGCTCCATGGGATACAGCTGCCGATGTAGTGGTTTATCGTATTCATCTCGTGCACGTCGCCACTATATCCATCTACGTGAAAATATACTGGGATGCCATCTGGAAGGCTGCCTTTGGATGGTTTGGCGCTTCAGAGATACGTACCAGATAGGAAGAGATGGCGTGCCGATCTCTGCTTTTTGATCGATCATCTTGTGAATGATCGCGCTACCTCTTTTGGCAAAGGTGGTTTTTATACTGAAATGAGCTATAAAGATCATAGATAGTGTAAGCTATAGATGGTAGCTCGTCTCGCCGTTAACTATGCGATCTTTTGCTCCGTGCCAGCCAGAACTGGCAGAGTAAAACAAACGCTCATAATGATAAGTGCAACAATGGTATAAATTACTATGATTACTCATAATCTCTCCTAAATTAGTTAGCCATGTGAGATTCAGCATTAAAAAGGGGCATACCCTTAAAAACTACATGCCTGCGTTTTTCGTCTATCCATTTTAGATACTGGATGATATGATCTCTCTCGTCAGTCATGTGTGCTGATTTGGCATTCTAAGTTTAAAAGTCAATCATCGCTTTTAACGTAGTCGTCGTTATAGAGATACGCAGGGGTCTTTTATAAGATACTCTACCCATTTTTCGCCATTTCATGTCTTAGCAGACGCCAGTTAGATCTGGACCTGAGCTTGCCCGACCGATGACGTGGCAGCCATTGCATCCGCCTTTTAGATAGCTTCTTCACCCTTTTGCAGCAGCTGGGCTCATCAGGTTGCGATCTCCTTTAGCTAGGTTGTTTTAGCTCTTCAGGCCAACGTCCAGCGGTTTTAACCGTATAGTGCCATACTTGGTACTCAAAGGATAGCGCCATTTACGTCGCCTTTTTGTAGCTTCGTCAGCTTTAGCTTTTTACCTCTTTGATGTGGCCATATTGATCAAGTGCGTCATCAACTAAAGCTTTTACTTTCTTTGGATATTTCTCATAATGTTTCTCTTTAGGTATTTAACAACCTCTTGGATAACATCATCAGTTGCTGTTAGTTGCGATTACTTTGTCGTCACTCAGCTTTTACGAGCCTCTGGACTTAGAGTTTTTTAGCTTGCTATTTTTGCAGATTCATATTTTTATTTGGATCTTTAACAAGCAAGTAACCCATCATCTGGGTGAAGTGCTGAACAAAACTCGGTGCAGTAGTATGGGAAGACGCCTTCCATATCAAGCTAAAGGTACTGAAGCGGTTTTGCCGGGGCTCTGAGTGAAGCGTGGATGTTGTCAGGTCGATGCCAAAAGCCGTGAGTCTCATCTTCAGGCGCGCTCTGGGTTTGTGGTGGTGTTACGTTATCGCCTTTATTTACCTCGATGTGCTCTGGGTTGATGTGGCTTCTGATGCATTGTTGCATAGACAGTTACGTTTTGCCGTTTCTCTCAACTCTTTTCTTGACCAGCTAGGGTTGCGTATGGGCTAGCCTCGCCTGTTCTTCGAGTTTGTACCCATGTTGTAAGTGGCGCTGGAGTTAGCTTTGCTAGCGGCAGTTGAGACAACGTCGTATGGCTCACCAAGTGGGATAGGCATATCGCAGGTTAGATCCATTTTTGCGCCAGTGATGTCTGATTAGCTGGTGGTTTTTGTGTGGATGGGTGGGCCAACTGGGTTTGGAAGCGATCGATTGAAAGTTTATCAAGAGCGATTGCGTATTTGCCCTAGGTTTTTGATTTGCCTTCCATTGTGTCAAGGTGACCGATGTTGTAGTGACATTTACTTTATCTAGCACTTTTAAATTTTTGTAGTCCATTTTGATTTGGCTATCGCGCGTAAAGTGAAGTATAAAGTATGCCATCTTGAGTCAAATGATGTGTGCAGTGGTCAAGGCCAAGTTCTACTTGTCCGTGCATTGACTTTCTCTATCTAAAGATAGGTATGCCATATGGGTCAGTGCCAGCGTACTCTTTTTGTCGATTAGCTCTTTGATCTTTTTAAAGTCATAAACTGATGCGTGGTGTCAGGCTTACCGCCAACGATGATGTATCTGCCATCTGGGCTTACGTCACAACCGTGTGGGCTCTTTGACTCTGGGATCAAAAATAGTGCTCCAGCTTTTACGGCAGCTTCTATCGTAATCACTCTATGACCATTTTATAACTTTGAGTTTTTCTTGTCTTGTGCAAGTTTTTCGTACTTGCCAGTTATAAACGTGCAAAGAAGTCGATTGTCATTTCTGCAGCACCCGCCTCAAATGGAGGAAGACCTTTTTCGATTACCACGTATGCATCTCGGTGTTTATCGAGGTTTGTAAAAGGCCCCAACCAGCAGCTCGCCCACGCCACCGGCGTCGCTTAGGTCTTGCCAGTATGGAGGAAGCTCAAGTGAGAAAGATGCTCGTCGATCTTACCTTTTTGGATGAGTCCGATTTCAAACGTGTCTGGCGCCTCTACTCAGAAGCGGCTTCGTGGTCGTCCATTGGTGGTAGTTGTCATCAGGGTGGAGCTGCGTACTGGCTGAGCTTCCGACGACGTACTCGCTGTTTGCGGGTGAGTGGCTGCTGCGCCGTGCTCTCCATCTTCATGATAGGGTTTACGACCGTTTGAGTTGTCTCAAAGTCTTTTAAAGTCCCATAACAGCGATCCTTGGTTTTGCTTGTCGTTGATAAATAGATAATCATAACATACTCACCATTTTTCTCAGTGAAAGTGGGTGGTGCTGTATCGCTTCAAGTTATCTCCTTGCCCCTGACGCGCCCTTGTTTTAAAACGGCTTTTGACTCGTCGTCGCCAGCCGCCTCCTTGCCAAAGGCTCTGGGGTGGCTGCCGATATGTGTAAAGTCCATCGACGACGCCATAAACTAACGCTTGACCACGCACCCGCGCAGATGAAAAGACGATGAAATCATCTACCGCTTGGCTGGTAGTCTTAGCAGCTGCAAGGACATCTTTTTCGCTTAGCCCGCGCTCTTTCATGACTTTTCAAGGGTCTACTGGCAACATAAGCAGCAGTTAAAAAGATAGCCCAAAGCAGTTGCAGCACTTACGACACAAAATAACGTTTACTCTCCTTTTTAAATAGTTATCTCTACTCTGTGTTGTGCCTAGATCCACGCCAACAAGCACGTTTATCTATAAAGATTCTTTTATCTCGCCATAAAAGCTCTCTCTGCTCTTTGACTTAAAGCTTTTTGTCAAATTATGAATCACTCCGTCCTCGCCAGCTACTAAAACCTCATCTCCCAGCGCAAAAGCGCAGGTACGAATGCCCTAGACTAGCTTTAGCTCCACTTTTTGAGATCTAGGCCCTCTCCGTTTCTAAAACTGTAATTTCATCGTCAGCTAAATCACAAGCGCTCACTGGGCGCAAAACCAACACTGCTCTTTGCGTTAAGCTTGCTGTCAAGCAAAAATGCCTTGCCATTAAAAGCTTGTGAAAAAGCACTCCCTCTCCAAGCGGTAGCTAGAAAAGTACATAAACATTGTTAGAAATACTGATGTCGATGCTCTCAGAACTCTTGTCATGGCGTTGTTGCGACATTTTGCCATATCGCATAAACGACGTAAACTGCTCTTTATCTAGCAAAGATATTTGAGAACCTTACAGCCAACATTTGGCAGTGCAAATAGTCCTTCTCGCTAGCTTCGCCTTTACGATCTCGTTGTTGTAAATGCAACGTAAGAGCTCTCATCAGCCAGCACATCTTTTGATCTTTAGCCAGTCCTGCTCCTTTAAGCCTAGGCTTTTTGTCTCGCCATCTTTACGAAAGTGATGTTTTGACTATTTTCATCGACGAGTAGCCTTACTCTCTCAGCAAAAAGCGCTATCAAAAGATAAAGCTAAGACATAACCAGAAGAACCTACCATTATCTAAGGTTGCTTTTCATCGACAAATTGACGTGTAACAAAATCTTACTATGCATAACTCTTAAAGCAAATTAGCCGAGTTCATTTACTGAGCTTTTAAAGAAAATATCCAATAATAGAATTTCGCCATTTACAATAAATAATGAAACTTTGGTCAATGGATGAAATATCATTACTGTCGTGTATTATCTATAAAGTTCCGTATTTTTAGCATTTTATGCGTAAATTTAAATTATAAATGTATTGTTCGAAATTGAGATAGTATATGAAGTACTGATCGCTCTTGCGTTTTGAGCAAAGCAAATTACAGATGATATGTAGCCGGATTGCTGATAACCGTGCTGGCAAATGTGTATAAATGCTAAAGGAGAAGATAATGCTAACACATTTGGGTGAAAAAGATCGTCCAAAAGATGGTCGATGTAGCTCAGATCCACCAGAGTGATGCAACTGCTAATGGGATCATCAAAATGAGCAAAAGATGCTTTTAAGGCGATCAAAAGAAAACACAGGTAAAAAGGCCCAGTTATCCAAACAGCCGTCGTCGCTGCGATAATGGGAGCTAAAAAGACAAGCGAGCTAATACCTATGTGTACCATCCACTGGCGCATTTTGGGCGTGGTTGTGACATCGAGGAGCTGCCTGGTACGCTTTTAAGCTTTTGTTAGCGTCAAGATAGAGGCAAAAGCGGCGTTGAGATGGAGGCGCTAACAGGCGTGAGCGTGGGACTTTAACCATTTACGACATGGTAAAGCCATAGATAAGGGCATGGAGATGAACAACATCGTGCTAGAGAGAGAGCAAAACAGGAGGCAAAAAGTGGCGAATATGTGCGATCTAAATAATAAAAAGGCAAAAATCGTTTACTACACACTGGGGAGTATAAAGTGATATTTGACGCTGGTGTAAATGCCGAAGAGAAGGTAAAGAGATAGTAAAGATAGAAGGTAGCTAGTTTTTCAGGTGGTAAGGATAGAAAAATACGCTATGCTTCTGATCTGCCGTGCTGGTTTTAAGCGAAGAAGAGAGGCTGGAGATATTTTCAGCGACTAAAACACGAAGCAAACAGTACGTTTTATAAAGGTGAAAAATATGGATAAACTCAGAACAAAAATTTTACGTGATTATCAAAAGATGGCGAGGGCTACTAACTAGCATAGGCTCTTTGTAACGACTTTTTGGATGTCTCAGACAAGACGACAAACCTGCACTGATCTTTTAGAGCAAAAGATGAACGAGCTTTACGACAAGATGGACAAGAGAGCCTCATAAAATGCTAAAAATCTAAAAAGTGCAATGGAGGGATAAACCAAGCTCTAGTTAGCGGCGAAGAAGGGGCTTTATGAGCTATTTGATAAAAGAGATGAGATAAATAGGCGATCGAGGCAAAGCGTGAAGAGATATAGGCTAAAATTTCATTTGAGGCGGCTGAAGAGGTCGTAAAAAGATAGAGTACGGTGAAAAGAAAATTACAGAGCTTTTAAATAACGCCATTATCAGAGAAACAAGGATGCTTGGCATCTTAAAAAGGCAGCTCAAATCGCCTTTGCTAACGACGGCTTGAAGGCGCAAAGGATGTCGAAGAGACCGCTGGTGCCGATAGCTAAAAATATGACCTACGCTGCGATAAAGAGGCGGGAGTTTAGCAAAGAGCGAGATGTTTGAGAATTTCAAAATATCATCAGTGCAGCGGGGATTGGCAAATGAGGGGCATATGTTGCAAAAGAGCTCATAAAAGGCGCGATAAATGGCACAAGGATGGCATTTTTAAGAGCTATTGAGAAGCTAAAGATGAGATATGCCCCAGACGAGCTAAGGCTCAAACTCACGGCTTTTACCATTAAAAACGTGGATGAAGAGTTTATAAGCGCTTGTAAAGAGCTTGAAAATGGGTGACGGCGTGGCTAAAAGCGAGATCGAAAGCGTGATAAATAGCGAGCGACACAAATCTAAGCAAAAGTTTAAACGCATAAGCGATCAAGCGATGGGCAGATCAGCTCAAAGGCGAAGAGCTAAAGTCAAACGGCGTTGCTAGAAAGCATGAGCGAGCGCAAATAGCCGGTGAAGCTCTAAAAACAGAGATAAACGACAAGAGCAAAAAGCTAAAAAGCTAAATTACGGCGCAAACTGACAAGCTTGAAGGCCTCAAACAAGATATCGCAGAGTTTGAGAAAAAGGCGAACGACAAGCTGAGACATCAAACAAATGGATATAAAAAGCAAGCTAAGAAAGGATTGGCGACAGGGCCTATCAAGCCGCAAAAAGACTTCATAAACGTCATAGATAAAAAGAGATCGATCCCGCGGCTTTTTACGCAGTTATCATTTTGGCTAGAGCCTTAGCCTGGCCTTTTCATCACTGAATATATAAAATAGATGAGGCAAAAACGCACCTAAGATCAAGCGGTAGATGACAAAAGGTAGCATCCTGATCGCTTGAGATGGTCATCGATAGCTTCACGCAGATATAAGCACTCACTGCACTTATGATGACGCCAGGCGATGTCGCTCAAGGAGGCGCGTTTGGATCTTGCCATAGCCCGATACTCTCAAGTCCGCCAGCTGGGATGATGACAGGTATCGAAAGCAAAAATGAAAATTTGCACTGCCTTTGTGGCTAAATCTAAAAAGATGCCGCTGTCATCGTTATGCCTGATCTTGAGACGCCGGGGTATGAGCGCCACAGCCTGCGCTAAGCCTATGATAGAAACCGTATCATGGTCATTTCGTATTCGCTTTTGTTTGTTGAGCGAAGATCAGCAAAGTAAGTGCGATACCAAAAGATGATAGTTGTAACTGCGATCCTAGCATGCCACTTCTTGCGTACTCTTCGATCACGTTGTTAAACAAAAAGGCCCAAAAGATGCCAACTGGGATAGTGGCGAAATCCACGCACGCAGACAAAGCAAGCTATCACACCATCTTTCGTTTGCTATCGAGGCAAAAAGTCGCGAAGTAAGCTTTATCGTATCTTTAAAATAAAAAGTATCGCGCTTAGCGTACCAACATGCACTGCCACGTCAAAGGCAAGCCCTTGATCTGGCCAGCCAAGTAACTTTGGCACCAAAGATGAGATGAGCCGAGCTTGATGTCGGCAAAAACTCGCTTATGCCTTGCGCAAGGCCAAAACGATAGCGTGAGAGTTTCCGCAAAATGCCTTTTTGATTTTTGGATTGCAGCTGGGATTTTACTCCCAAAGTTCGAGCTATATAAGTTCGCTAGCAAAATTCTGCAAGCTTTTGCGGAGTAAATCCGAAGTGGTCAAATGAGCTCATTGCCTTGCCGCTGGCGCTCAAAAGCTGTTCATACCATAAACCGCGTCGAGCAGTATACCACTCGCAGCCCGGTTGCAGCCTCAGCTGCGATGATGGTTGTGTTTTATCTAAGAATTCTAGCCACATACTCAGCTGGCTGCTCGCAAAGCAGATCGAAAACAGGCGCTGATACGTATGTTTGCGCCGATGCCCTGCTCAGCTAGAAGTGCGGCTGCTTTTACGCAGGTGAGACCTCGCTGCCGCTGCTAAACGTGTATCTTTCGCATCTTTGACGGGCTTAAAAAGATATGCGCCGTTGCTAACCTCGCCGAGTCGCCTTTTGCAAGTGGCTCAAGCGCAGCGACTAAGCTACATGCACTGCTGGAGCGTTCGGTTGAGCGCTGCGTGCCAGCTAGCTGCGTTTTCGTTGCCATCAGCTGGGCGGAAAAGTGTAAACGGCATCGCTCTAAATGTGCTAAGCTGCTCGATAGGCTGGTGTGTCATGGACCATCTTCGCCAACGCGCGATGCTCCATCGTGCGTGAAGACAAAAAGTGTGCATGCCCGGTAGCGCTGCTATCCTTGCGCGGCTTTCCATGGTCGCTAAGATGAAAAACGTCGCCGAAAATGGCGAAAAAGGCCGTATCTGGCGATGCCGTTGTTGATAGCTGCCATGGCGTGCTCTCTCGATGCCGTAGTGGATATTTTTACCATTTGGGAAGTCGCCCATGCCTTGGCTCCAGTCTTGTTTGAAGAAGCAGATCTGCGCGCCGCCGATAAAGCAGGGGTTTTTAGCTATCTCGTTTGAGATAACGTGATTTTTGTCTCTTGTGAGCTGGTTTTTGTCGCTCAAAAGTCTGGAGAATTCGAGCTTGCTAAAGATCTGGATTAAAGAAGTGAGTTTAATAAATTACGCCTTCAGTAGCAATGCCTCAACCTTTTTGTTTCCACATCGCCTCTTCAAGATCGCCCTCTTTCACTGCGCCTCCTAAATCTTAAAAAGCGTCCTCGTCGATAACATTAACTTCTCAGGGTCAAAAGCCAGCTGCAGCCTTTGCCTTTTTGATGATCTCCTCGCCAAGGGTGGTGCGCCGTGGCTGTGGTGGCTGCCCTCAAGCTCCATTGCGCCGCGTGCTATCGCCGTGTTTGCGATGATGAGATATGGACTCTTTTCGCTATGCTTGCTCAAAGTGCACGATCGATCTGGTTGAAGTCGTGTCCGTCGATGCGTGCGACCTCCCAGCCCTGCGCCTCAAACCTAGCTTTTCGACATCCTCGCTAAATGCGATCGCTGTGTCGCCCTCGATCGTGATATTGTTTGAGTCGTAGATTAGCACAAGGTTATCTGAGTCTTCATTTCCTGCGATTGAACATGCCTCGTAGCTTATGCCCTCTTCGAGTCGCCGTCGCCGCAAAGGCAGATAAGTTTACTGATCGATTATTTTGTTGTCAGGCTCGTTTAGCACGTTTGCAGCGTATTTTTCTGCCATGGCAAGAGCCTACTGCGTTTGCTACGCCTTGACCAAGTGGGCCCAGTAGCCATCTCGACGCACGGGTGTGAATTTCTGGGTCACTGGGTGTTTGAGCCAAGTTGGCGAAACTTTCTTCGCTCATCTGAAGCTTAGATCGTAGCCACTTAGATGTGAAAGCTATAGACCAAGCTTGATGCGTGACCACCGCTAAAAACGAGCCTATCTCTGTTTTAGCCATTTTTGGATTTTTAGGGTTGTGTTTTTAAAAAGTTGCTTAAAACCACCATGATATCAGCTAGCCCATAGGAGCACGCTGGGTGTCCGCTGTTAGCGTTTTGCACCATATCAGCGCACAAAAATCTTATAGTATCGGCTTGTTTTTAGTATATGATCTCCTTTTTATTGCGTCAGATTATACAAAAAGTGATTAAAACTTGCCTTGTATTTTTGCCCAAAATGTCTAAAAAGTGATGCAAATTTACAAAATTTACGCACTATCTTAGGTGCTTGTCTGTAAGCTCTAAGATCATCTTTGCAATGCTTGCATCTATCTGTTTTCAGTGCCTCTTCTATCTCTGCAAAATAAGCTCATCTTTTTCTTTTTGACTAGATAGACCTAGTAAATTTGTAAATGAGTTTTTAGCTAGAGTCGTTATGCAGGCTTTCCAGCGGCCGCTTCGTCGCTTGCAAGATCGATAATATCATCTTGTATCTGAAAAGCAAAGCTCAAGCTTTTAGTCCGATATCGCCAAATTACTCTCGCACTCTATTTTTGCTTAAATTTCACTATCACAGCGCCCATTTTTAGGCTAGCAGCGATGAGCTTTGCGGTTTTGTGGATGTGTAAAGACTAGCTCATCAAGGCTTAGCATCTTGCCAGAGAGGCCAAAGTTTAGCCTTTGCTCTTTTGATGTCCTCTTTGTTTGTATTTTCAAAGAAACAATCCAGCGCTCTGACCTAGCACCATGCCGCTAACGCCAGCATTTCTGGCAGTACCACGCATTTTATCACGGGTGTCGGCTGGCAACTCAGCACGTGAAATTTCGCAAAAAGCATGTGTATTTAGCGCATCTCCCAGAGTATCGCAGTCGTTTCGTCGTATGTTATGTGAAGCGTTGTGCGTGCCGCGCCTTAGGCTTGCGTTATCCATCGAAGGCAGATCATCATGGATGAGCGAGTATGTAGCCATCATCTCAAAGCCCCAAAGCCACTCTCATCGCCTTTTTGTGTGAGGCTTTTTATCGACATTTTCTACCACAGCAAGAAGCAAAGCGCCCTAAAGTGCTTGCCTCAGCCTTTAGCATAACGCCAAGCGCCTCCTCGTAGTAAGGGTGAAAGCTAGGCGCCTTTGGCAAATTTGCATTTAGAAATTTTACGAAGTCCTCAAGTAGGCTCATTTTGGCACTCTTGCAAAGAACTGAAAAGTCGTTTCTAGTAAATAAAGCACGAATTTTGCAGGTCGCTGATCTTTTCTAAAAAGCTCCTCGCGGTTTGCTCACGCTCTCTTTGTTGTGAGCCTAAAATTTTTATCGCCGATCTTGATGCCAAAGATGTCGGCATTTGACTTTGGCTCGACCTTTGTAACTACTAAATTTTTATCGACCGTGATACCATAATCCACCAAACTTTATCATCAGCAAGCTCTCAGGCGACTTTGGCATGACATTTAAATTTGGCAGATCAAGACTTGATGGGGCGTCAATGTCGAGGCTTTGGTTAAATTTCACATCACCGCTTACTGGCACTTGAAAGAGTAGCTCCTGCCTATCACGCTTCACGATGATGTCCAGTTTTGCGCCTTTTTGAGCAAAAGAACCATCTCATTTAGCTCTCTTAAACTCTTTGGCTTGATGCCATTTACACTAACAAGCTCATCATCTACCATCATCATCTTGCCGCGGCCCAAAGGATCAACAAGACCCACAAAAAATTTATCCTCTTTTTGTAAGAATTTCACGCCGATATCGCCGTAATATACATCATCGTAAGATACAAAGTGCTTTAGATAGCGATTTGGTATAAATTATCAGCTCCAACAGCTATGCCTATCATCTTACAACAAAGGGTGTTTATCTCACCAGTCGCGTTATACTCGAAGCTTAGCGTGTCAAAGTCGCCTACATTACGCCCCAAAAGACTTGATGTGTCCCATTACGGTGTCATTAGAGTCGTTTAAGATGCCAACCCAGTGCTCTTTTATGCGCTCCTCGTTGGTCTCATCAGCCATCACAACAGGGCTTAGCTCCTTGCTAGAGCGCACTAAGAAAAGCTGCAAATATGGGTCAAATTTGACATATTCTCCAAGCGGAGCTCCGTCGCTTTTTGGCACTGCGATCAAATTTTTAGTGATAGCCACGCCAAAGTGTTTATTTCACCGAGACGATTGAGTTTTGTTCTTTTCAAAGCAGGCGTTAAAAGTCCTCTTGCGTAGGCCTAGGGATCGGCGTTTAGGCAAAGCGCTGATAGCAAAAAGCAAGGGCACCGATTATATTTTAGTCTCATTTTATCCCCATCGAAGCAAGGCCGCCAAGCATCCTTGAAGCGGTGTTTTTCTTATCGGCCTCAACTGATTTTAGCACGTCATTTACGGCGCTTATTAGCAAAATGTGCATGCTCTCTTTATCTTCAAGCAAGCTATCATCTATGCTGATATCAAGTATCTCGCCGCTGCCGTTAGCTCTCACGCTCACTAGTCCGCCACCGCTTTTGCGCCAGATCTTTTATTTTTGCTCTTCTTCCATCTGCTTGGCCTGTCTTTGCACATCCTCAAAGCATCTGCCCCATCTTTGAAAAAGTCAAATCCCTCAAACATCGCCTACTCCTTTATGATCTCGTTTTTGTTATTTACGTGCACGATGGTTGGCTATCTCTTAGCCTTTTTAAATTTCATACTAGCGTAAGCCACGATGATGACCACATCGCCCACGCAGAACCTTTCTAGCAGCTGCGCGTTTAGGCAATTTTCGCCTTTTTGCCCCTTTATCACGTAGGTGGCAAATCTCTCGCCATTATTTACGTCTAAAATTTCCAACCTTTTGATTTTCTATCAATTGCAGCCTTCTATAAGCTCCTCGCCGATGCTGATCGAGCCAACATAGTTTCAAATTTGCGTCTGTTACGACGGCTCTGTGGATCTTGCTAGCTAAAAATCTCTATATTCATTTTTACCCTCTTTAAAAGCTCTTTTACTACTTCTTTTGTCGCTAAATGGGTGCTTGACGCCCTTTATCTCCTGATATGGCTCGTCGCCTTTTGCCAAGTATGACAAGCGCCCAGCCGAGCTCTAGCTTGCTAATGGCTAGCGCGATCGCCTCTTTGCGGTTGGCGTTTCTATCAAATTCTCGTTTGGCTCATGCCAGCGACCATTCATCGATTATACTCTCTGGCTCTTCGCTTCTTGGATTGTCACTAGTGACTATGCAATCTTGCGTATTTTTGGGCTATCGCTCCCATTTTAGGGCGCTTTGTCCCTATCTCTGTCACCGCCTGCGCCAAAGACTGCGATCAAAGTTTAGATGTCTAAGCGAGTTTAGCACCTTTTTCGATGCCATCTGGCGTATGGGCAAAGTCCACGATGACTAGCGGATCGGTGCTAACAACCTCCATCCTGCCGCTAACGCCTTTACGGTACTTATCGCCTTTGAAAGTGCGGCTGCGTCTGGGCGCTCTAGCAGGCAAACGGCGCCAAGAGCGGCGATTAGATTGTAGAGATTAAACTCGCCTTGAAGGCTTGGGTCTATCTCCACATCGCCATTTGGTGTCTTGATAACTGCGTCTGCCGTCTTTTAGCCCATAAACTATCGGTGCAAAGCTAGCTGGCTTTTTGAGTGCGTATGTATAGGCGTTTTTGGGTTCAATTTGAACGCCACCATCGTCAATGTTTATGAGCTTTACGCTCTCATCGTCAAAAAGCTGATTTTACCCTAGCGTACTCCTCCATGCTCTTGTGGTAGTCTAGGGTGATCTTGAGTTAAAGTTTGTAAAATTTCTTTACAAAGATGTACAGCTCTCTATGCGTTTTTGAGCGATCGCATGCGAGCTAACCTCCATCACGAAGTACTCACAGCCTCGCTCGCTGGCTGTTTTGAGGTATGAGAGCGTCTTTAAAAATAGCACTTGTCGTAAGCGCCTTATCATCTATCTGTTCGCCCTCTATAAATGCCCCTCTGGTACCACTTAGGCCGCATTTTTACCCTAAATTCGCAGGGCCTCGTAGATAGCCGCAGCCGTTGTGGTCTTGCCATTGGTGCCTGTGATGCCAACTATCTTTACAATACTCGTCTATTTTTAAAAGCTTTTTGCACTCTTCAAGGGTGATTATCTTAGCGCCCTTTTTACCGCAGCTTCTGCAAATTTCGCATTTGCGGTAGTTTGCACAAAGTATGCACCCTGTTCGCACTCGTTTGAATCATCTGTTATGAAGCTATTTTCTACTGATATTTTCATCGTTTTGTCTTTTTGTATCTCTTTAAAAAAGCTGATCTATACGCTCGTCGCCGCCAAACATCACCGCTGCACTCTCAAGGTAGTTCATGCTCATATCAATGAAGTCATTTTTATCAAATTCCTAAAAATTCAAAAATCGTCTTTGTTTGAGATCATCACCTTTGTTGAGAACATGATGTTTTCAAAGACCTTTTTAAAAGCTGCCGTCCTTATAAACAGCCCTTTTAAAGTCCTCGTAGCTGATCGCGTCTTGCTCTTCAAAATACTCGCTCTCCTCGTCTCTGGACTCTAGTACTAAAATCTCCTCCACGCCCTCGTCGTCTTCGCCGGCTCTTACCTTAGCCATATAGTAGTCAAATAAGAGCTTTGCCTCTTCGGCATTTTTCCCTCGCCAAGAGACACAATTGTATCAAAAATAGCAAATTCTCTCTTGCGTCTTTTCGTAGGCTAGTGAAAAGTAAAAGATCGCATCTTTAAATTTAGAGCGTTTGAAATATTTTATGCCTATTTTTTTATAATCTATCAATGTCAAATTCCTCGCCTATTGGGACATTTATGACCTCTAGCTCTGGATGAATGTCTATGCGAAGCTGCCTTTCGATGCCGTATTTTAGCGTGGTTGTGCTAGCTGCGCATCCGTGACAATGTCCTGTTAGTCTTACGTAAATGTATGCCGTTTTTTATACCAAGTAGCTCCATGCCGCCGCCGTCATTTTTCAAGCATAGGTAGCACCTTTTTGCAAACTCGCAGTCACTGGCTTTTAAAAGCTCTTCATCACTAAATGGGATCATATTTTTTCCTTAAATTTTTCAGCTATTATAGCAGATAAAGTGCAAACAAATAGTGCCACAGCGTTAACTCGCAGTAACCTTAAACTTAGGATTTTTGAAGTTTTTATATCATTTTTGATTATATTTTTATCTGTCAGCCTTTACATTAAACTTACTAAATTAGCACCTATTCTTGTCTTATTTGATTAAAATGTTTTTTGCAATGATTGGTTTTTACAAACTAGTTTTTTTAACAAAGGTAAAATCCACAAAGTACTTTTATTTTTGATGTTCTACTTATAAAATTATTCGCATTAAGCAAGAATTTTAAAGCTTTTTATATTTTTTCAGAATTTAAAAATTAGAATTTATAATCTTGTTTTTTTATAGTGTAAAATTATTATTTTTTTCTTAGAACTAATAAACTCTATAAAGATATATTGTGCTAACTCTTAACGAAGTATTATAATAAGATCAAGAAATGGTGACCCATACGAGACTCGAACTCGTGTTACCAACGTGAGAGGCTGGTGTCCTAACCGCTGAGACGAATGGGCCAAAAAGATGGTGCCCCGTGTGGGTCTCGAACCTACGACCCCCATCATTAAGAGTGATATGCTCTACCAACTGAGCTAACGAGGCAAGATTAAATATCAATAACAAAGTGTTATCTTAGAACTTATAATCTTAAATTTGAATTTGATCACTCAAAAACAAGAAAAAAATAGAATCAATAACCTTAACCTAAGGTTTAGTAGATGGCGCAGCGGACGGGGCTCGAACCCGCGACCTCCGCCGTGACAGGGCGGCATTCTAACCAACTGAACTACCGCTGCACCCTAAAAAGTAATGGTGGTCGCTATAAGACTCGAACTTATGACATCCACCTTGTAAAGGGTGGCGCTCTACCAACTGGAGCTAAGCGACCTAAAATTTAAAATATCTGGCGACCCTTAGAGGATTTGAACCTCTGTTTCTACAGAGAAAGTAGAGTCCTGAGCCACTAGACGAAAGGGTCATAAACCCAAAAATGGTGTCCTGCGTTGATTCAGACCAACGGCCCCCTCATTAAAAAGTGAGATGCTCTACCGACTGAGCTAGCAAGACATGATTATTTAAAAAGAATTGAGATTATACAAAAAAACATTATTATATGTCAAGAAAAGATCATTTTAAATTTTTAAAATAAGCATAAAAATTTCTAATTTAAAAATAGATACTAATAGTAAAGATAATAAATTAAAAAGATGGTGCGGATGAGAGGACTTGAACCTCCACGCCGTGGGGCACCAGATCCTAAGTCTCGGCGTGTCTGCCAATTTCACCACATCCGCACAACAATAATAAAGTGGTACGCCCATCAGGATTCGAACCTGAGGGCCTACGGCTTAGAAGGCCGTTGCTCTATCCAGCTGAGCTATGAGCGCATAAAGTCTTTTAAGTGGCGCGCCCGATAGAGTCGAACCCGCAACCTACAGATCCGAAGTCTGTCGCTCTATCCAATTGAGCTACGAGCGCCCAAAAATGGGGTGAGTGATGGGAATCGAACCCACGACCCTCAGGACCACAATCTGATGCTCTAACCGACTGAGCTACACTCACCATTTAACATGGTCGGGGTGAAAGGATTCGAACCTTCGGCCCTCTGGTCCCAAAACCAGATGCGCTAACCAGACTGCGCTACACCCCGCCTGAGTCGTGTTTGTAAGTTTATGCCACTACCTCATTAAAAAGCCGTATTTTAACTAGTGTTAAAGTCAATTAAAAATACTTAAATTAATAAAAATAGATACAAAAATAATTTTGAACAAAAATTAGCCAAAATTAAATTTTATATGAGCTAAGTTCTATCAAATTTCCATCAAAGTCGTAAATATATAAACTCTTCATTGCTCCAAGTGCTCCGTTTCGTTCCACTATTCCAAGCTCGATATCTACGCCTTTTGAAAGTAGATCCAAGCGCACATCTTCTATGTCATCTTCGACTATCAAGCATATATCAGCACTACCCTTTGTTGAATGCTTTGCCGCAGGTAAAAACTCACCCTCAAACCTATGTAAATTATCTTTTGTGAGCCAAATTAGGGCTAATGTGACCGTCTTTCTGGGATGGTCGCATGCCCTAAAAATATCGCAGTAAAAATTTAAATGCCTCTTTAACGTCGCTTACGACTATCACGATGTGATCTAAATTTTATCTGCATTTTTGCTCACAATAAAATATTATTTAGATAATTTTTTTCTTTTTGGCATATATATTTATACTCTCGACCGCTAGAGAGAATGCCATTACAAAATAAATATATCCTTTTGGAATATGAAAGCCTATACCCTCTGCAACAAGTGTCATACCTACAAGCACCAAAAATGCAAGTGCTAAAACCTTAATGGTTGGGTTATTATCTACAAAAATCAGATATAGCTTTTGAAGCTACCATCATCACACCAACTGCCAAAATAACAGCTATAATCATGATCTCTATATGTTCTGCCATACCGACAGCCGTAATGACGCTATCAAGTGAAAAAAACGATATCCAAAAACAGCTATTTCGCTTACAACTACTAAGGAAATTTGCGTGCGACTTTCCACTATCTTTGCTGTCTTCTTCTTCGCCAGCAACGCTCGAATGTATCTCTAGAGTTGATTTGACAAGCAAAAATAAACCTCCAAGTATAAGCACCAGATCACGACCACTTATACTAAATTCTGCGATAGTAAAAAGCGGCTTCGTGAGTTTCATAATCCAAAACAATGAAAGAAGAAGCAGTATTCTAGTTATCATAGCTAGTCCCAAACCAACTATCCTACCACTCACCCCTTTGCTCTGGTGGCAGCTTGCCTACTAAAATAGCGATAAATATGATGTTATCTATGCCTAAAACTATCTCCAAGCCAGTTAGCGTAAGTAGCGATATCCACGCCTCTGGCGAACTCAACCATTCAAACATTTACTTCCTTTGTTAAAATTTGTATTATGCTCTCAGGCAAAATTTCATGCTCTATGGCGTGAATTTTAGCCTCCCACTCATCTAAACTCATGCCATCCTCTCGCTCAAATGCCCTTTGCGCGATCAGTTTGCCCCCAGTCAAGCTCCTCGCTCACGTAGTCACGCTGACACCGCCTATCATCATGTCGCTCTCAAAGCTCTCCTTTATCGCATGTGCGCCCTTAAAAAGCGGCAGGATAGATGGGTGAAGATTTATAGCTTTTATCTGCGTCGTAAAAACTGGAGTTAGTATCCTCATGAAGCCTGCAAGAACTGTTAGATCAGCCCCACTTTTTAAAATTTGCTCCACCAAAACAGCGTCAAATTCCTCACGGTTTTTAAATTTAGCACTCTATTATCGTCGTCTCAAGCCCAAATTTCTTAGCTCGCTCGATGCCAAAAAGCACGCGGGCTTGTTGCAGATACAAAGGCAAACTTCGATCTTTACGCCATTAAAGATTTGGTTATGAACTTTTTAAGTATCGCTTCTAAGTGAGCCACTGCCGCTAAAAAGCACGGCTATCTTTTTCGTAAGCATTTTACTCCTTTGATGATGTCTGTTGGCTCCAGCGCGTAGCTGTTTTTGTCAAAATTTCTAAGGCTAAGCGCATGAGCTAAAGTGGCTGAGATGGCAGCATCTAGCGGTTCATAGCCTTGAGCCAAAAGTGCTAGCACAAGACCGCTTAGCACGTCGCCACTACCGCCTTTTGCAAGCGCGCTTTTTACCATAAGGCATGACGTAAAGTTTGCCCCTCTTTGGCGATTATGGTGTTTTGCCCTTTTTAGCACAAGAACAGCCTTAAATTTCTCGCTCCAAGCCTTAGCATAAGCGTATCTGTTTTCTTGCAAAGTTTGCACATCTATATCGGCTATTTTGTACCGTGTAAAAAGCGAGCAAAACTCCTTTGGATGAGGTGTCAAGACGCAGTTTTCGCTTAGTAGGGTCAAGCACTTTTTGGGCTGTAAAGATATCAGCGTCAAGAACGGCTTTTTGCCCTTTTGAAAATTTGCACATCAAGCTCTTCACGCCCCTTTTACCAAGCCCCATGCCAAGGGCTCCAGCGTTCATTTTCTCACTTATCTTGCTAGCTTGCATGATGTGCGTTGGTAAATTTAAACCTTGCTCGCCTATCACGCTAACTAGCCCAGCCCCAAAAGGCAAATGCCGCCTTTGCGCAAAGCTTGCTGGCCCCTATGTGCTCGCCAGATATGATAAATGCGTGGCCAAAGTCGCCCTTATTTACGCACTGATTTTTCTGTTTTGGAAGCATGAGATCGCATTTTTCAAGCAGATGATAGTCGCTTTCGCACTCGTAGTTTTGCGCGCTTATGCCAAGAGTGGCGAGTTTTTATCTACCCACGCAGTCCTTTTGCCGCGTCACTATAAAGAGATAGCTTTCTAGCTCCCATCGTGATCGTCGCGTCTGCTTTTACGCAAGCGCCAAGCACCTTGCCCTTGCTACTTAACCCGCTTGGCATGTCGCAAGCGATGATGTAAGCGGGGCTAGCGTTTATTTTTTGAGATTAACTCTATGTGCTTTTTCGTCTAAAATTTCTATTTAGCCCTGAGCCAAAAAGCCCGTCTATGAGGCATTTTGCGCTATTTAGGCTATTTTTCTACGTCTTTGCTTTCTCGCACGCCAGCAATTTAGCCCTTTCAAGCTGTTTGGCGGCAAGCGGCTTCAAATTACTGGCTAGCGATAGAAATTCACCTCATACTCGCCTTCTAGCATCCTTAAAGCGCAAAGCACGTCAGCGCCGTTGTTTCCGCCACCGCAAATGCCAAGCATCTCTCGCCTTTTTACATTTCTTACGTATGAAATTTGCTATAGCTGCGGCTGCATTTTCCATTAAAAGCTCTTCGCTAAGGTAAAATTCTCGCCTGCTCGCTCGTCTAAAACTCTCGTGTCTAAATATAAATCTTTTCATTCTACGCCCTAAAACTAAGCGCCTCTAGGATGGGGCTTTAAAACTTTGCTCGCTCTCATCAAGATCGGCGATGCTTCTAGCCACTCTAAGCGTCCTTTTTATGCCCCTTTGAGAGAGGTTATACTTCGTGGCGGCCTTTTGTAAACTCACTCGCCTCGGCGTTTAACGTGCAAAGGTAGCCACCTGCGCGTCATTTAGTTTGCCATTTAGCTCATCTTGACCGCGCTTTTTGAAAGATAAAGGCTTTTAAGACCATTTCGCTCATCTGCTGTGAGCTTAAACTTGCCTTGTCGTCTGGCGAGCTCTCGTCCATCGCGACTTTTTAAGTCTATGCGGTCAAGCACTGGGGCAGAAATTTACAGCTTTGTAGTTTTTATCTCATTTTCGCTGCATTTGCAGTTTAGGGTTGCAGGAGAACAATTTCCCAAGGGCAGGGATTTTGAGCGGCTACGAAGATAAGTGTTTAGTCTCGTAAGTCACTTTTGAATTTACCCTTGCGATGTGGATTTGGTTGTCCTCAAGCGGCTCTCTGAGGCTTTCTATCACTTGCTTAGAAAAGTGTGGAAACTCATCAAAAAATAGCACTCCGCCATTTGCAAGTGCGATCTCTCCGATCTTTGCGACGTTTGAGCCTCCACCAAAGATCGAGCTTTTAGTCGAGGTGTGGTGCGGCGAGCGAAAGGCTCTGGTGCTTGTAAATTCGCTATCTTGCAGGTTTAGCGAGCGGTAGGCGGCGGACTTTAGCACTTCTTCTAGGCTTTGTGGCGCCATGATGTAGACGAGGCGTTTTGCGCACATGCTCTTGCCGCTGCCTGGGCTGCCTTCAAATAAGATATTGTGCATGCCAACGGCTGCGATGATGCAGGCTCTTTTGGCTCTTTCTTGACCCAAAACGTCCTTAAAATCAAGCTCGTAATTTAAATTTGGAACATATCTTTTGCCAGAAAATTTCTATCACATTTGAAAATAGCTCGTGGTGGCGCTAAAATGCGTGCTTTTTAGCAAAGTCTGCGTCGCTAAAAACTTTATCGCCTCTTCTGGTGTGCTAACGCCATAAACCTCTAAAATTTGGGATCATCGAAGCTTTGCAGCTATCTCTCGGCACTAGATTACTGGCGTTTTGCACCTGCGTGCTTAAAAAGTAGGATTGAGAACAAATTGCCGTGCTTTTTACCTGCCGTCAAGTCCAAGCTCACCAAAAAACAAAAATTTTCTCCAAGCTTTTTGCCTTTTGAAGAGCGATTAAAAGGGCGATACTTAGATCAAAATGTGAGCCACTTTTTGGCAGGTCTGATGGAGATAAATGTATGGTTATGCGCCGGAAAGGCAAAGTCAAGCGCTAAAAGTGCCGCCTTTACGCGCTCTGTGCTCTCTGATGCTGGTGCTTGCAAGGCCCACGATACTAAAGCCGAGAAGCCCACGAGAAAAGATAGACTCAACATCAATGATCTTTAGTCCGTCGCCGTGCAGTAGCACATTTTTAGGGACTTCATGATGTCTTTTTCTTTTCTGCTTTCGTGTTCAATTGTCAGTACGTTTTGTTAAAGCCTATTTTTCTATAAAAGATGTCCGTCTAGGGTGGTCATTTTCATGCTGGATAGCGATCGCTAGTAGCCCATCAGTTTTGAAGTCTGCTCTTTGCCAAAAGCGGTCTTGGTGATAGCAACCACTCACTTCGTTTTACGTCCTCATAGTAGCCCGGGCACGCTAAGGCAGCCCTCTTGATAGACGCACTCGCCCTCACGTAGCTCAAATTACGGGTTTATGATCTCGATTAAACTTTTCTCTATCTTGCACACCCTCTTCGTTGGCTCATTGTGATGAAGATTACTCTTTGCAACGCCTATTTTGTATGGCTGCAAGACCGATGCCTTCTTTTGCGATCATCGTCTCATCACATATCATCAAGAAGTTTGTGAAGCTTCTCATCGAAGACCTCAACCTCTTTTGAGAATTCATAAAGCTTTTTATTTGGATAGGATAAAACTTCTAGGATCAAACTAATTCTCTGCTTTCTCGTCTAAAAATAGCTGGCTCATTTAGGTCTTAGTTTGGTCTCTAGCTTGTAAGCGCGTGAGAGCAGCTCTTCGGTGCTCTTTGTCTTTGAGATCATGCTTGAGACGATCTGCACGTCTAGTTTGCACTCTTCGTTGTCGATCTTCAAGGCATAGATGAGAGCATGTTTAAGATTCTCGCGCACGCTTGCTTTGTGCCGTTTTCGTCGGTGTATTTCATCACCATAGCAAAGCAGCCATCGCCGTAGTGTGCGACTATATCAGCTTCTACGTGAAGTTCTTAAAAGAAGCTGCGACATGCTTTTAAACATATTATTTCGCTCTTTTAAATTTTTAACTCGGTTTGCAATTATCTTTTATCTTGACTAGCAAAAATGAGGCATTATAGCCGTAGCGCTTAACAGACTCGATCTCGCTGCTTATGGTCGCTACTAGAAAAGTTTTCTTGTTATAGACCTCGTAGGTCGTGTCGTAGATCGACTGCTCTTCGATCGCCTTAAACATCTTGCCGACCTCTTCGTAGCTCATCTTGATGACGTCAAGATGCTTGTCCATGAGGTCGTTGAGCTTGATAAGGTCTTGGTTAAAGGCGCTCGGACGTTTTGAAGCGCAAGGACGTTTGTGTTGTTTTTAAAGCCCATCCATACGCTTTTTGCACTAGGCCTCTCATAACGCCCTAAATTTTTATAGATGAGCACGACTGCTTGAAGCATGCTCTTTATCTGGATAAAGCCTTGTTTTACCTCTTTTTCGATAGAGATATTGCCATTTGTCGGCACTGAGCTTTCAAGATTGCCACGATGATATCGCCGATCTCTTTTCGAAAACTCATCTGACTGCCCATCAAGCATCTTTTTCAAAGTAGATAGAGTAGTTTGTCGGCGTAGAAGGGACGTTGTCGTCACTTAGTTCGTGCAAAACGTCCTCTGAGTATAGATATTTACCTTTTTCTTTTTGACAGCTGGCTTTTGCTTCAGCTGCTTTTTCTTTTGGATCTGGTGCGTTATCTATCTTTATCACTTTGGGCCTTATTTAAAACTTTTTCTCCAAATTTTATCGACAAGTCCGTATTCTTTAGCTTCAGCTGAGCTCATAAAAAGTCGCGCTCAGTATCTTTTACGATCTTGCTAGCTTTTTGACCTGTATTTTGCCAAAATTCCATTTTAAAATTTGCTTTCAAACGTATTTCGCGAGCTTGTATCTCGATATCAGTCGCTTGTCCTCTAGCACCGCCAAGTGGTTGGTGTATCATGATACGTGGGTTGGCGAGCATATCTCTTGCCGGGTGCGCCACAGCTTAGTAAAATGCACCCATACTTGCGGCCTGACCGATGCAGATAGTGCAAACATCTGGCTTTATGTAGTTCATCGTGTCATAGATGCTAAAGCCACTTGTTATCACGCCGCCTGGTGAGTTTATGTAAAGGTAGATATCTTTATCTGGATCCTCAGCCTCTAAAAATAGCAGCTGAGCGACGATAGAAGCAGCCATGCCGTCCTCTATCTCACCACTTAGCATAACGATCCTGTCTTTTTAAAAGACGGGAGTATATCATAGCTTCGCTCACCTCTACTAGTTCTTTCAACTACGACAGGAACGTAATAGCTCATTACTCAGCCTTCTCTTTTTTGCTTGCTTTTTTCTCGTCTTTTTCTTTATTAAAAAGCTCGCTAAATAGCTTCTCTTCGATCATCGACATCTTTTATAGCTGGAAGCATGCCTTGGTTGCGGTACATCTCAAGGTGTGCTTTTGGATCTTGACCGCTTCTATACGCCTCAAAAATAGATCGCTTGAACGACCTCTTGATCACCTCACTTTCACGCCTCTTACGCGAGCTAGCTCATCGATGATGAAAGTTAGGCGAACGCTATTTTTCAGCGTCTTTTCTATACTCGTCACGTTTTTAGCTAGAGCGTCTTTGTCCTCTCAAATTCTTCATATCATCTGGAGTAAATGAGCTCCATGCGTTTCTAAACTGCATATCGATCTCTTGCTCGACGATATTTTTGGCACGTCAAATTACATTCTCAACCGCAGCTTCAGCAAATTTTGGTTTTAGCTCTTCGTTTATAAGTTTATAAATCTTTTCTCTTGGCGAATTTTGCTCTTTTATGCGCTCTTCAAGTAGCTCTTCAGTTGGTTTTTCTTCGTTTGGAAGGATAGTTTTTTTAGCATCTCTTCATCTAGTTTTTCAGGGATCTTTCTCTCTTGAATTTTCGTGAAGTTTGACTTTAAAAACAGCATCTTTACCAGCTAAATGTGCAGCGCCGTAGTTTTCTGGGAATTTAACCTCGATATCTTTTTTTCGCCGCCAGCTTTTTATGCCTACCATGCCATCTTCAAAGCACTGGGATAAATTGGTTTGAGCCGATCTCAAGCACGTAGTTTTCAGCCCTGCCACCTTCAAATGCAACGCCATCAACAAAAGCCCTTCAAAGTCAAATTAGCAAAAATCGCCACACTTTTAGACCTCTTTTGCCCTCTACTTTTTCAAGTGGAGCTATCATTTTAAAGTCAGCTTTCTCATCGATATCTTTTTAAAACGCGTGGGTTTGAAAACTCCGGGTATCAGCTCTCACAGCCGCTCACATCGACACTTGGCTTAAATGAAACTGTTAGCTCAACGTCGATCTTGTCATCTTTTCTGTCAAATTTTGAAACGATAGGCTCGCCGATAAGGTCGTCATTTTTTTCTTGCCTGCTTTTTGATAGCCTCTTCGACTACATCTCTTAAGACATCTTGCTCAGCGTCGTTTGTCAGCTCTTTCTCGTAGCGTTTTAGCACGACAGCGACTGGCACATGGCCTTGTCTAAAGCCATCTACTTTCATAGTTTTTTGCTGCTTTTTGCTAGTTTTTCTACGCTAGACTTTATAGCATCTGCACTTATAGTTGTGCTTGCTAGGGTATTTACGCTATCTAGAGCTTTTGGTTTTTGATTTCCATCAGATTCCTTTTATGAATACAAATTTTGTAGCCCAAAATATAGCAGTATTTTCCTTATTTCATTGTAGAGTATGCAAAAGTTCATAGATATAAAAGGCGTTTTAACGTGAATTGGCGATAAAATTATGGAGAGTAATGGCAAGAGAGTTTTGAAAATCCAGTTAAAAATATGCTAACTATCATCGGCGAAGATCCAAGAGAGAGGGGCTTGTTAAAACCCCTGAACGCGTTTTATAAAAGCTTTAAATTTCTAACTAGCGGATACGATCAAGACCCAAAAGAGTGCTTGGTGACGCTCTTTTTACTAGCTCAAACAACGAGATGGTTTTAATGCGAAACATCGAGTTTTTACAGCCTTTAATGAGCACCATTTGCTGCCTATCATCGGCCGCGTGCATGTGGCGTACATCCCAAATGGTAAGGTCGTTGGCCTTAGTAAAATTCCACGCATGGTAAATATCTACGCCAGACGCTTGCAAATTCAAGAGCAGATGACCGAGCAGATCGCAAAGGCGCTTGAGGACGTTATCGCTCCAAAAGGCGTTGGAGTAGTCGTCGAGGCTAAAGGCATATGTGCGTTGAGATGAGGGCGTGAGAAGATAAACTCGACTACCACGACCTCGGCGCTTAGAGGCTGCTTTATCAAAAACGCAGACACAAGGCGAGAGTTTTTCTCGCTTATAAATTCGCCTAGGGAAACGCATTTTTGAGTTTAGAGCGTATAAATTCAAGGCTTAAAGGGGCGTGAAGCTCTCAAATACCTTCGGCGTCATCACAAAGATCACAGCTACGATAGAGATCACCGGACTTCGCCCAGTATCGGCGACATCGTGCGCATAGTGGCAAAAGACAAGAGTAAAAACGGACTTGGCATGGTCACGCAGATAAAGACAGATGGCGCTTATATCAGCCCATTTGGCTTTGTCGAGGGCTTTAGGATAGGCGACTTTGTCTATGAGAGCGATCAGGGCATGAGCATACCGGTGGGGCCAGATTTACTAGGCCGAGTGGTCGATCCATTTGTGAAGCCCAATTGACGGCAAAGGGGCGATCGATACGACTGAATATATGCCGATCATGAGAGCGCCCGATAGATGCGATGAAAGGGGGCTTATAAACGAGCCTTTTAGCGTTGGGCATAAAAAGACGATAGATGGGCTGCTACTCGTGGCAAAGGGCAAAAAGCTGGGAATTTCTCGCAGGGTTCAGGGCGTGGGCAAATCAACCCTCATGGGCATGATCGTAAAAATACGCTAGCTCCCATAAAAGTAGTCGCGCTAATAGGCGAGCGTGGCCGTGAGGTGCCTGGATGTATCGAAAAACCTGAGTGGCGACCTGGAGGCACGGTAATCATCGTAGCGACAAGTGACGACAGCTCACTCATGCGAAAATACGGCGCATTTTGCGCGATGAGCGTGGCTGAATACTTCAAACAGCAGGGCAACGACGTGCTCTTTCATCATGGATAGCGTGACGCGCGTTTTGCGATGGCGCAGCGTGAGATCGGCCTTGCGCTTGGCGAGCCACCGACGTCAAGGGCTATCCGCCAAGCTCGCTCACACTCTTGCCACAGCTAATGGAGCGCTGGGCAAAGAGGAGGGCAAAGGCAGTATCACGGCATTTTTCACCGTTCTAGTCGAGGGCGATGATATGAGCGATCCGATAGCTGACCAAAGCCGCTCTATCCTAGACGGACACATCGTGCTAAGCCGCGAGCTAACGGACTTTGGCATCTACCCACCTATCAATATCAAAACTCGGCCTCGCGTGTCATGGGCGACGTGATCGGCAAAGAACACAAGCTAAATGCGATGAAGTAGGCGCCTCTACTCGCTTTTAAAAGAAAATGAGGGTTTCTGCTTCGCATCGGCGCATATCAAAAGGGCAGCGACAAGGAGCTTGACCTTGCGATCTCGAAGAAAAACTTTATGGAGAGCTTTTTAAAACAAAGCTCAGAAGAGGCTTTGCTCTTGAAGAGGTCGAAGAACTGCTTGATAAGATCAATCAGTAGAGCCTCTATAAACTGACTACTAAAATTTCATAGCCTTTTACATTATTATTAAAAAGATCGATAATCGTGCTTTTTGGTGCGAAAAGTGATGTTATAAAAGTCGCGAAGTAGGTTTGAATTTACTGGGTTTTGAATTTGCGTGCAGGTGAGCGGCTTTTTGTATTAGGAAAAATGATAAAACATTATAAAAAGCAGTCACGCCTCACGCTTCACACGGGTGAGATAAATTAGTAATTATGGCAAAAATGCGTATAGTAAAGGTTTGACAGTGAGCAAATTTACATTAAGCGGTTTATGAGCGCATTTATCATGCTTGTGGCTTTTGCAATTTGCATAGATAAAAACAAAGTATTAATGCAAAAACATACGTAACTAGAGATATGCACCTTGACGCTTGATGTTTAAGGCATAGTGGATAATTTTCAGACTTGCGTTTTTGGATAAAAAGCTACCATTTGCAAAGGCTCGAGAGGTCATAAGTGGCATGTGCTATGCGAGTTAATCTGTGAACCGAAAATTTCTATGGATGGGTGATTTATCCTGCCGTATTATGTGCCAAAATTGGATTGTACAAATTCACGTTTAGTTTGCAAGTACTCGACGTTTTAGACTTTGCCTTGTGACGCATAAGCGTATATTTAAAAAAACATAAGAGAATTACTGCCAAAAGATCAAATTCGCTTCGCGTTTTTCTATAACTTTTCGGTGGCAGGCTTTTGTACAGTTTAATAGATAAAAGCAAAAATTGATATCCGTATTTTGTCTTTGTGGTAGTGCAAGCCTGCAAGATGCTTGTAAAAACTAAGAGCACATTATCTTTCATTCTCATCAAAACTCGATGACCCACTTTCCCTATCGCTTTGCGTACTCTGTATAAAAACAAATTTTGAACACTCTCGGCACTATCTGCATCATCGCCAAACCTGTATCTCGTGACTTTCATGTTTTAGTGGCGAAAACTCGTCTAAATCTTTATCAGTGAAAAACATTCTTATAAATATCAGTGGTTTTGTAGTGCAAAGTCAAATGATAAATTAAGAGCTAAGAGCCATCCCATCTTTTTATCCTCCTAAAGCTTGAGTTTAGCTCGCGCTCTATCGTGGTTTTTAAAGTCCTCAAAGGTAAAAATCCCATCATCTTTTATCGCCACTTTTCAAAGCGGTGTTTTTAGCGCAGGACGATCTGCGCGCCACTTAGGTTAAACTCAGCCAGCCTTTCTACTAAAGCCATCTTCAAAGCTCGCATTTTCAGGCATAATTACGCCAAATGGCGAGCCTGCCGTTAAATCAGGCTTTTTAAACTCGATCTTATAGTCAAACCTTCTAGAAAACGCCACATCAAGGCTTTGCAAGAAAATTTGTCGTGGCGATCAGCACGCCTTCAAAGCGCTCGATCTGCTCTAAGAAGATATTTTGCATTTGATTATGCATCTTCTCAGCCTGAGCTCTCCACTCTCGTGCTTAAAAATTGATCGGCCTCGTTTAGCAAAAAGCACTGGCTCGCTGCCACTTTTTACGCAAATTTCTGTAAGTATCAAAGATCTTTCGCCCACATTTTTGCTCGCTCTCGCCAACATATTTGCTTCGTACTTGAGCAGTCAAAGCTTAGACTTTGCTTCTGGGCTCTTTGCAAGCCCAACGGCGCTCATGGTCTTGCCAGTGCCGGGCTCGCCGTAAAAGATGATCTTTAGCGTCTATATTTTTTCTAGTTTTTATGCCCCCAGCTGCTAAGTCTAGCAAGCACTTTTTTTATCGACTTGCTTTAGTATCGTGCTTAAAAGCTGCTTTGTCTTTTCGTTTCAGCACGACGTCTTCTAGGCTCGTTACTGGCTCAATGAGCTCAAAATTTCTTGCTCTTTTACCAAGCTTTCGATCTTTGATTTTTCTTGCTGTTTTTGTCATTTTTGGGTGCATTATGCTTTGCATTCTCTTCGTTTATAAAAAGCTCTTGCTAACATTGCCATAAGCGTTTAAAACCTCGTCGTAGTCGATAGAGCGCCCTCGATGAGCCTTGAGCCGTCCTCTAAAAGAGTGCGATTTTTGATGCGTTCAAGCTCGTCTTTGCTTATTAGCCCAACTAGCGTGTTTGGGATCGCGACCATTTTCAAAGTCGCCCGCATACTCCTCTTTTAAAAGGGCTAAAAAAATATGATCTGCTCTTTTTCATCAAGCGAGTTTTCTTTAAAAATTTGCTCTATTTTTAGGCTGATCTTACTTAGTTTTACACGCTCATTTATGCGTTTTTGTAAGCTCAGAAATTTGCTCGTTTATGCGCTTTTGGCGTCATTTGAGCCACCTTCAAATATCAGCAGCCTTTAGAGTAAAGCTCTATCTTTTAAAAAGCGATCTTTTAAATACTCCAAATGATCTTCATAAGGCGCAAAGCTCTGGTAAATTATATCAGCGTTACCATCTTCTAGTATCTTTAAAAACGTAGCTGAGGTGAAAATTTCAGAGTGAAGGGCGAAAGTAGCCCTTGGCTAGAGCTTTTTGCGAGTTCTCTGGCATTTTAAAGAGGCTGTAGTTTTGCACTATCCAGCCGCTATCCCAGCAAATTTTTCATAAATTTGAAAGGTATAAAAGCTGCTTGTCGTTTTGCGTGCCAAAGACAGCTCAAGTAGCTCAAAAACGCTCATGCTAGCTGTGCCTTGCACGTAGGCTGCTGGGTATTTTAAAAATTTCTCCTCTTCATCGCCGCACTTTATAAGCTCGTAAATTTTACTTTTTTGAGGTCTTGGTTTAGAAAAATCAAGCAAATACTTCACTCAATTTTATCCTTTATCTGCTCTTTTTAGCACGCGTTTTAGCACCTTGCCAGTCGCGTTTCTAGGCAGCTCCTCGGCAAAATAATGCTTTTTGAGATTTACTGAAGTCACTCTTCATTTTCTTTGGATGCTCTCTAACCGTCTTTTCATCAAGATCCATGCCATCTTTTTACCTGTATGAAAGCGACGACCTCTTCGTCTGCATGCACGTCTTTTACGCCGATGACTGCTGCAGCTTCGGACTGCTTCAAGCTTATAGATGACCTCTTCGATCTCGCGTGGATAGATGTTTATGCCCTTTGATATGATGAGGTCTTTTTGCGATCAACGATGTAGATAAAGCCCTCTTCATCGATCTTGCCTAAGGTCCCCTGTCTTTAGCCAGCCATTTATAATGGTCTCATCAGTCACGCCTGGCATGCCGTAGTAGCCTTGCATGACGCAGTCGCCTTTACGATGATCTCGCCGATCTGACGAGTGGAAGCTCCATCATCTCATCATCTACGATCTTGACCTCATAGCCATTTAGCGCGGGACCCACGCTTGAAGCTTTTGCTTGTCAAATAAATCCCGCCGCTACGACTGGCGAGCATTCGCTAAGGCCGTATCCTTCAACGAGCGTTGCGCGTGGAATTTTCACTCTAAAAATCATCAATCGTTTGCTTAGCAAGCGGAGCAGCGCCACTTACAAATAGCCTTATGCGGTTAAACCATCTAAAATACCAGGGATTTTTGCCTTGCCGATGGCTGTATAGATGGCTGGGATACCCAAAAATACAGTGACTCTTTTAAGTAGCGTCTGTTTTAGCACATTTGAAAATGGAAAGACCGATCTTACAAGCACCATCGAAGCGCCCGCATATATCGGTAAAAGCACCATCGCTGTGAGCGTAAAGCTATGAAACATCGGTAAAAATACGATAAATCTATCGCTTTTTTTAACCTTAAAACGCTCATGAGCGCCGATGACGTTTGAGAAGATATTTTTATAGCTTATCATAGCACCTTTTGGCTTGCCTGTGGTGCCTGAGGTGTAGATGATGTGCATGAGATTGTCTATTTTAGGGTATTTTGTGATGCTTAGGGTGTATTTGTGATTTAGCGCTTCGCTGAAATTTACATTTTTTACAACGCCATTATTTTTCATAGCCCTTGCTCATATCCTCTTTTGTATCGAGAGTTGAAGATAGATAAGCACTCTCGCCATACTCCTCATCAACGCTTACATAGTCGTCCTTTTGAGGCACTTTGAAGTTTTTGGCGTTTGACCGATCCAGATTATTTTTCTTAAATTTCAAGCTCGCTAAGTGCGATTAGCTCCTTTGCAAGCGAGCTGGAGGCAAAGAGCACCCTTTGCACCGCAGTCGTTTAAGATATACTCAAACTCATTTGTCTTTAGAGGTGTTCATCGGCACTGCGACCGCGCCGATAGCCGTGATGGCAAGGTATGAGATGATAAATTCTTTCAGATTGCCACCGCCATAGCCACTTTGTCGCTACAAATTACCCGCAAAGCTGCAAGTAAGCCGCCACTTTATCGACATTTTGCTTTAGTTCGTGGTATTTTAGCTTCTCTTTTTCATCAAAGATCGCTATCTGGTTTTGGACTCTGCTTTGCTACTTTGCAGTCTTATAAAAATTATTATAAGAGTATTGCATTTTAGCCCTAGAAAGAGTATTTAAACGTCATTGCAGCTATCTGAACGCTACTTGCGTCAATTCGCCAGACATTGAGCCGGTGCCGTTAGCTTTTTATCATCTGTCGCACGCTTTTTGTCCTCGGTGCTGATAGAGATAGCCCTAGTCCTAGCTCTGAAACTAGCGTAATTATAGTTTGCCCCAAACGAATATGCCTGAGAAGTGGTGTTTGGAAGCTCTAAGCCAGTGTGTTCGCTGCTAGTGATATCCTCATCGTATGAAAAAGCCAGCCATTAGCCTAAAGCTTCCTCATTTACATCGTAAGCAAGGCCTATCCTATATGTGTTTGTATCCTTTGCGTTTTAACGACTGGATCGTCCATAAATGCTTTTAAAGGATCTACGTAGGAATGGTGTGAATGAGATAGCTGTCTTGTCGTCATATTCAAAGTCATAATCTTTTAGTTAGACCAGTAAGTCCTCTCGAAAGCTAGCAAAAGAGTAAAGTCGCTAACTGATATCCAGTCGCAAGCACTAGCTGAGCAGGCAGTGGATCTCAACTCTTGTTTTTGCCATGATAGCTTATAGGTGCTAGAGCCCCGTTAAAATCAGCATCAGCGCTACCTTTAAGCTCTAAATTTACCTTCGAGCGGTAAGTCACTGCAAAGCTAAGCTCTTCAATAGGTCTATATGTAAGAGCGACGTTGTAGCCGTAGTTTATGCTTCATCGCCTTGTATCTCTCTGTAGCCAAAACGTCCAAAGTCACTTGCTATCTTGCCCCTTGCTATAAACGCCTCTAGCGCCCAGAGCAATGGCAAGTTTTGTCATTATGCGGTAAGCTACAGTTGGATTTAGCTCGACAACTTAGTTTAAACCTCTTGCCAGTAAAGCAGTCTCTGGATCCTCCCACGAGATGCCAACAGCAGCAGAGCACGGCAAGGGCTAGTCCAAATCTCAGTTTTTCATACCATTTCTGGCGTTACAAAGCTAAATGTGCCAGCAAGTGAGTCAAATTCTTTGAGCTGTAGCTCTTGCCATCATCGCTTTGTTTAAAAGTCGATGGAGTTATATGAAACCAACCAAGCGTGCTTTCAAAATGGTGAAGCCCTGTCTAAAAACATCATATTTGCAGGGTTAAAATAAGCCGCATCAGCCCCAAAACTAAAGGCTACGTTACTGCAGCAAAGCCCCAAAGATTCAGCACTTTGCTCAGGGACCTTATAACCCCCAGCATTTAATAAAGAACACGTCGCAACAATGCTTAAAAAGCACTCTTTTCATAGCTTTTCCTTTTCTAGGTTTCTTGAGATATTCTGATCTCATCTTCCCAAATACTCTCGTCAATCGTCTCTAAAATCAAGGATTTCGCCTATTTTATCATCATTTATTATATTTTCAAAAGCGCTAGCCCTAAGCTCGCCTCTTGCCAAGGCTCTCATGTCTATCTTTTTGAGCCAAGCCCCATTGAAGCGTCATTTAGGTGCATACCAGATGAAATGTATAGCCGATGATCGCGTCACATCGCCCATCGTCTTAGCATGAGCCTCTTGCTTTTAGATCGTACCCAGCGGCAAATGCGTGGCAAGTGTCGATGCAAACGCCAACCTGCTCATCGTCTGCTCGCTCGATTAAATACGCCAGCTGCGCAAAGTCAAAGCCCTAATCCGAGCCTTGTGCGGCTGTGTTTTCGATGACAAGCTTTACGCCGCTTGTTCGTTTTAGCGCTTCGTTTATGCACCTAGCGATGTTATCTAGGCACTCATTTTGGCTTATTTGCTTTAGGTGTGAGCATGGGTGAAGTCAAAAAGCTTTTAGTCAAGCTTGCTAGCTCGCTCTATCTCGTCGATAAAGGCTTCAAGGGATTTAGTCCTTGCCTCTTTTTCTGGATGGCCCTACGTAGTGAGGTAGCTTGCGTGTGGCAAGACGTGATCGGCGCTTATGCCAGAGGCTTTTACATTTCGCTTTAAACTGCTCTATTTCGCCCTCGCTTAGCTCTTTTGCGCTCCATTGGCGCTGGTTTTTTGTAAAAAGCGCAAAGGCATTTGCTCCTATTTTTGCAGCATTTATCGGTGCGTTAGATACGCCTCCAGCCGCACTTACGTGAGCCCCTATGTATCTCATTTTAACTCTTTTTATTATCACTTTTATTTTATTTTTGCTATCGATAATTGACGTAGTTATCGCAAACTTCGTATTTTATAAAATAAGAACTTAGATCTTGTCTAAAGCCGCACTCTGTGGTGCTTAGATCCCTCTGCAGTCATAAATTTGCCTTTGCAAAATCTCTTCAAAAAGGCTCTCATGAATGCGGCGCTAGATTCTCGTTAAATTCAGTCTTTTTAAAACAAGCGCCATTTACGCAATGTGTCCTTTATGTTGATATTTGCGGTATTTACGCCAGAGCTGTAAATTTGGTACATTTAGATCATTTTATAAGTGTGAAAAATCCAACATCATTTATCTTTATCATCGGAGAAATAAAGTGACCTGAAAGGCTTGTGAGCTTTGCGGTGTTTTAGTCGCAACACAGCCTGAAAAATGAGAGCAGATAATAAAACAAGTGAAAAATTTTCTTCAACGATTTGTCCTTTTTATGTCAATTTAAGTTAAAAAGTAATATAATCCCAACTTCATAACCGACCGTGGCCCATTCGTCTAGCGGTTAGGACATCGCCCTTTTCACGGCGGTAACACGAGTTCGAGTCTCGTATGGGTCACCACTCTAAAAGACAAAATCTTATCCACTAAGCTTTTAAAATCTAGTTAATCCAAATTTCAAGCTTTCTAAAAATCAAAGTCGATACTCGTTTTGTAAAAGAGATCAAAATTCACGTCTAGCAAAATTTAAAAAGAGATTTCTTGCAGTATAAAAGCAAAAAGCAGTTAAATTTGAGCCTTTTAAAATGGCTCTAAATTAACTGCAGAAATTTACATCTGATGTGGCTTGCCCTAGTAAAATCCCTGCGCATACGAAATTCGATTTCTTTATATATTCTAGATTCTTCGTTGCTCACAAACTCAGCCACTATCTTATAGCCTTGTCTTCTAGCAAAGCTCACGATAGTCTCAACCAAAACCCTTGCGTTTTTCATCGGTTGGTAGTTTTTGATGATCGAGGCCATCTATCTTGATGTTATCTATATCAAGCTCTAAAATTCGGTAGTAGTTAGAGTAGCCAGAGCCAAAGTCGTCGATCGAGATTTTACATCCATATTTTTAGCTCTTTTTATCAGTCATTTTGCCATGCCGTAGTCGCTAAGCTCTTCGCTCTCTAGCATCTCAAAGCAAACTCTACTAGGATCTGGGACAGCTCTCTGGCTTTTCATCTAAGATTTCTCTAACACGAGGATCAGTTAGATCCGAGCTTGAGAGGTTGATAGAAAATGTATAGTCTGGATATTTTTTAACTAGATCAAAGGCTAGGGCGATCACCTTTTTGTTATCTGAAGATAAAGTTGCGTTTTCATCGCGATCTCTAAAAACTCGCCTGGGTAGCGGATCTTGCCGTTTGATCGACTATGCGCACCAAAACTTCGTAGTATTTTGCCTCTGTCTCATTTTCATGCAGTTAAGTCCTGACACTCGACTATCACCTTGTCGTTTTCTAGGGCGTACTCGATGAGTTCGGTTATGAGTTGGTTTTTATAGTATCTCATCTCGATCGCATCGTTTTCTAGGTAGTAGTAGATCTCGTTGCCACTATCGCTTGCTTGTTGATTGGCTAGGATTGACTGCATTAGGCGGTTTTGTTTGCGGTGTGTCATTTGACAAAAGAGCGCCAAGAGTTATCTTGATGCGGTGGATTTTCAAACTACCATCTATCTCGATATTCATCCTGCTAAAGTTAAAATACTCTTTTATAAAGCCGATATCTCTAACGATGTCATCGCCTTGATACCAGATAAAACGCATCATCTTGAAACCCTAAATAGCTCAGCATTTATAGAGTAGGTATCAACGCAGGTTTTAGCGTATTTGCCACCGCTTTTAGCATGGCGTCGATGACCTGTTGTCTGGTAGAAAAATCTTAGCATCTTGTAGTTTTTGATGCTTATGCTGATCACACTCCATCTCGCCTCTATCATCTCAGTTAGGGCAAAGTAGTTGCCAAAAGCCAGTTAGCTTGTCGATTGAGGATTGAATTTTTATCTGCTCATTTTTTGAGTTAGCTCTTTTAAGCATGCTAAGCTCTTTTGTCCTATCAGCTTTATAGCCATGTAGCCCTCTAGCTTGCCCTCAAAGAAAAATGGCGCAAAACGCACCTTCATAGAGTAGCTTGCCACTTTTTGTCCTGCTTATTAGCTCGTCGCTTTCCCATGAGATGTGCTTATTTATAGCATTTCTTATCTCAGCGTAAAAAGCTCTCTGGGTGCATGTTTGGCTTGTAGAGGTACAGGACTTTTGCCGACAACATCTTTTAGTTATAGCCAGTTTTTGACTCAAATGTTTTATTTACATATGAAATTTTATTGTCATTGTCGCAAAAGACTATCGAGCTGTCCCTGCATCCACTGTCGTTTTTAGTAGTTTTATCTGTTTTAGCTGTTTGAGTTAGCACCCTTGCTTGGTAAAGGTCAGTGCGCAAAATAGCACTGAAGCTGATGAGACAAAGCACTGCACTTATCACATGTTTCGTATCATTATGCTGTGAAGAGGCTAGGGGTATCATCTCAGTACTTTAGTGTTTCTGCCAAGTTTTTAGATCAACAGAGTCTTTAGCTATGGCGCTTAGGTGCAAGTCAAGCGCGTAAGTTGCCTTATTTAGCACCAAGATTGCTTTGCGTCGTTTTTGTAGGTATCTTTATACTTTAGTATCTGCTCTTTTTGTTTGATTTAGCGTTTCAGGCTGATTATGGCTGAGCTTTTATCGCGTGAAATATCACTATTAGTGCATCTAGCTTCTTCTGATGCTATTTCAAACTCACCTGATAGAGATATAAGCAGCCATTGACGAGCTGAGCGTAGTTTGACCTATCTACAAGCCTTTGTTTTTAAAAAGTCGTCGTTTATGACCTTTAAAGTTTTGGCATTTTCTCTGGTAAAGACATGTATGATTTCGTTTAGCTCATCAAGTCTGGTTAAGTCGGTCAAAACTTTTTAAATTTTAGTACTGTTTACATCGTCATAGTTTAGACGAAAGTACGTTATTTTCTAGCTAAAGCTTAGCTCGTTATCTAGCAAGATAAGGCTTAAGATCGTATCGTTAAATTTACTAACAGCAGTAACTGCTCTATTTGCCATGTAGATGTAAGCCGAGCTAAAGAAAAAGATGATCGCCGGGACGATTAAGATGATATTTGCTTGTCTTTTTATTCATTTAGTATCCTAGGGTCTGCGTCCATTTAGTGTTTGCAAAAATTTATAAATTTGCTCCAGCTCTTCGCTACTTAGTGTGTGGATCAGCTGATGATAGCTCACAAAGCCTATGACCTCTTTTAGATCGCTCATTTCGCCACTGCTTAGATATGGAGCCGTTCTTGCTACATTTCTAAGCGAAGGCACCTGCATGAGGCGTCTGCTCTCACCTGCATCTTTTTAAGCCCACGTTTTGCATCAAATTTCGCCTAAATTTCTACCATTGTGGCAAGCCACACAGCCTATTTTATTAAAGAGCTCAAAGCCCTTTTTTGCCTCAGCGTTTATGGAGTCATCATTGCCAGCTAGATGCTCATCAAATGGCGAATCAATGCTTTAAAACCGCCTTTTTCAGAAATGCCGAAAGCATCTACTATATTCTCGTAGTTTATGCCATCATCGTATGCATCATTAAACAAAATCCCATACTCGCCTATGCTTTTTACCTTTTTTACTATCTCATCTTTGTTTGAATTGAGCTCATTTCTGAATTTATCGACTCTTTTACTTGATCTTTTAGCTTCTACTCTGCCATCAGTAAAAATAGAAATTTCAGCCGAATTTAGCACGCTAGGCGGGTTTATGACGCCCTTTTGGCTGGTGTAAAGATGAGTTTGTACCCGCTTAAATTCCAGTATATAGTTGTGGCAAGTTTCGCATGAGTAGTTTTTCAGTGGTGCTTAGCTTTGTCAAAAAGAGCTTCTTGCCGATGTAGGCTTGTTTTTCGTCATATTTTGATGAAAGCACTGGCTCAAATGATGAATTTGCGCTCAAAATACAAAAAGATACTCACCATCAAAATAAAACTTTTTCATAAAATCTCCATATTCTTGAGCGTCATTATAGCGGAGATTCTTTTTCATAACTACCAAATCGGCTAAATTGTAAGTAGTTTTTATTTGCCTTTGAAAATGTTGTATAATCCCGCGAAAAATGACACACTTTCAAGGAGGAACCATGAAAAAAAGGTTTTACAATGATCGAGTTGATCTTCGTGATCGTGATTTTTAGGCATAGTAGCCGCAGTCACTATACCAAAACTAGCTGGCAACAAGGGATGATGCAGAGATATCTAAAACTGCTGCAAACATTCAAACACTTGTTTCTGATCTAGGCTCTTACTATACTTCACAAGGTAAGTTTACTGCAGCAGTGAGTGCGCCAACTGGCATATCAGCTATGACAAACGTTTCAAACCCAGTTAAAGCAAAAAGTGATAATTGTTTAACAATAGGAGCTGCTGGAGTTGCTGGAGCTACGAGGAACTAATCCCTAAGAGAGGTGAGATAAGTGCAACGATAGGCGCAACTGACTTATGTGCTAAAGTATGGGATTTGCCGGGATTAAAAATATAAAAAGCAATAATTGAAAGCAGCGATAATAAAACAGCAAATACACTTAGATGTGGCGTGGGCATAAAATACGAATAATTTAAGCTCGTTAGCTTTTTTGGCAAAGGGTTTCTGCCAACTCTCTTTAGGCCTTCTTTAAGATTATCTTTCATTTATAAAAATTCTAGCTATAATCGCACAACTTCAATCTCAAGGATGAAGTGATGAAAAAGCTTTTTGCGATGCTCGAGGCCAATCTTTGTAATAGTCATTATGACAATACTGGCCGCAGTTATCATATCTAAGATAAATGCCACAAGAGAGGAAGCAAAGCTTACAAAAAGCTATGTCGAGATAGCGGTCGCGCACTACAAGATATAAATACCTACTACATATCAGAGGCAAGCTAGCCATTGATACCAAAAACAACAGAGTTGATTTTTAGAGCGATGACAAATGCTGAGTTGTGGATAGCTCTGGCAATCTTAGCATTTTTTGCCAAAAACGAAAGGTGCATTTCATTAGATGCTTTGTTGCAGACCAAAGCTGCTTGGGAGTGATATCAGCGAGCAAGGCCTATGTAAAAACTTTGGGAAGCTCCAAGGGTTAAGCGCTATCCAGACTATGATAAAGCCAGCACAGGAGCATTGCCAGCTCATATCAGCTTTAGTACTGTTCGCATCGTCTTTTAGCTAGATATTTTTCAAAAGATTAAAGTCTGAGTACACTTAATTCTTGAAAATTTTATAAAAATAAAGTCCAAAACTAATTTTTCTTGACAACAATAACATTTTTTAGATACAATGCGACTTTTTAATGAGGTAGTGGCATAAACTTACAAACACGACTCAGGCGGGTGTAGCGCAGTCTGGTTAGCGCATCTGGTTTTGGGACCAGAGGGCCGAAGGTTCGAATCACTTTCACCCCGACCATGTTAAATGGTGAGTGTAGCTCAGTCGGTTAGAGCATCAGATTGTGGTCCTGAGGGTCGTGGGTTCGATTCCATCACTCACCCCATTTTGGGCGCTCTAGCTCAATTGGATAGAGCGACAGACTTCGGATCTGTAGGTTATGGGTTCGACTCCTATCGGGCGCGCCACTTGAAAGACTTTATGCGCTCATAGCTCAGCTGGATAGAGCAACGGCCTTCTAAGCCGTAGGCCCTCAGGTTCGAATCCTGATGGGCGTACCACTTATTATTGTTGTGCGGATGTGGTGAAATTGGCAGACACGCCAGACTTAGGATCTGGTGCCCCACGGCGTGGGGTTCAAGTCCTCTCATCCGCACCATTTTTTAAACTCCATTTTAAAACTTTCAGAAACTCGATTTTCATTTGAGATTTATCAACGTTACTTATTCAGAAATTGTAGAAATTTTGTTATCAAATCAATTGCATTAAATTTATAAAATTTATAGATCAAATTACTTCGGTACCATTAGAAATAAAGAGATAATAAGAAGCATAAGGCAAGTGCGGGTGGTGTTTAGACTACCTTTTCCGTGTTATTTGGAGACATCGGAAGGTCGAGGCTTGATGAGCCATTTTTGACAAGTTTGATAACGCACTTTTAGGGTTAAACAAGATCGATCAGTGCGGGGTAGAAAGATCGGTTGGTTGCAGACGAGGCACTATTACTAATGTGAGTGCAAATTTTTAAAAATCTAGGGGTCCATTGTAGTCATTTTGGGTGTAATTTAAAAACGTTAAGGCTGTGATACTTAAAAACAATAGAGGTAGTCTATTTGAACTATTAGATAAGCATATTCTTGTGCGATTTGTAGTAATGTGGTAGTAAAGTCTAAAAACATATAAATAGGGACTAAATCTAGTTTTTGGGTTTAATTTAGTAAATTGGACGCTGTGATTTCAAACTAATAAAATAAGCCAATTTGGAAATGTGGGCGGTAATTTATCGGGTAAAGACAGCTTTGTAGGCTGTATGAAGGCAAGGTTTATCAAATGTAGCGTAAAGTTGGCTGCGGTTGATATGCCCACTCAAATTTAACTACAAAACCAAATGAGATAGAAATTTATGCTCAAATTGTTTGCTGTGGCTTAAATTTTTGAAGCTACGATACTTAAAAAGAGACCAATTACAACGAAAGCGCTAAATTGAGCTACCAGAAAAGATACTTTTTATGGTTTATGCTAGCAATGTCCCTAATAGCTCGTGATAATGGTGGATAGTTGCAGTTGATATGCGCTTACTAAAGTGACTATAAAACATCATAATATAGAATGTACGTCTCAAATGAACCATTTCGGGAGCTAATTAAAAAGATAAAAACAGTGGTAAATTTACAAAAGAAGTAATAAGAAAAATGCTGATATTATGTGCGGGGGCATTGCTTGTGCTATCTACACGCAGTTGGTTATAGTTGATGTATTCTCATGCAAATTTTCTAATAACATGAGTGTACGACCGAAATTAACTATCTCAGGAGCCATTCTACTAGTAAATTTGTATCTTGAGCTCAAATCGAAGAGTAAAGATGCAAAGGGTGAATTGTGAATTTGTGCTATTAAAAACGTTTGCCTTTTGCTAGTAGCAGTGTTTTGATAACTAGCGACAATGGAGTTGGTTGATAGCTCTGCTCTCATTAACTTAACGAAAACTTAGCAGCATGAGAAATTATGACGAGGTAATCAAGCTTCGGACTTAAATCTAGAATTTCTACTAACAATTACTTTAGTCAATTTACACTGACTTCGAAAACTCTACTCAGCAATCATCTTGATCTAAAAACACTTATGGGTAGCAGTTTGCCTTTTTAAAGATATAGAAATTGTTTGCTTAGTGGTCTTTTTGGTTAAGCGATAAAGCGTGCCTAAATTACGAAAAATGTAAATTTAGTAGTGATCATTTTGGTTTTTAGATACATTCTAGCGCTAGTTGATATTTTCGATAAGTGATATTTAGCGCCTTAGGGCAGGTTGATTATACATTCAGCCACAAGATGATTTTTGATTAAAAGTAGCAAATGATCAAATTGAGCCCCCAAGCGAGGGCTAAATTTGAGAAATTTACAGTGACTGTAAAATTTTTGGTTTAGAAAATGCAGTGATCGGTTTGATCTCGCCTTTATATTTTTCTAAATTTACAAGGATAGTGTGTCCGCAGTTGCTTTGAGCGATACTAGATGTGCCTTTGTCGCGAGTTAGGACATTGACGCAGCCGTGTTTGCAAAGGCTCTTTTCGCCTAACACTTCAGGGTCGTACCACGCACCCTCGCAGATGGCGATGACGTGCTCTGGGATGATATCGGTGACTAGTGCCCCAACCAAAATTTCGCCCCTGTCATTAAATACTCTCACCACGTCGCCAGTTGCGATGCCTTTTGCTTTGGCGTCATTTACGTTTATTAGCATTGGCTCTCTAGCGCATACTTCAGCGTAGTTTCTGATTATTGAGTTATTTAGCTGTGAGTGGAGGCGGTATCTTGAGTGTGGGGTTGTGACGCTAAATGGATACTTTTTTTGGCTTTTTCGCTGCCAAGCCACTCAAATGGCTCTATCCAAGCAACGTGCGGCGCAAAGTCTTTGTAGCCAAATTTGAGCGATAGTTGGAGAGTAAAGCTCTATCTTGCCAGATGGCGTGCCTAGGCGGTTTTTGTGAGGATTTTCTCTAAAAGCACTAAGCCTTGTGTAGTATCTACTCGCTTCGTCATCTTGCTCAAATCTAACATATCCCTCTTTCCAAAACTCATCAAAGCTTGGCATCTTGACATTTATGCCCTTAGCTTGCTCGGCTGCGTCTGCGTAAAATTCTTTCGCCCAGCCAAGCTCATCTTTACCCTCTGTAAAGACCTCTTCTCTGCCCCAGCGTTTTGCAGATTTGTGAGCAGATCCAGTAGTCGCTCCTGCTCTCGCCCATAGGCTCTACGACAGGCTTGTAAGCTACGATGTATTCGTTTGTAGGCACGCTTTGGTTGATGTCATTTCTCTCGACTTCAAGGGCTACTGGCAAGACGATGTCGCTTAGTTTTGCTGTGCTTGTCCAAAATGGCTCAGCTGTTATTACGGTGTCAAATTTACGCCACGCTTTTACGGCGTTATTTACGTCTTGATGCCTTGTAAACATCGATCCAGACGCCATGTAAGCCACTCTCATGTGTGGTAGCTTGATCTTTGAGCCGTCATAGTCTATCTCTTTGCCGGGGTTTTGCAAAGCCTCGATCGATCTTGAAGATGGGATGGTGACGTTTTTAAATTTCTTCCAAGGAGCGCCATCTACGTTGTCGTATTTCTCGCTTATGCTAGTGCTGATGCCTTTTAGTGACGGAGCGATCTTGTCTGTAGCGCCATTTGAGTGGTAGAGGTTAAACTCGAAGCCAAGACCCTCTTTGCCTATCTGACCTAGCATCGCGCTAAGTGTTACGATACCCCAAAAGCTCATCTCGCCGTGATCTTGTCTTTGAAGCGACCTGCCTGCGATGATGACACTTGGCTCTTTTGCAAGCGCTGTTGCAATGTAGCGATATCCTCAGCTTTTACGCCGCAAATTTTTGCTAGCCCAGTTGATATCTTTGACTACCTTGTCGGTTGTGCCAAGCAGGTAGTCTTTAAATTTATTAAAGCCAACTGTGTATTTTTTGATAAATTCCTCGTCATAAAGCTTGTTTTCATATAGATAGTGGCACATGCCAAGCATCATTGCTACGTCGGTATTTGGACGAACGATGATAGCTTCAGAGTCAAGGTATCTTGTGGTATCGTTTTTAAAGACGCAAACGCTATAAGTTTTTATGCCTGCCTCTTTTATCTTTTTGATGCCAAGATAGCCATCGTGTGTTGGCGGTTGCCATGAAATTTGACCAGTTACAAGCGGGTCAGTACCCCCAAAAATACAACGTTTTTTAGCATTTTTTAGCGATGGCCTCCCACTTTGTCGGAGCGTCATAAACGGCGCTGTTGCCTAGGACGTGAGGCATGATGACAAGGCCAGCTCCGGTTGAGTAGTCGCCACTCTCTTCTACGTATCCGCCAAGCACTTTTTAGCATCCTGTGGCCAACGGTCCTGCCCCAGCTGATCTTGCCGCTGCCGCCCCACCAGTAGCACTCGCCGTAGATGCTCTCAGGGCCATATTTGTCGAAATTTTCTTTTAAGGCTTTTGCTGCTAGATCAAGGGCTGTCTCCCAGCTAACACGCACAAATTCCTCTTTGCCACGAAGCTCGCTCTTTGCTGCGCCTTTTTGCCTTTAGGTAGCTCTTTCTTACGTATGGATAGAGCACGCGGCTTTCGTTTTTGGATGAGGTCTGGCAAGCTGTTGTTCATGGTATTTGGGGAATTTATCGCCCTCAAATGGATCGACAGAGACGATTTGGTTTGAGTTGGTATTTGCCCAAAATAGCCCAAATCTATTTGCGCCAAAGGTCTTGTTTTGATCAAAGATGGTCTTTGTCACACCTTCTATCTTGTTTGCCTGCGCTGCTGTGGCAGCAAGTGCAGAAAAATTTTTATAAAATCTCGTCTTTTCATATTTTCTCCCTTATGAAAATTTATTTTACTTTTTGGCATTGTGTTGTGGGTATTTAAGCACTAAATTTAGATCAGTTTCATCAAGTGCGACACATTTCGCATCGACCATGCCAGATAAATTTGCTGGCCACTGAGCAGCTGTGAAGCTGTTTGGCTCGTGCAGCCTGTGACATGCCGAGCAGGTCTCCTCGTAAATTCTCTTTGCCTTTGCGTAAAGCTCTTTTTGGTTGCCACCAAGCGCGTCATTTGGCACTTCATAAAGCCCATCAACTTGATACCAAACCTCGCCGTAGTCATCTTCAAGATCTTTTTACTTTTTGAAATTTGCCTCGCTCTCGTCATCAAAAGCTACAAAGACTTCAGGATCTTCTACGCTTCTTTGAAGCTGAGCCAAGTAGTTTGCCGATACTACACCACTAACCCTTGATCTTGCTCGTTTTGTCGCCTTTTTTTCGACGACTTCAACTGGCGTTAAAACCTCGATCTTACCGATCATCTTGCCATCAAGTGTTATGTTCGCATCTTTTGCGATCACATCAGCACCAAAGGCAAGACTACAAGCTAGCACTGGGGCTAAAAAAATAGCATTTTCATTTGACAATCCTTAAAAATAAATTAAATTAATTTTATAACCAGCACGCTTAAAATTATATTGCTATATTTAGAAAAGTGAGTATTTTTAGGGGATTTGAAAGGGCTAAAAAGTAAATTTAAAGTTATAAAAAAATAGGGCGATTGCTCTTCAAATTTACTAAGGGCTATTTCTTCATCTGGATAGCAGTTTGTATCATCTCATCACTTGTCGTGATGCTTTTTTGCGCTCGCTTCGTAGGCCTTTTGCGTGACGATCACCTCGCTTAGTGCTTGACCAAGATCGACGTTACTCATCTCAAGCTTATTTGCTAAAAATTTGCGCCCCATAAACAGTCTCGCCAGCTTTGTTTTTATAAAAATGGCTCGCCAGAGTTGGCTGTGGATTCATAGAGATTGTCGCCAACCTTTGCCACGCCTTGGTCATTTATAAAGTGATAAAGGGCTACTTTTGCTACGGGGAATGCTCGAGTGTTATCAAAATGTGCCATGATGTTGCCACGGTCATCGACGCTATATTTTTGATAAAAGCCCCCTCAGCGTAGCCATCTCTTTTATGTTGAAATCTTTTTCTGGCGTTTGCTGAGCTTGTCATGCCGTTATAAACGTCCGCATCGCCGTCGCCCTCGAAGTTTAAATTTACGCCGCCAACGCTCGTTAGTGTATTTGCGATAAGCCTGCCACTGCCATTAAATGTAAGCGAGCCCATTGCGGTATTTTTGCACGGCTCCGCTAGCGTCAGTTATCGTTGCCACCGCGTCCCAGATAGTCTGGTCGCCAGTTTGTGGGATCTGCTTGGTTACATGTATAGTGACCAAGCTCTTTGTGCCGTCTGCGTTGTAGATATCAGAGGTTAGCTTTTTCTTTGTTTGGCACTTCAACGAGTGAGGTGACTTCGGCATTTACCTCTAAATGTGCAAAAATCCATAAATTTAAGGCTCTTATCGTTTATCTGCCAGTGCCGTCACCCTCAAGCGTGGTTGAAAACTCGCTCAATTTACCATCGCCGTCTTTTACTTTTACGACCACGCTGTCGCCAGCTTTTGCGCCAAGAGATGTGGTGCTTAGTGGGATCTGTCCGTTTAGTGAGATCGTCTTGTTTGTATTATCAAGCGTGTAGGCGTATTGGCTAGCATCAAGCGCTGTTGTTTTTTTATCTGTTATGCGGCTTGAGTTTAGGTTGCCTTTTAGGGCTGATGTTTGTAGTAGCCTCAGCTGGCATAAATAAAAAATGAGGCAAATTTATAGGCTTTTGCGCGCTTTCGCTGCCAAGCTTTAGATCCTCTTGCTCCACGGTGTATGCTTGTGGGGTGCTTGAAGTTTGGCCGTATTTTCTAAGAGCGTTTGCGCTTGGGGTGGTTGGAGTGAGTAGCAAGCGTGCCAAGTAGCATATTGCTCTAGTTATCTACTAAATTTCCAGCCGCGTCTATATCAAAAGCTGCCCGTTCTTGTGTAGTAGTTTTTTTGCCGTTTTTGATCAACTACGCCAAAAACCACTCGCCTCAATAGCAAGGTCAAAGTTGTTATCTGTGCTTTGAAAGCTACCATTTGACATATCAAGCGCAGTCGTTTGCTTAGTAGCTCCAAGGCCCACTTGGTCGTTTGTCGGGCCGCTTCCAGCTGAGACTAAGCTTTTGGTTGATCAAATTTTCTAAACTCAGGGATTGAAGCTTTGAAAGCCGACATTATTTATGTTTGAGATGTTGTTTGACCAAACATCCATGCCAAAAGCTTTGCGTCTTGATGCCGCTAACCCCGTTGTAAAAACCTCTCATCATGGCGTTTTAGCCCTCGTAATATTCTTTAACGCTATCCATCGAAACGTATTCGCCAGCAACCTTCATCATGGCCTTGCCATCTACAAATTTCACCGCCTCGACTGGGTAGTTGCCCACTTGCGTCTTTGTACTCTTTGCCGTCTTTTGCCGGTGTAGCTTACTGCTACGTTGTAAGAGCCATTTGGCACTTGGTTGCCAGTTTCGTCCTTGCCGTCCCATGTGAGCTTGTGAACGCCAGCGTTTAGGTTATTTAGATCGATAGAGCGGACGACTTGGCCGTTTGTGTTTTTCACTTCTAGCTTTGCCGTTTTGCAAGGTCTGACTTGAAATAAAGCGCAAAATTTTGCATCTTTTTTTCTCATCTGTTAGTGTGACTGCATTTGAGCCAGTTGAAACCATCTTGCCAAGGGCTGAGATAGCGTAGGCGTTTGCGTTTGACTTTAGCTGACTTACTAGCTCTTTCATCGCTTTGTTTGTATTCTCTTGCATCTCGACTGATGCTAGTTGGCTAGTTTGCGTTAGCATCTTTTTCAGTATCCATAGGGGCTTGTTGGGTCTTGGTACTGAAGCTCTGTCAAAAGTAGCTTCATAAATGCATCTTTGTCTAGCTGTCCATTTGGATTAGTTCCTGTGCTAGCTGCAGCGTCTTGTCTTGCTTTTTGCCTTTTTCTCGGCGTTTTTTGCTGCGTTGTTTGTGTAGTTATATCTGAAACTGAAGCCATAATCTCTCCTAAATATATCTTGGTATTACTAGCTCAAGCAAGCTTTGTTCCGCTTGAGCGTTTTCGCTCTCGTCGCTTTGATTTGAGCTATATTTGTTCTTTGCTTGTTCTCTTTTTTCTTGTCTTTGGTTTTGGTCTGAGAAATTCATCTCAAGCTCGGTAAATCCCATATTCACAAGGCTGTTTTTTTAAACTCAGCTTGGTTTTTGTAAAAAGAGGTTCATCGTAGCCGTTGTAGAGTTAAAATTTACATGCAAATTATTGCCGCGATTAACCATCGTGATCTCGACCTCGCCTAAATTTAGCGGGTTAAGCGTGATGTTAAAGCGAGTGATCGGCGCTTTGTAGTTTTGTACCTGCTCTTTTAGCGTAGAAGAGAAGTTACTAAGCGTCTCTTTTATCTCGGCTTTTGTTTGAAGCTGGTGTTTAGCGCTGTTTGCGATATCTTTTACCATTTGATTTAGCTCTGATTTATTATCGCTGCTAAAGGTCTCCTCACTTGGCTCAGCTTCGCTCATCTGCTCTCTTTCTGGAAAGAGTAGCGACTCAAGAGTTGGGGCTTTTTGCGTCTTTTGCTCGTGTAAATTTACCTTTACTTTTGGCTCTTTTAGCTGCTCCTCTGGCTCAACGTCCACAAGCTCATCATCAAGCTTTACTTCACTATCATCTAGTTTTTTTAGGCTCTTCTTTGACTAAATTTTAACTTCATTTGTTGGATTTGCCACCACCTCTTTTAGCAAAGTATCAAGCTTTACGACCTCTTTTGGCTCGTTTTTGATGATAGTTTGCTCGACCTCGTTTTTTTAGCTCTTTTTAGGTAAAAAGGCTTCTCCTCAGTCTTTATCGGCGTGAAAAAAATTCTGCTTGCCCAGATTTCTTTAAACATATCGTTTAGTTTTGGCACGTCTTCATTTCGAAAATTTCTATATTTTTCAAGGCCAAGGTCAAATTTCTTAGCAAGGTCGATAAGATCGCTAATGCTTTTAACGTTGCTAAGCTCTTCGACGTTCTCAGGCACACTTAAGAAATTTTGCTATTTTATCGCTGAAAGTGGAAATGTACTTACTTTTTCATTGCCATTTAGAATTTCTAAAACTTGCAAAAGCTGCATGAAATTTGCATTTTCATAGAGCTCATTTTTTGTATCTTCGTCCAAATTTTCTTCAAGTGCGGCTGAAATTTTTGCCACGCTTTCGTTTTGCGCCTTTTCTATCGTCTCTTTTTGGATATCAACAGTTTTTACTATCTCTTTGACATCCTTTTTCGGTGATCTTTTTGACCGCTATTTGCCTTGCTTGCAGCCGCATCCAAAACCATCGACAAAAACTCGCCGTTGTTTTGAGACTTCTTCGCAGCCGCAGGCTTTTTCGTAGCCGCTGGAGCTAGCAAATCTACGTTGTTTTTTGCTGTGTAAGCTTGCATTTAATCCCTTTAAAGTTTAAAAACTTAACGCTTACATGCAAAATCTATTCCAAAAAAATTAATTTCTTGATATCAGCTTAAAGATTTATAAAAAATTGGCTATAATCTGCCCCTATTTTTAAAAACTGATAAAGCGAAAAATATCAAACTAATAAACGGAGAAACATTTGGAAAAGATACGAAATATAGCCGTTATCGCGCACGTCGACCACGGTAAGACAACAATGGTTGATGAGCTTTTTGAAGCAGTCAGGAACATTTAACGAGCATCAAAACCTTGGCGAGCGTGTAATGGATAGCAACGACATCGAAAGAGCGTGGCATCACGATCCTTTCTAAAAAAACACCGCCATTCGCTACAAAGATACAAAGATCAACATCATTGACACCCCAGGCCACGCTGACTTTGGTGGCGAGGTAGAGCGTGTTCTTAAGATGGTTGATGGCGTTTTGCTGCTTGTTGATGCGCAGGAGGGCGTTATGCCACAAACCAAATTTGTCGTCAAAAGGCGCTATCTCTTGGACTTCGCCCAATCGTCGTCGTAAATAAGATAGACAAGCCTGCAGGCGATCCAGACCGCGTTATAAATGAAATTTTTGACCTTTTTGTCGCACTTGATGCAAATGACGAGCAGTTAGAATTTCCAGTCGTTTATGCAGCTGCTAAAAATGGCTACGCAAAGCTAAAACTAAGCGATGAAAACAAAGATATGCAGCCACTTTTTGAGACTATCTTAGCTCACGTACCAGCTCCAAGCGGCAGCGACGAGAACCCACTTCAGCTTCAAGTTTTCACGCTTGATTATGATAACTACGTCGGCAAGATCGGCATCGCGAGGATTTTTTTAACGGCAAGATAGCTAAAAACCAAAAACGTCATGCTTGCAAAAGCTGATGGCACAAAGACAACTGGTAGATTTCAAAAAGCTCATCGGCTTTTATGGGACTTGATAGGATCGATATAAACGAGGCTGGCACTGGCGACATCGTAGCGATCGCTGGCTTTGACGCGCTTGACGTTGGCGATAGCGTCGTTGATCCAAACAACCCACATCCACTTGATCCTCTTCACATCGAAGAGCCAACCCTTAGCGTTGTATTTTCTGTAAATGACGGCCCACTAGCAGGCACTGAGGGCAAACACGTCACATCAAACAAGATCGATGAGCGCCTTGCAAATGAGATGAAGACAAATATCGCGATGAAGTATGAAAACATCGGCGAGGGCAAATTTAAAGTAAGCGGCCGTGGCGAGCTTCAGATCACCATTTTGGCTGAAAATATGCGCCGTGAGGGCTATGAGTTTTTACTTGGCAGACCTGAGGTCATCGTAAAAGAGATAAATGGCGTAAAAATGCGAGCCATACGAGCTTTTGGTTATCGACGCGCCTGATGATACGACAGAGCACAGTCATCGAAAAACTAGGCAAAAGAAAAGGCCGAAATGGTCTCTATGAACCCAACAGGGCGACGGCCAAACAAGGATCGAATTTGAGATCCCAGCGCGCGGACTTATCGGCTTTAGAAGCCAGTTTTTGACTGATACAAAGGGCGAGGGCGTTATGAACCACAGCTTTTTGGAGTTTAGACCACTAAGCGGCACCGTTGAGCACAGAACAAATGGCGCGCTAGTTTCTATGGAAAACGGCGTAACGCTTGCTTATTCGCTATTTAACTTGCAAGATCGTGGCGTGCTATTTCTTGATCCGCAAGCAAAGGTCTATGTGGGTATGATCATCGGCGAGCACAGCCGTCCAAACGACCTTGATGTAAATCCTATCAAGGGCAAAAACCTAACAAACGTGCGTGCAAGCGGTAGCGACGATGCGATCAAACTTGTCCCGCCTAGAAAGCTAAGCCTTGAGCGCGCGCTAGAGTGGATAGAAGATGACGAGCTAGTCGAGGTTACACCTATAAATATCCGCGTTCGTAAGCGCTATCTAGACCCAACAGAGCGCAAAAGAAAAGCAAAACTATAATCCAATTGCTAGCAGATTCCCTTTGGTGCCAGCCAAAGGGCTAGTCAAATGGTAATCCTAAAAGCAAATTAATAATCTAGTTTTGTAATTTATCTGCTTGTACCAAATGGAGCTGGCTAAAGTGTCAAATTCGGGGTTTTGGCTGCTGTAAATTATAAAGGCTATTTTTGGTTTTTATGATTGGCTTTTTGATGTTTTGATTAGTAAATTATGCTTGGTAAGAAATATTTTATCTGAGGTAGTACGTTATAAAGACTATTTTGCCCATGAAAAACGTAACTAGCTGTGGTTAGTGAATCTGCTTTATTTAGATTACGAAAAGGGTTCAAATGGACTTTAAGAGCTGTTAATGTACTTATTTGATTATCTCTGCATCAAATTTTCTGATAGTGGCTAAAATTTAATTGTGGCTTTGACTGATTTTTACTTGCGTGGTTGTAGTGGCGTTGCGTCGAATGATTACTTTATCCGCACAAATGAGCTAAAATTTAATGAAATGTAGTCCTTTCTCGCTCTAAATTGTAAAATTTATGCGAGTTGGTAGAGTTTGAGTAATCTAAATTTTGGCTATGGTGGGCAACTTTAGATATTGGCACAAATTGTATTGGTTAGTGCTAGCTAAAGTTGGTGACCTTAAATTATAAAAAGATAGTCTGGAGCGAGGTTTATAATAAGAGATAGGCTAATTTAGTTTTGGATATTTGTAGATTTATCTAATTAGTAGATTAAATTGAGACCTTGTCTAAAAACTAGCTTTTTAAAATCGCTCTTGTAAGCTGTGAATGTAGCTAAAATTTATCACCTTAAACCACAACAAAACTACCTCAAATTTATAAAAAGTGCAGGGAGCAATTTAACTAGCGGATCTTTTTAGTTTTGTTCTTTGAATTTTATAAACTTTTTGATGGCCTATCTTCAAAAATCGTTCATCTACAACTTCATCAGCCACACTTCTAGCCCAATTTCATCAATTTCCCATGCCATTTTTGTTTGCGCTACTTGAGTAAAGCCAGTCAAAGTTTGCTTAAAAGACTTTCTCATGTTCGCACTCTTTTACGACCCTGATCGCCTTTTTAAATTTGGATATAAAATGTCGTCTTTCTCGATCGACGGATGAAATTTTTATACTTTTTTTGGAGCTCTAGCAAGCCCGTTTAAAACGCTCAATTAGCCGTAGTGATAAGGCAGGGTTTGCCTTCGCTTCGCATTTTTGGCGTGGTTTATCTCCTGTAGTCCTTGCTTAAAAAGCCAGCTGTCGTGTCAGTTTGCGCTAGGTATCATCATCTCTTCTTTGAAAGTAAAAATATGCACGATATGATGAGAGCAAAGCCTAAAAAGTCCCAAAAGACAAACTTTGTCCCAAGCCAAAAGTAGCCAAAAAGGCCGCGCTTAGTGGCTCTATGCAGGCTATCATGCTGTGCCTTTGAGGCGCCCTATGAGCTTAACTCCAGTCATATAAAAGCTAAATGCAAATATCGTGCCAAGCGTGATGACGGCGAGAAATGCTAGCCACTGCGCCGTGCCACTAAGCCCCTGCAAACTCCCACACTCTCATATAAAGGCAAAGCACCACGCCGCCTATCACCATGCCCCAGCCAAGCGTGAGCGCGACTGAGTATTTGGCGTTTAGCCCTTGGGGAGCTAGGTTATAAACGCAGACGCAAACAGCGCTTACTAGCACCAAAATAGCGCTTTTGGCGAGATGACAAGGGCTGAATGCGCGTGCGTAGCAAGAAAAAGACGCCAAGCATCGCGCAAAGCAGAGCCGAAATCTCAAGCGGTCTTGGCGCTCGCCTCTCTTTTAGGCAGATGATGGCTAGGATGAGGACTGGAGCGGTGTATTGGATAACGGTCGCAACTGCGGCGTTTGAGAGCTCTATTGAGTAAAAGTAGGCATACTGTGTCATCATTAGTCCCAAGTAGGGCGTATATAAGAAGCTCAGCCATCAGTTTTACGTCAGTAAGTGGCGCAAGAACGGCCTTTTGAGCCTTAAAAAGCGTAGTAGAGCACGATAAAAGCGCCAGCTAGCAAGAGCCTATAAGGCACCAAAAAAATCAGCGCTAATGCCTTGCGAGAAGAGATACTGCCCGCAAACTCCGCTAAACTCCCAAAGCACGCCACCAACTAGCGTAAGAAGCACTCCAAGTTGATGGCTGGACATTAATGTATCTATCTTTATGTAGCTGGGCGTCTTTGCCGTAGTGAGGCGAGTATGGCCCATAAAGTATGCAGTCATGGCAGTTTCTAGAAAAGAGGTAGGCATCAGCTCTTACTGCTAGGTCGTATGATCTATCTGAGATGGTGTTTGCCACCGTGGTGATGACGGCTGAGACTAGCATGCCAAGCAGGCTGTTTTGGCCGCTGCCGCTATCCTCTGCGGCTGCTGCCTCACCCTGCCAAAGTGTCGCACCGCTTTTTATATCGACTAGCTTTGCTTTCAAGCACTACCTTCGTAGAACTTGAGACCACGACGTAGCTTGTGCCGTAGTCTTTTGATGTTTTATGTAAAGCACGCTATCGGCGTGGAAAAATTTCTATCAAGCTTTATTTAGAGGCACGGCTGCGATCTCGCTTGGCTCGGTTATGCCATTTTGCTTAAATGTATCATTTACAAGAGTTACTGGAAATACATAGTATCCAGCCTCGCTAAGTGGGGCTACTGAGTTAGCCAGAACGGCTGCTGAGCCACTTACTTCGGTGCTATCGTTTGTTGGCATGAGTACTAGGATGGAGCGTGGCTTTTTGCAAAAAGGCTGAGTAGTCGTATGGCTCAGGCTCTTTTACAGAACATCCAGTAAAAATATCGCCAAAATTGCCACAGCTATAAACGTTAAAGGCTATTTTTCATCTTTTGCCACCTCTTTTTGCTCTGCTTTTTGGGGTTAAATTTTAGAGCCTTTGATGAGATTTATAAATCTTTTTGACTCTGGGAAATTTTGCACCTCTTTGTCGTAATTTGCATTTGCAGCGCCCTAAATTTCCATTATTTAAGTATAAAAGTCCAAGGTGCGCGTATAGCCCTCGGCGCAACCTTGTAGCCTCTTTGGGTCGAGTTTTGCACTCAAATTTTTCTAAGCGTGAAATGTGTTCAGTTGCGTCGCCATCTTCGTTTAGATAGCTATATAGCGAGCTGCTATATGTGCCGTCCCAGTAGTAAAGCGACCTTGGGCCACTTGCGTTGCTGCACCCTGCAACTAAGAGTGCAAGAGCGCCAAGGCAGGCAAGCTTTATTTTACTTGCCATGCTCCGCTTTCTATGCCATTTACTAGGGTTATTTACCGCTTCAACTATCGCTAGGCTTAGCACCCTTGCCATTTAGCGTAGAGTCGTATCCCTGCGGTGCCGCCAAAGCCGATGATCTCTCTGTTTGAAAGGGTGTATTCGCCAGCGCCGCTAACTGAATAGACGACCTCTGCCGTTTTGGTATCGACAACGTTTAAAGTACCTTTGAGTAGGCGGTTTGTTTGCTTACCTTGCCAAGTATGCCAAATAGCTGGTGATCGCTCGTTGTTTTGCGGCCAAACTCAGTCACATCGCCAGTTATGACGTATCTTGAGCCTTTTAAATTTTGAGCCTCTTTGCTTAGCTCGCTCTCTTGTTTGAGGACTGACATAGTTGATCTCTCAAGCACTGAAAATCTACCGCTTTGCTGTAAATTTGTGATCAAGATACTTTGAGCTTGGTTGCCAAGTCTATCCTCGCCGTCACCAAAAACGCCACTATTGTAGCTTGATTGATTATTAAAAGCGGCCAATAGAAACTGAGACCTTTTTGCCGTTATAAACTGAGCCGTAGCTTGCTACTTTTTGGAGTTTCTACCACTCTTGAGCTCTCGCTTGCGCACCCTGCAAAAAGCGCTGCGATCACTAGAGCTGCACTAAATTTTAAAACATTTTTCATCTTTATCCTTTGTGACAAAATCGTGTGTATATTACTACTTTTTTTTAAATGGCTCGAAATTTCATCCACGTGCCATTTGCGTATCTGCGCACAAAGAGCACCGCCTTTACTGCCCAGTCGGCAAAACATCGCAAAACCAAGTGCCTATCATGCCAAGATCAAACGTAAGCGCAAAGATATAAGCTAGCACGATCCTGCGAGGCAAAACATGCAGGCTCAAATTACTATCATCGGATATTTTGCGTCCCCAGCAGCTCGAAAAACGGTCGGATATGTGTAGGCAAGCGGCCAGATGAGGCACATTGCGATGCCGTGATACCAGACGATCTGCCTTTGTTAAATTTGATGGCTTCGCTTGAGAGATTATAAACGCAAGTAGCGGCTCAAGAAGCAGTAAAACGACAGCCGTGCTAAAAAGCTGCACGATGTAGATGCTTAGCATTGATTTTCTTACGTAATTTAGCCTGATTAAAGTCATTTGCGCCGATACATCTAGCCACTACTACGCTTAGGCCCTGCGCCTATCGCCATGCCGTGAGTACCTGAAACATCACGATCGTCCCGCCCACGGCATTTGCAGCGATGCTTGCTGTGCCAAAGAGCGAAACAAGGCTCAAAACAATGATGCGACCCACGTAAAACATCGAATTTTCAAAGCCATAAGGCACGCCGATATTTAAAATTTTCTTGATGATCTCGTAGTCAAACTTATAGATAAGGCTCTTTCTTATGTGAAGTTTTTAGCTTTTATATCAAGTAGCAGATAGACGATGACAAAGCAAGCGATAGCTCTTGCTATGAGCGTGCTAATGGCGATACCAAGCACCCCTGTGTGAAATGTGTAGATGCTAATGGCAGTTAGCAGCACATTTAGTAAATTTGCAGCCGCCATGATATACATAGGTAGTTTTGCGTTTGACATCGTGCGAAAGATCGCCGCAGCTGCTGCATAGACGGCTAGAAAGGGCGCTGAAATGGCGGAGAAAACGAGATAGTGGCTAGCATCATGCCTCACTTGCTCGCCGATATCGCCAAAGACTTTATCTAAGATGAGATCTTTTAAAACTATGATGGCAAGGGCTATAAAGATGGCAAAAATTAGACTAAACCAAACTAGCTGATCGGCGGTATTTCTGGCGTTGCCACTTTGTTTGCTACCTAGATACTGGCTAGCGACCACCGAGCCACCAGTGGCTATGGCAGTAAAAATGCTAATAAACAGCGCCATGACAAACTCCACAAGGCTTACCGCACTCACCGCACTTTCGCTAACGCTTGCTGCCATTAGCGAGTTTGCAAGGCCTAGGCTATACTCTAAAAACTGCTCTACGGCGATAGGGAAAAAGAGCCTTGCAAGGTCGGCATTTGAGAAAAATCTCTGCTCGTTTGTCAAATTTTTCAAATTCCATCCCCTTTGTAAAGTGTGGGTAAATTATAAATTTTAAAAGGTGAAAAGGCTATAATTTCTGGGTCTTATTTATTGACAATTTGGTCTTAAAGTGAGTAAAATCACGCCAGTTCTAAGTTTTAGAAAGACCTTTTTGGATACAAAAATGCACTCAATCGGTATTGATATAGGCTCAACATCTGCAAAAGTCGCGATCATAGAGGCAAGTAGCGGCGAGATAAAGGAGCTATTTTTACTCCCAACTGGCTGGAGCAGCGCAGATACAGCTATGCTTATAAAAGAGCGAGTTTTAGGCTTAAACCTTGGCGAGCTATATTTTACTGCGACAGGTTACGGCAGAGTTTTCGGTGCCATACGCTGATAAAACCCCTTACAGAGATCACCTGTCACGCGCTTGGGGCGCACTACTTTTGCAAAAGCGACTGCACAGTTATAGATGTGGGCGGACAAGATACGAAGGCTATCAAGCTTGAAAATGGCGCGGTTACTGACTTTACGATGAATGACAAGTGTTCAGCTGGCACTGGCAAATTTCTTGAAGTGATGTCAAACCGCCTTGGAGTTAGGTTTGATGAGCTGACAAGCCTTGCTAAAAATAGCGACAAAGATATATCCATAAGCTCGATGTGCACGGTCTTTGCGGAGTCTGAGATCATAAGTCTCATCGCTCAAAACGTCTCACGAGAAAATATCGCAAAAGCGGTGATCGTCTCAGCTATAAATAAAATTTCAAATTTGGTCAAAAAACAGGCAAATACGAGCTATTTCTTAAGCGGCGGCTTTAGTAAGAGCGAGTATGTGAGAAAAGCTAGAAGCGTGCTTGCAAGCTAGCGTCAGCACGCACAAAGATGCGATCTACTGCGGTGCAATGGGCGCTAGCCTTGCAGGGATAAGAAGAAATTGAGAGAGAAAATGGCGATAAATGAGAGCATGAGTTTGAGCGAAAGTCGCTACCTATGATGGCAGCGCTGAGAAACGGTAGCCCAAAACGTCGGAGCAGTCAAAAGATAGCGGCCAAAAGATCGCTGCTATCTTTTTGCACCCTATACGCCAAGGGAGGTCATCCACGCGGCAAACGCTTATAGCGTGAGTGTCTGCGCGACTGGCGATAACGCGGTCGTTGAGGGCGAAAAGTACCTGCCTAAAAACCTCTGTCCCGCTCATAAAGGCAAGCTACGGCTTTGCAAAAAGCGAACAAATGCCCATTTGTGCGAAACTCTGATATCGTTATCGGCGAGACGACTTGCGACGGCAAGAAAAAAATGTATGAGCTAATGGGCGAGTGTAAAGATGTGCATGTCATGCATTTGCCACATTTCAAGAGCCAAAAAGAGCTCGGAGATTTGGCAAGATGAGGTCAGGGAGCTAAAAGAGCGTCTGGAGGCTAAATTTGGCGTGAAAGTTGAGCGATGAGGAGCTTAGAAACTCTATCAGGCTATTTAACAAAGAGCGCGAGCTAATGGGGAAAATTCAAAATTTCATGAAACTAACGCCGCCACCGATGAACGGCAAAGAGCTACACGCACTGCTATATGGAAAATGGTTTTATCTTTGACAAAGAGGAGCAGATAAGCGACCTTGAGATCATCGTTGAGAAGCTAAAAAGAGTGCGTGAGAGATAAAATCTCACCCGTGCATAAGGACGCCAAACGCATCATCATCACAGGCTGTCCAAGTGGCGGGGTCTATGACAAGATCGTGCCAGCCATAGAAGAGCAGGCGGCGTCGTGGTAGCTTACGAAAACTGCACTGGGACTAAAGTAGCAACCTAATCGATGAAAATGACGATCCCATAAATGCCATAGCAAAGCGCTACATGGCGATACCTTGCTCGATCATGTCGCCAAATAAAGAGAGAGAAAATGTGCTACAAGAGATGATAAAAGAGTATAAGGCGGACGGCGTGATCGACGTTGTGCTGCAAGCCTGTCACACCTACAACGTAGAAACTGCCAATATAAAAAGGGCGTGCAACGACGTATATACGCCTTATATGGCGCTTGAGACGGACTTTTCGACGAGTGATGCTGGGACAGATCAAGACAAGGCTCGAGGCATTTATAGAGATGCTTTTAGGATACTCTGAAAAGAGCAGGGGGCTAAATTAGCTTTAATTTAAAAGTAGCTGACTTGAAAATGGTGAAGTTTTCACTACATTACAAGTCAGCTAAAGTGAATGGTATTATTCGACTGGCTTTAATAGAGCAAAAAGCCACCATGCAGAGGCGTTTTTATAAATATATCTAATATGCTGATAATCATAGCGAACAGAATTCCATTTTTCATGACCATTTTCATTTTGTCGTTATATTCTTTTGTTTTTGTCGCCATCAAACGAGCTCCAAGCAGGAGCACTACTACCCCCCCCCGTACTTAAAATAAATTTTAAAAGTATGCAGGCTTGTAAAAAAAGTATAAATTTAGTGTCTGAGTGTCTGCTAAAATGTGCAGAGTATGTCAAGTAGTCTGCCAAGCTTTTGCATATCGTTTAAGAAAAAGCTGGTTTGATTTTTGTGTAAAGTCTTTAGCTTCTTCTAGGATTTTTAGGCTCAAAGATGCTGTAAGCAAACTCCTTTTTTAGTATCTTTGCGCCCTTTTTATAAACAAATTTTGCATCAATTAAACTTGCAAAAAAAGCTATCATCTCTTAAGTAGTAGTTGGTGGCTCGCATTTACAAAAACTGGCTTTTGAGCCAAAAACTCGTCGCAAACGCCGTTTGGTGATCTAAATTTAACACTCTCAACCACATCAGGCCTTATCTCATAGAATCTTATCTCGCTAGATTTTTTAAGAGCCAAAACGTCACTAGTTTTGTTTAAAATTTATAGAGGCGCTATCTGCTTCAATGACGTTTATAACGCCATTTACTGAGAGAGTAAGCACTTGTAGTTTTATTTTTGATCAAGAAAATGTATCATGCCAAAAATGGCACGCTGGCATTTAGTATCAGCTAAGTTTGGCATGCTTTTTTTATGAGTAGCTGCTGCTTTTTGCCATTTAGCTCAAAGTAGCTCACCATGATGGAAATTTCATCCTTTTTTTGCTAGGTGTCTTTTGCGAGCAGCCTGCAAAAAAAGAGTGCCCCAAACAGCAAAACTACTAAATTTCTCATTTTATGAAGTAATCACCATCAAAGCTTACAAGCGAGTATTTTCTCTCGTTGCCGATGCTCTCTTTAAGCTCATCGATGCTCAAAAACTCCAAGCTATCAGCTCCGATGTACTCTCTGACCTCTTCAACGCTTTTTGGCGCTTATTAGCTCCTCAAAGCTTGGTGTGTCGATGCCGTATCGCTCAGGATACTTGAGCTCAGGGCACGCAACTCTGAAGTGAATTTCTTTTGCCCCTGCGTGTCTTAAGAGATCGACCACCTTTTTAGAAGTGGTGCCACGAACGATGCTATCGTCGATCACGACGATGCTTTTTACCAGCTAGCACGCTTGACATTGGGTTTAGCTTTTAGCTTTGACCTTTACATTTCTCATCTCTTGGCTTGGCTCGATAAAGGTCCTGCCCACATAGTGGTTTCTAGTGATGGCTAGCTCAAATGGAATTTTGCCTCGTTTGCATATCCAAGCGCTGCTGGCACGCCACTATCTGGCACAGGCACTACAAAGTCAGCCTTTACCTTGCTCTTTTCTAGCTAGCACTTCGCCCATCTTTTTTCTCACTTCATAGACACTTTTGCCCTCTATGACGCTATCTGGGACGCGCAAAGTAGATGTACTCAAAGGCGCAAATTCTAGGGCTCTGGCTCGAAAATCTGCAAGCTTTGAAACTCGCTCTTGCCATGCTCAAAAACTATCATCTCGCCGGGTCTAACATCTCTCATAAATGTCGCTCCCACAAGGTCAAACGCGCAAGTCTCGCTAGCTACGATGTATCCGCCATCCTTTTAGCCTACCAAGGCTTAGTGGCCTAACGCCCCAGCGGTCTCTGATGGCAAAGGTCTTGTGGCGTGACTGCACGAGCAAGCAGTAAGCGCCTTTTATCTTATCAAGTGCTGCGATGATGCGATCTTGTAGGTGTTCGTCGTGGTTTCTTGCGATGAGGTGGATGATGTTTTCTGTATCCATATTTGTCTGAAAAATCGCGCCATCTTTGATAAGCTCGTCTCTAACCTCGTCTTTATTGACCAAATTTCCGTTGTGAACGATCGAGATTTGACCTAGGGCGTAGTTGGCGGCTATTGGCTGGGCGTCACGGCCTGAGTTTTTGCCAGCTGTTGCGTAGCGGTTGTGACCGATCGCCATGTCGCCTTTTAGTGAGCTTAAGATCTCTTCGTTAAAGACCTCGGTTACTAGGCCGTTGCCCTTGTGAGTGGATATCTCGCCGTCGTTACAGACGCTGATGCCACTTGCCTCTTGACCGCGGTGTTGCATAGAAAATAACGCATAATACGCCGTTTTTCGCCGCATCCTTAGAATTTATGATACCTACTATCGCACACATCTTTTTATCCTCTTTTTCATCTTTTTTAAATTTCATCTTTTGCAGTTCATAGCCAACGCCTAAGCAGCATTTTTGAAAGTGGCGTGTTATCCAAAAGTTCTGGCACATTTGCCGTTATTTTGCACCATTTATAACAATCCACATGCGCTAAAACCATTCATCATCTCAAATCAAACTCATTAGCTCTTTAAATTTTGACGCTTTTTGCGCTCTGACAGGTAGAATTTATCGCCAAATTCTAGCTCGTATCTCTTTATATCATCAAGACTCAATTTAATCATCAAGCCCCAAACTATCGTCTATCGAGTATAGACCGCTGCTTTTGATCTTTTAGCCAGATGGCAGCTTTAATGGCACCTTTTGAAAAGGTCGCTCTACTAGTTGCCGTGTGGTTTAGCTCGATAAATTCGCCGTCATTATAAAAAGCCAACCGTGTGACGACCGACCACGTCGCCGCCACGAAGCGCCATAACTGCGATCTCGTCTTTACTTCTTGCACCCACCATGCCAGCCCTGCCAGTCACTAAAAACATCTTTTAAAATTTAGATCCCTTGCCTCTGCCACACTAGCCCGCTAAGGTCATCGCAGTGCCGCTTGGAGCGTCTTTTTTGTGTCTGTGGTGCTGCTCAACGATCTCTATATCAAATTCTCGTAAAACTTTCGAAGCTATCCTTGCTATGCGGTTTAACACTGCTACGCCCTAGACTCATGTTTGTTGCGTAGAGTATTGGCATAGTACCTGATGCTAGGTGAAGCAAGTTTTTCTCGTCGTCATTTAGTCCAGTCGTGCCGATAACCAGTGGTTTTGGGTTGGTTCTAGCGTAGTTTAGCAGTGCTACGGTCGCCTCTTTTTGGCTAAAGTCGATGATGACGTCGCACGCTTCAAAGAAATTTAGCAAAGTCGTTTGTCAAAAGTTCGCTACTTAAACTTTCAACCTCATGGCTAAAAAGCGACGCTTAAAAGTGGCATCTTTTTTTCATCTTTTTAAACAAGAGATGATGCTTTGAGCCATCTTGCCGCTAGCGCCGTATAGTCCTATTTTTACCGAAAATTTATCCTTTGATTTTTTTGGTTGAAATGTAACATGTACTATTATAGAGAGATTACGAAATGGCTTTTTGAAAAGAGCTACTTTAGGCAGGGAATTTAATTAAAAAAATTATCATCGTGATAATTACTGCGATCAGAAAAAAATGGATATTGATTATATTAGAGCGCACTTTTTACCTATTTTTATGCAAAAGGGTTACGTTCTGCCCTAGAGTTATTTTATTAATGCAATTTTTAAAAAAAGTGTTCTGATTAGCCTAAAAACCAAGCAATTTTTTTCAAAAATACAAATTTTACTAAAAATGGTTTATTTTGAAAAGAAAATTGTAGCCAGAAATTTGGCTAAATGTGAGTATTAATGTAAAGCTTTCTATGTAGCTCATAGCGCTAAGTGCAGCCACAGCGCCATCACCTGCTGCTACGATGACTTGCTTTGGAGCATCCTCTCTGATGTCGCCTGCTACAAAGAGCCCTTTTAGGCTAGTTTGCATCTTAAGGTTTGTCTTGACCTGTCCGCCATCAGCCATTTCGCAGATAAATTGCCGTTTTTCATCTTTTTAAAATTTCGTTATTTACATTTAGTCCGACGAAATGTGAAAAATGCCCGCACATCAAGCACGCGCTCGCCATTTTTGGTATCAAGCACGATCTTTGTTAGACCCATATTATCGCCAAGCGCCTCTTTTACAGTCGCACTTGTTATAAACTCGATCTTTTTCATTTTTTTCTAGCTTTTTTTCAACGGTTGTTGGTGCTGCTCTAAACTCGTCACGTCTATGGATTAGATAGACTTTTGAGCAGATATTTGCTAGATAAAGTGCCTCTTCAACAGCTGTGTCGCCACCGCCAAGAACGGCTACCTCTTTGTTTTTTGTAAAAGAAGCCATCGCATGTTGCGCACGTGCTAACGCCTTTACCAAAAGAACTCGTCCTCGCCTTTTAAAAGCCAGCACGTCTTGGGGTAGATCCTGTCGCTACGATGACAGCCTTTGCCTGCTCGCTCTTTGCCGCCCTCAAGTAAAATTTCAAAGCTGCCGTCACTATTTTTTTCTAACACCAACGACGTTTGCCCACTTATGAACTAGTCCAAATGCACTGCACTGCTTCCACCAAGTGCTCATAAAAGTCAAAGCCGCTCTCGCCGAGGGCTTTTTTTGACCGGGTAGTTTTTCTATCTCTGAGCTCGAGGTGATCTGACCGCCAGGCTCGCCTTTTTCAAACATTACAACATTTTTTTAGTCCGCCTCTAGTGGCGTAAAGTCCGGCGCTTAGTCCTGCTGGACCGCCTCCGATGATCGCTAAATCAAGCATACATTTCCTTTATTCTAAAACATTTATGGACGAATTTTTGTTTTGTAAATTTCGCCTCTTTGATGAACTATCTCAACACTGCTTGGAAGCTTTGTGATGCTTAAATTTCTCATAAGCTCTAGGGACTGTATTTAATATCTGAGCTTATGTATTTTAGTGTTGAGTTTGACTCATATCTTTTTTGAAAGATATCGATTGCCACAACTGTTTCATTTTTGGTTGGTAAAATTTCGTCTAATTTTGATTGATTTGAACTGAAGATTAAAAGCGTGTATTTTGGCTCTTTTTGGAGTGAAAAATTTTCGCTTTTTTTCGTAAAAAAACTAGCTTCGCAAAAATCAACAAACGTATATTGTGAAAAACGATAGTTGCTATACGCAAAATGCAGCCGCTATCATAGCTGCACCAAAAATGAACCAAATATAGGTAAGAGGAAGCAGACTTCCTCTTCTTTTTTTCGCTCATTAAAGAAGCGAATTTAGTTTGTCAGTTAGGGCTTGTTTTGACTGCGCACCGACCATTTGCTCAACTAGCTCGCCATTTTTGAAAAATAGCAATGTCGGGATCGATCTGATGCCAAACTCAACCGCAAGATCTTGTACTTCATCAGTATTTACCTTGCAAACTTTTCTCGCTTTGCCCTCAAAGTCTTCAGCAAGTTCTTCGATCACTGGAGCTAGCATACGGCAAGGTCCGCACCATGGAGCCCAGAAATCTACTAGAGCAACGCCTTCTTTTGTTACATCAAAGTACTTTCTTTTTGTGAGTTCGATGTATTTTTCCCATTTGTTCTCCTTATTTTTCAAGATGTGGCAATTATACAAAATCAAATTTAAATTTTCAGCTAAATAATAAATTTTTATTATAAACTAATATTTTCTATCAGCTCAAAATTTTCATTTTTAACAACAAGCAGATCAAGCTGATAGTCCCTGTTTGGCTCATTTTTTCATCATATAAAAATTTATTGTTTTTTTAAAATTTTTCATATTTTTGCCTTGTTTAGCCTATACTCCGCTTCGTATCCTCCGCTAGTTGCTTTTACCTCTATGAAGTGTAAATTTTATCGCTACTTAGCGCGATGATGTCGATCTCGCCAAATTTAGAGTGAAAATTTTCTCTAAAATGACAAAAACCAAGCTTACGCAAAAAACTCGCACGCCCCTATCTTCGGAGCTCTTGCCAAAGAGATACTCTTTTAGCCCCAAGCTACTCCTCGATCCTCATCATAAATGGCTCTTCTTTTATATACTCTTGCTCTTTTAAAAGCTCTATCGTTCGCTTCGCATCAGCTTCCAAGCTCGTGTGTGTCGTGAAAAATAGCACGGCATACTCACTTTCATCTTTTGGCTTTTGCAGTAAGCTGTCGATTGAAAGGTTGTTTTCGCTCATCAAATTGTTATCTTTGCTAGCACGCCCATTTTGTCTTCGACTTTTAGTCTAAAGTAATACTTTGTCTTTATCCCTGTCGCGATCAAGAAGCTCTAAAGTATTTAGTTCAAATGGCGCTTTGTATCCAAGCATCGGCGACTTGCTATCTCTTGCGATGTCGATGAGATCGCTAATTACCGCACTTGCTGTTGCGTCTCCGCCAGCTCCAGGACCATAGTACATAGTCTCGCCAACGACCTCGCCAACGACGCTTATCGCATTTGTTACGCCGCTTGCCTTTGCTATCATTTTTATTTTGTGGTACAAGCGCTGGATGTACGCGTAGCTCGACCTTGCCCTTCGCTTTTTTTGGCGATGGCTAGAAGTTTTGATTGAGTATTCAAAATCTTTTTGCGAAAAAAATATCCTCTGGCGTGATGCCTTGTATCCCTTCGATCAAGATATCCTCTGGGATCGCCGTGTACGCCGTATGCGATGCTTGCAAGGATGAGAAGCTTGTGAGCTGTGTCAAAGCCACCCACGTCAAAGGTAGGATCAGCCTCAGCGTATCCAAGATCTTGTGCCTTTTTAAGCGCGTCTTTGAAATTTGAGCCCTCATTCATCATCGAGGTTAGGATGTAGTTGCTGGTGCCATTTAGTATGCCATTTATGCTTAAGATATGGTTGGCGCTAAGCCCCTCTCTTAAGGCTCTGATGATCGGTATGCCACCAGCCACGCTTGCTTCAAAGCCAAATGGCGTGTTTTTGGCTAAATTTTGCAAAGCATATCTGTGATAGGCAAGAAGCGCCTTGTTTGCAGTGACGACCGCTTTTTTTTGCGCTTTGTAAAATTCGCTCACCACTCTAAAAAGGCTCTTCAACGCCGCCCATAAGCTCTACAAAAACGTCGATATCATCGCGGTTTATGACACTATTTATATCGTCAGTCAAAGGGATGCCAGCGTCTCTTTTTTTATTTAAATTTCTAACCACACCTATGACTGGCACTATCTCCTCGCCACATCTTGCTGCGATCAGTTTTTTTGTTTTTTTAGTAGAAATTTTTCGCAACCGACTCGCCAACGGTTCCAACGCCTAAAATCGCTACATTCATTCAAATTCTTTCAAATATTTTTATATTTCTTGCTGCTTGTCTTATCCTGTTTTCATTTTCGATAAGAGCTAAGCGCACATAGTCGTTTCCGCCCTCGCCAAAAACCAATGCCCGGACTAACAGCAACTGAAGCCTTTGTAGAAGCTGCTTTGAAAACTCAAGACTGCCCTAAGTGGCTCACCTTTGGTGGAAGTTTCGCCCAGATAAACATGCTAGCATTTGGCTTTTTAAGCTCCCAACCAGCCTGAGCAAAGGCCTCTATCATCACATCTCTTCTTTTTTCATAAATTTGGCGTATCTCTTCAACGCAGCTTTGATCGCCGTCAAGTGCGACCGTGGCAGAGACTTGTATCGGCGTAAACATGCCGTAATCAACCCATGATTTTATCTTTTTAAGCGCCGCGCAAAGTCTCTTGTTTCCGCACATGAAGCCAACTCTCCAGCCAGCCATGTTGTAGCTTTTTGAAAGAGTGTAGCACTCGACTGCGACATCTTTTGCGCCTTCTACTTCAAAGATGCTCGGAGTCTTGTAGCCATCAAAGGTAAGATCCGCGTAGGCGATATCTGAGATGACGTAAAATCTCTCTTGCTTTGCGATGCTTACAAGGCGCTCGTAAAAGCTCTTTTGCACGGTCACGGTTGTTGGATTGTGAGGGAAATCTACGACTACATATTTTTGGCTTTTGGTGAGCTTGCGTGTATCGTCTGGATTAAGTTTTCAAAAATTTATTTTCATCTAGCTCACATTTATCATTGTAGTGAAGTGGCATCTTTGCAACGCTTCCGCCAGCAAATAAAAAACGCTGCGTGTGTATCGGATATGCAGGGATCAGGCACGATAGCCACGTCGCCCCGGGTTTTATCACGGCTTGAGCAAGATGCACAAAGCCCTCTTTGCTACCCATTGTGGCTACTGCTTCAGTTTCTGGGTCTAAACTTTACGCCGTATTTTCTCTTATACCAGTTGCAAAATGGCAAGGCGGAGCTTATAAATTCCCAGCACTGGCTGAGTAGCCGTGGGTCTTGTCTTTTTGCGCGCTTTCGCATAGTTTATCGACGATGTGCTGTGGTGTTCTGCCCTCTGGGTTGCCCATAGAAAAGTCTATGATGTCCTCGCCAGCTCTGCGTGCTGCCATTTTTATAGCATTTACTTCGGCAAAAACGTAGTTTGGCAAACGCTCAATTGTATTAAATCTTATCTCATCAAACACTGTTTGCTCCTATTTTATAAAGCTTTGATAATTATCTCGTTTTTTTAATGTTAGTTATGTCGTTATTGTCGCTAATTAACGCGTATTTTTGCGTCACTAGCTAAATTTATGGTGTAGTTAGTTTTTATCTCGTTTTCTTTTTTTAGATCGATTTGGTTTTAAAGTTTTTATCATAAATTCTAACAAGTGGCACCCATTTGTTTGGCTCGTTTGAGATGATATTTAGGCTACTTGCGCCTGCTACATCTACGATATAGACGCCACCACTTTTTGATAAGTGGGGTCTCCTCGTTAAAATTTACTTTTGACGCATCAAGGCTCATATTTGTTTAGCATCCAAATAAAGCGCTAAATTTCCATCAAGCCTATCAAATCCCATGATCTTAAAAGCCGCTTTTTACTAAGCGTGAAAATTTAGTAAATTGGATCTATGCCGCCACTTTTTAGAGCTAAAATCCCATAAGAAATTTCACTGCCATTTTTTTAGAGAATTTACCCTTGCCACGCTTATATTTGCATCTTCAAGAGCTAAATTATCGATTTTTACAAATAGAGCTGAGGGACTTTTTGCGTGCTTATAAATTTTTAAATTTAAGCTATTTGAGCTAAATGAGAGAGCATCGTAGTTCGAGCTTTGTTTTAGCCTTTGAGACTAGCTCGCCAACGTTTAGCGAGCCGTTAGTGTCTCAATTTTTCTAAAGAAATTTGCAGATCTTTTCCCGCTACTTAGTGCATTTGCGCTGCTATTTAGATCAAAAGCGTATGAAAAACGCTAAAAAAAGAAGAAATATGGCTAGTTTTTTTACCAAGATTTGCCCTTATTCATCTCGACAAACTCGTCATAAGTTAAAAATTTCATATCACCATTTTTCTACTAAAAATCTAGCTGGACGGCTTGGGTTATACTTTGTCACTTTATCGCCGATCTTAAGCTCGATGTTGCCATTTCCGCAAACGACTAGCTGTCTTTGGTCTAAATTTATATTGACACTTTTGCTTGTATCGCTTGATGTTTTTTTGGCCATTTTCAAGGTTGATGATGCCTATCCAAACGCGTTGTTTTGGTGTGATGACTGCCTCATTTAGCGGCTTTTGTCACGTTTTTGCTCTACTTTTTGGAGCTGGTTGGGCTGCCATGCTAGGGTTTTAGGGCATTTTGATCAACGCTAGCAGGACTTACAGTCACGTTTTTGCTCAGCTGGGCTGAAATTTTTCACGCTTGAAGCGTTTGTATCGATCTTTGGAGTGTTTTTGAGAGATCGTTACGTTTGTGTCGATTATATTTTCTCTTCACTTCATTGACGATGCTTGATTGCGAGTAGCTCACGCTTGTGTTGTCTTCATTTAAAGCTTGCTATGAAATTTTGGACGTATTTGTAAGCGTCAAAGTAGTAAGCGCCGCCAGCGATGATAGCTAAAATGATGATCCAGAAGAAAAAAATCCAGCCCCGCCGCCACCACTTTGCCTTTGGATCGAGACATCTTCAGGTGTGTAAGAAGAAATTTTTGGGCTGACTATTGTTTTTTTGCTCTCATCAGGCATATTTTCTTGCATGAAAGCGTCGTATTCAGCGAGAAGTTCGCTAAGATCGACGCCGTACTCACGCTGTGAAAATTTATGGCGTAGCCTCTGATGTTTAAGCGTGATAATTTTTTTCAAAATTTTTGTCAAAAATGTATTGTAAAAATGTGGGTTCAATGTGCGTTTTACGCGAAATTTCCTTTATGCCTATCTCTTTTAAATTTTTCTAATTCATTCATCTATCATCCTATCACAAATTATCGCAAAAGCTGCACTTACATTTAGGGAGTCCCAGCCGTCTTTTTAGCTTGATACCGACGCACTCATCGCACTTTTGCTAGAGCTTTTTGCGGTATGCCTTCGCCCTCTGAGCCCATCACCAAAGCCCTTTTTGCCAGCAAATTTTCATCTCTTTTTATATTTTTTTGCCGTTGCTTGCCGTCGCGTAGAGTCTAAAAACCACACTGTTTTTAGCTCATTTTAGCAGAGCTAAGTCCGTCTTCAAAGATCGCTATTGGTATCTCGTAAGCAGCACCGCTACTTTGACCTTAAAACACCTTGCATATTTACACTTTTTGTAACAATAACAAGTCCTTCGCAGCCTAGAGCATAGGCGCTTCTAGCGATGGCACCGATATTTCCGACATCACTTATGCCATAAAGCACGGCGATGAAATGTAGCTTTTTTTAGCTCGCTAATGTCTGAAAACTCAAACTCACTAACGCTTGCTAAGAAGCCTTGATGATTGCCGCCATGCGCCATCGACTGAGCTTTTTGATTATCCACGCGGATGATCTTCTTGCCTGTGCCACAAATTTTAGAGAAGAGTTTTTTTATCACACTCTTTTGAGAGATAGATCTCTTCTAGGATTTGTGGGCGCTTGTTCAAAAATATGTAAAAATAGCTGTTTTTCCGTATATTATCATGGTTGCTTATGGTAGCTAAAGTCAAGTAAATTTAACTTATTTTGCTTCTAATTTGAGTGAATTTTTGAAACTTTTTGAGAGAATTTGAGCTTTTTAAATTTATGCTTTTATGAGCTCGTCGTAGATCTTTTTTGACCTCTTCGCCAGTTATTTTTGCTAAGCAGTTTTGCCTTTTGCTTTTTGGGGCGATATCAAGCGAGATGATCTCATCTTTTGTGATGTTTTGAGTGGCTATATTTTGCACTTTTTGAGATGACAACAGCCCACTCGCCGTTTCAAATTTGCTTTTTCTAAAATTTGGGCTAAATTTCTTGGCTGCACCCTTTAAATTTAGTCTCAAATTTTTGGTGGCCTCTTTTATGGCAAAAATTTCTCTTTCTGGTTCTAAATTTGCAATGCTTTGTACTAAGCTTTAATATGCGTTTTTGGGCTTTCATAGATCACAGCTGGATAGGCTAAGCTTAGAACATTTTTGTATAGCTAAGGCTCTCTCTCTGCCAGTATTTGGTAAAAATCCTAAGAAAACAAACTCTTTATCACAAAGCCCACTTGCGACTACGCTTAAAAAGGTGCAGCGTTTGCTCGCTTAAAATTTCATATTTGATATCATTTTTTTGAGCGTATCTTACTAGGCTAACGCCCTCGGATCGCTTATGCCCGGCATGCCAGCATCACTCATATAGCTTTATATTTTTTTGCTCCAAATTTCATCATTTAAATTTGCAAAAATTCATCTTCGTTGTGGGTGTGAAGCGGGATAAAATTTGAGATATTTATATTTGCGTCAAAGCGTTCGTTTAGTAGATTTACAAGGCTTTTGCAAACTCTTGTATCTTCGCAGATAGCTATCTCGCATTCACGCAAAATTTTGATCGCACGAAGCGAGATATCTTCTACATTTCCTATTGAGTAGGAACAAAGTAGAGCAAGGCTTATTTTTTTGAGCGTATTTTTTTCTTAAACTTTCTCAACACGACCAGCGCTATCAACTATCTTTTTCGCTGCCTGTGAAAAATGGGTGGCACTTGTCGCAAATGTCAATTCTGATTTCGCTTTTTGTTTGACTTTTGTCTTAAAAGTGTTGCCACACGCGCAAGTTACGGTGCAATCTACATACTCTGGATGGATCTCTTTTTTTCATCATCTTTCCTTTATTATTTTTGGGCTATTTGTTACCTTAAAAAGTTGCTGATTATATAAAAACTAATCTAAAAATCAAATAAATTAGGCAAGAAATTTTGCCGCCACTGATATGACTGCGGTCTGCGATCTTAAGATATTTTTTTGTATTTAGGCCGTATATTTTTTTAAACTTTAGCCGTCTCATCATCGCTAAATCCGCCCTCTGGACCAATTATCAAAATTTCATCATCTCTTTTTTCATTTAAATTTTTGCCGCCAAAATTTATGGCCGAGACATTTTTATAAACGCTCATTAGCTCGTCTAAATTTTTGTAAATTTCAAACTCCATTAGCGACGTTCTCCCGCACTGCTCGCATGAAAGTGCGTTTATGTAGTTTAGCTTTTCAAGGTCGATCTTGAAATTTGCTTGAGAAAATTTAGTATAGACAAAGGCGATCTTGCCAACGCCAAGCTCATTTAAAAATGGCAGTGCCTTTTCGATCGTCTTTGGATCAACGACCGCCCAAGCGATGGTAAAGTCAAATTTATGCTCGCAGTTTAGGGCTAGCAAAGACAAGGCTTAAATTTGCACTTCTGCGCTCTATCTCATCGATCTCGTAGATATACTCTTTGTCGTCACGTAAATTTCTAACACTTATGCGCTCACCTGCTTCAATCCTTCTTGCTTTTAGGTGTAAAAAGGCCTCATTTACTATTTTTCAGGCGCTCTTCGCCAGCGTTTTTTTATCATATAAAGAAATTTCATCTAAATCCCTGCTATGATGATCAAAAATAATGTCGCAAATGCCTTTAACAAGGGCAAATTTTTAAATTTCTCTAGTTCGCCAGCAATGGCATATCTTTTTAGCCTTTTATATCCAACTGCGCTAAGTGCGATTAAGGCTATTAAGATAAGAAGCATTTTTTTATGGCGTTAAATTCTGGCTCATAGCTATAATATGCCCACAAAAATAAGCCCAGTTAGCACCAAAAAGCTAAGCAGCATATGATAAATAGGCAAAAAAATATCTTATGCGAAGCACGTAGTTTTTACTCCTCACTCCAAACTGAGTAAGCGCTAGATAAAGCACCGCTAAAGCAAGTAGCGCATAAAAATATCACGTGAAATGGCAAAGTATAAGCGCAGAGTGAGCTTAAGTGTTCGTTCATTTCTTCTCTTTAGGAGGCTCGTTTTCTTCGACGACTGGCTCAGGTGGCAGCTGCTCGTCGATAGTTACATTTGCATCAGGCTGGGCTATCGTAACATCACTAGGGACTGGCTCGCTAACGTCACTTTTTGGCCTCTTCTTTATCTCCACATCCCCAAAATACGCCAGCTATAAGCAAAAAGAGGTTATAAATTTTTTCATTAAACGTCCTTTGGATTTTCTATTTTTTTATCTTATTTATCATCTTTTCAAGCAAATTTTTATCTTCCCACTCGTCCATAACCGCCTTTGAAAAATTTGATATCACTAAGCCTTATCTCGCCCATTTGTGGGTTTATCGCATCCTCTTTGAAGCATTGCGCATAGCCAGTGTCGGTCTCGTGCACGATGACACTATGAAGCTTCACTTCGCGCTCGCCGTTGTTCATCACGCTAAGTTCAAGCAGCCTCTCGATCATTACAAAAAATATACGGCAAAACTGCTCTGCGCTGGGATTTAGCGGGATCTCTATCCACCTTGCAGAGTGCTTTTTAAGGTCATTTTTGTATTCGTCACTATCGCCTGAATATATGGTCGTAGCGTGGTCAAAGCTATCGATGATCGTCTTTATGTTTTTGCTTCATCAGCCCAAAGTCATAGACCATGCCAGCGTTATCAAGCAGAAATGGAGCTAAGTAGAAATTTTCTGCCACGTAGCTGTGTCCGTGGATGCTCGTCCTGCAGCGTTTTTGAGCTACAAAAATCTCACGATATGCGCATTTTCAAATCTAAAAAGTTTTCTAATAATCATCAAACACCCTCTTTGTCACCCCAAAGCCTGATGTGGATACGCTCTGAGTAGTTAAATCCATGCTTTATGGCAAATTGCGCTGTTTTTTAGAGCATTTTTGCTTAGCTCGTCCTCATTTGCGCCCATCGCCATGCACCAAACTGGCAAATCTGTTTCTATTTTTATATATAAAATTTCATCCAGCTCGCTTTTTGTCAAAGCGCGAGAGGACAAATTTTAAAAAGCTGCTTTTTAGCGTTATCTTTGATAGCTAAAAATAGCATCTAAATTTATGCGTTTTTTGCTCGCTAACCCGCTATTTGCTAGCTTTACGCCAAGTGCAAAATGGCAGTTTTTATAAATTTCCAAATTTAGCAAAATCAACCAAGATTGTGCCATTTGTCTCAAAATGCACCTCGTAGTTTATAAAGCAAATTCTTCACCAAATTGTGAAATTTTTCATTTTGATGCCAGATGAGTGGCTCGCCGCCTGTTAAAACGATGATCGGCTTTTTGCTCTAAGCCTTTACAAAGCCCATCAACTAGGGCTTAAAATTTCATCTGTGCTATATGTTTTGTGGTGAAAATGTCCCTTAAAAACGGCTCTTATGCTATCGCATCCCAAAAGCTCTTCACCTGTTTTTTAAAGACCTTGTCTTTACGCCAAAGCCAGAGCAGTTTAGGTTGCAGCCCAAAAAGCGTAAAAACACAGCGAGCCTACCCTGATAAGCGCCCTCGCCTTGGATGCTTAAAAATGCCTCAACTAATTCTAGCTCTTTGCTCATCAACCACCAGTTTGGTAAAAATGCCCTTGAAGAGGTTTCGTTTTTTCAGCTCCTAGAGCCCATTTGTTCTCTTTTTGGCTTTGTTGGCAAGCACTTGTCTTAAGATCTCGCTTGCTGCGACGATATCGCCATTTGCAACTGCTTTTTGATACTTAGTGCATCTTCAAAGTAAAGGCAAGGTATCAAAAGTCCCTCAGCACTTAGTCTGATGCGGTTGCAACTCTCGCAAAAGTCGTGTTTGTGAGGGTCAATGATGCCAAATTTATAGCCGTCATCAAGTCTGTAAATAGACGCAGGTGCGTTTGGTAACTTTTTCATCTTTTGTGACATTATATTTTTTGCGAGATGATCTTTAAAATTTCATCGCTTTTTAGCCCTTTTTAGATCCTCTTTGGCGTGCGAATTTTTCCATATATTCGATAAATCTGATCTGAGAGTTTCTAAATTAGCAAACTCAAGCAAATTTACTAGTTCATCGTCGTTAAAAGCCTTTTTAGTGCGACTGTGTTTATCTTCACCTTTAATCCCAGCATCAAGTGCTGCTTCAAAGCCAGCTAAAACCTCGTGTAAGACGCTCTTTTGAGCGATAAATTAGCCTTTTGCTCATTTAGCGTATCAAGCGACATATTTATGCGCTTTAGACCAGCGTCTTTTAGCCTTTTGGCAAAGTGCGGCAGCATAAAGCCATTTGTCGTAAGCGCTAGATCGATGTCTGGCTTGTAATCGCTTATCATCTTTATAAAGACGTCCAGATCCTTGCGCACGAGTGGTTCGCCACCTGTGATCCTGATCTTTTTCACACCCTCATCGATAGCCACTTTTACAAATAAAAATAGCTCTTCAAATGTCAGTAAATTCTCTTTTGGCGTCCAACTAAATGGCGTCGTAGGCATGCAATATCTACATCTAAAATTGCAACGCTGCGTCACAGAAATTTCTAAATAATCAACAACCCGACCATATTTATCTAAACTAGCATAAAGCACCTTTTTAAGCTTGGTTAGAGCTTTTTTTAATTTTTCAATTATATGTTAAAAGATTTAAATTTGAAATAAAAATTTAAGCTAATTTTTTTGTAGTTTAAGAGTAGTTTTTGTCTTTTAAAATTAGCCCAAATTTAGGGCTAATTTATGAAATGCTAAGCACAATCCAACTCGCCCCATACCCACGTGAAGATCTTTTAGCGATCATGGCTGCGCTTTTTGCCATCTTTTAAACATCTTTAGGATCTGCTCTTCTTCATTTATAACACTTGGGGCGATTTTTGTTGATATCTCTTGTTCGCTCCTCAAGGTTAAACATCCTATCTTTTTGCTCGTTTGCAAAGTCATCTATCACTCGCTCGATGCTCTTTATAGCGCGGATTATCGGCACGATTTTTTCATTTGATCTGCTCGTTTATCTGCTCTTTTAGCTCATCCTTTTACATCTTTTAGCTGCTCGTCATCATCAGGCTTAAAAGCTTGCAAGTGCGAGCTAGCTGTTTTTTGAGATTATAGTTTTTCTTGTATGGCGCTCTCTATGGCACGCTCATATCTTGTACTTTCTTTATTTGTCTCGCTATCTTTTATAAATATCAAAGCTATTATTATCACTAAAACGATGCCAAAAACCCTAAAAATGTAAATTTCATATTTTTCCTTTACGAATTCGCTCTAAGCTCTCTTATCATCACACGCCTCTAGCCGTCACGTAAGCGTTCCAGTCGGCCCTCGTCCTCTTCGTGCATGTTCTCTATCTTTGCTAGCCTCTCATCCTGCGCCCTTAGATAAAGGCTCACATTTCTCTTTGAAAGATAGGCATCGCGATCCTTGCGTAGTAAATCTTTCATCTTTTTAAATTTATCTTCGCTTATTTTTTATGTGCGTAAAGCCGATCTCATCGATATCTGCACTCTCTTTTAGTGGCAGATACTGCTTGTGCTCATTTATATAATCACTAAGCGCGTCGATCTTTCTATGAAGCTCGATGACAAGCGTTAGCAAGACTTGGTCGCTCTCTTTGGTCTCGCCACGTGATTTTGGCTCGCTTTAGCCACGCTCCAAGTGCATCTTCGTCTCCCGGCAAGATAGAGTTGATCTCTTAAAAATTTCTCATCCCCGAGCTATCACGCTCATAAACCATGCTAAGAGGCGCTTTAAAAAGCCTTACTGCGCTCATAATACACTTATCCAAACAAAGATGAAAAATAAAATTCCCAAGTAGCCATTTAGTGTAAAAAATGCCCGATCTATCTTGCTAAAGTCGCGCCTTACGATCCTGTGCTCGAAAAATAATATCACGCCACTTGCCACAATGCCAAAAATGCCATCGCTCCAAGCCCAGCTGCCCAAGCAAAAAGTAGCCAAAGTATAAAGGCTAGAGCGTGAAAAATGGCTGATAAAAATAGTGTCGCCTTGTCGCCATATATCGCTGGTATGCTAAAGAGCTTGTTTTCTTGGTCAAATTTAATATCTTGAAGCGAGTAAAGCAGGTCAAATCCAGCCACCCAAAATGTCACACCAAGGCAAAGTAGCACGCTCCAAAGCGGTATGGCAGCGCTCACTGCGACCACGCCAGCGATCGGAGCAAGTCCAAGACTAAGGCCTAGCACCAAGTGCGCTAGCTCGCTAAATCGCTTAAATAGCGAGTATCCGCCAAGCACGGCAAGTATGGGGAAGCTTAGCCAAAATGCGAGCGAATTTACAAAATAAGCGCAAATGATAAAGATAAGCGCGTTTGCTACGATGAAAAGCTGCATATTGCCCTTGCCTATGCGTCCATCCACGCTTGGACGGCTTGCGGTTCGTGGGTTTAGCTTGTCGATGTCCTCGTCTTGGTATCTGTTAAATGCCATGGCGAAATTTTCTAGCGCTGACCGCGCAAATAGTGCCTAAAATAAGCAGTTTAAAGCCAAACCAAGCCGAGCCATTTTCTATCTTGCTCGCAACTATCATCGCCACAAAGATAAAGGGCAGAGCAAAAGACCGAGTGCTTAAAAACGATGAGTTCTGCGATATCTTTTAGCTTTTTGATCATATAAATTTCATCTTTTTTAAAAAGTGTCTGATTTTACACCATTTTTGCTTTAAATCTAAATTTATATTATCATTGCTGAGAGTAATTTAAAATGAAGGGTTATGATGAGTAAAATAGCGATTATCGGAGATGGTTTTAGTGCGTTATTTACGGCGCTTGAGCTAGCTAAAAAGGGTGAAGAAATTTTAGTTATTAGTAGCCAAAAGATGAGTTTGAAAGCGGAATTCTAACCCCATTTAACACCCCAGCACTTGCAAGAGATGGAGCGATATCTAGCTCGTTTTTTGGGGCTAGTTAGTAAAAAGCGAGCTTGATATAGCGCTTTTGCCTAAATGAAAACTTTAGAGCTTGGATGGCGAAATTTCACGCTTAAATCAACAAAGGCTCACGATAAAAAGATGAGAGTTTTGTTTAAGAAATTGGACAAAAGAGCTTTGAATTTTAAAAGAGCTAAGCGAAAAATATCCGCAGATAAAAATTTGATGAGAGCGGCGTTTATCTCGTTTTTAGCGAGGATGAGAGCTTTAAAAAGAGGCTTGATGAGATGAAAGTCGCTGATAGCGAGCAAGAAAATTTTAAGCGTGGATAGTGAGCTTTGCAAATTTTGGTCTGATAAATAAAAACATAAAAGGCGCGCTACATTTGAGCAAAAAACGCAAGCATCGACGCTGGAGAGCTAAAAAAGGCGCTTGTTAGCGAGCTAAATGAGCTTGGAGTGCAGTTTATAAACGATGAAATTTATGAGCTAAAAAAACGCAGGGGCAAGCCGTGCAAAAGGCTGTTGGCAGTGCTGGCGAATACGAGGCTGATAGCTTTGTCGTGGCTAGTAGAAGTTTGGAGCTTTCAAGCAAGCTTGGGACAAATTGGCGCTATTTTGGCTACCTACACGATCGATCTCGCGCTAAGCGAGGGTCAGATCCCTAAAAAACCGATCATTTTTAAATGATATGTTTTGCCGTAATTTATCCAACCAAAAATGGCGTCACGATCATCACAATTTACAAGTGGGAGCGATCGATACGCTTGTAAAAACAGAAAAGATCAACGCATTTTTAAACGAGCTAAAAAGACACCTTGGCATAAGCGAGCTAAAAGAGCCTAGTTTTAGGGCAAACTTTCGTCCTTCTTAGCTCAAACGACAAGCCAGCGATCGGACGAGATGAGACATATCAGAAATTTACTCTACAACCAAGCATACGGGCTAAACGAACTAAGCTTTGCACCGCACTTTGCAGGCGTTTTGGCTGATCTTTATAAAAGAGGGCAAAAGCAACGAGCAAAGCGATGAAAATTTGCTATTTAGCTCACTTTACGAGGGCTAAGCTTGTTTGGCGAGCTAGCACTAATTGGCACCACAGCAAGCGGCAAGAGCGATCTAGCCTTTGAGCTAGCAAAGAATTTGGTGGCGTCATCTTGAGCCTTGACTCGCTTGCGCTTTATAAAGAGATAGATATCGCCAGCGCAAAGCCAAAGCCTTGGCAGCTGGGGGCTGTAAGGCACTTTTGGGGTGAGATGAAATTTACCCTGATGAGGAATGTAGCGTTGGGGCATTTTTTGAAATTTATAAAAATGCAAAGGAATTTGCGCACTCGCAAGAGTGCTTGCTCATCATCACGGGAGGCAGTGGCTTTTTATCTAAAGGCGATGCTTAGCGGCCTTGCGCCAGACGTGCCAAAATGCGAGCTAATTAAGCAACGAAGAAATTTACGAGCTAGCTTTACAAAATGACCCCGAGTTTGCGAGTAAATTTAGCCAAAATGACTCTTACCGCCTCGAAAAATGGTATCAATTTATAAATTTGAGCGGGCAAATCCCAAGCATTTGGCTAAAGCAAAATACCAAAGAGAGCGTCATAAAAGAGCTTGCGATATTTGAAATTTTGTGGGACAAAGATGAGCTTAGAGCTCGCATAGCAAAGCGAACGAAAAATATGCTAGATGAGGGCTTGATAGATGAGGCGAAGTTTTTATTTGACAAGTATAAAAGCGAGCCAAAACCCCTAAAATCAATAGGTCTAAAGGAGTGCAAGCAGTTTTTGGAGGATGAAATTTCAAAAAGTGAGCTAGAAACGCTTATCGCCACGCACACAGCCCAGCTTGCTAAGCGTCAGAGAACCTTTAACCGCTCGCAGTTTGAGAAGAAATTTGTGGGTGATTTGACGCAGACTAGAAGTGAAATTTTGAAATTTTTAAAATGGCTAAATTCAGATTGTCTAGGGTGGTAAATTAGTTTAGTAGAGGCGAACAGCTCCAAAAGAAGCTGTTCGATAAATTTATAGGCATAACCCTGATTTTTGGGCTTAGGTTCTCTTGTAAGACATTTTCTATCGCATAAAGCGTGCCAGTCGAGCCGCTTGAACAGCCTGAGCAAGCGCCAAGATAGCGGATATAAACGTCGATATTTTCTCCGTTATCGTTTCTGATGTCTATAATCTCTACATTTCCGCCGTCCATCATAAGCATCGGGCGGATCTCTTTATCGATGATCGACTCGATCGCTTTTAGCTGGCCAACCATCGTCATGCTCTCAAAGCTAACGTCGCTTAGGGTGTTGTTTGCTTGAGCATTTGCCTGAGCTTCTAGCCTCTCTTGCTCCATCTCAGCCCTAGTATCGCGCAAGATATCAACCAAATAGTAGTCTTTTTTTCTCGTGTCCGCCGGGTCTAACGCATGATTTGCAAAAATGCGCCTGCTTTTGGTGTATTGCGTGATCTCCTCAACCGTGTGAAGGTCGTTTAGTCTTATCACCTCTTTGATCGTGCCAAGGCTCACTCTAGCGCACTCGCAAACGATGATCTCATCTTCAAAGTGCTCTGGGTCTATGCCCTTTGTAGCTTGCAGCAGCTGCCTTGATAACGTCATATGCCATAACCGAGCAGTGCATCTTTTGAGGTGGCACAGCTGGGGTGTCTGGGTTGTCGCGCATAGCTCTTTCGACATCGAGGTTTGTGATCTTGACTGCTTCATCGACCGTTTTGCCGATGCAAAGCTCAGCCATCGTATCAGAGCTAGCTATCGCTGTACCACAGCCAAAAGCTTTTTAAAATTTAGCGTCTATTATCTTGTCAGTTTTTCTCATCAACGAGCCAGTAAAGCCTGACCGCATCGCCGCAGCTCTCTGCGCCAAAGTCAGCGATGATAAGTTTTGCGTTTGCTTTTTTGGCGTCCTCTTCGGTTAGTTCGCCCATGAAATTTAGGATTATTCATCCTATCTTGCACTACCTTTGAGTATTCATCCCAGATAGAGCCGCCGATTAAGTTATTTTTTGCCATGTTTTTCCTTTAAATTTTATAATCCACTCTTATGCCACTCTGGGGCGTACGCGAAGGTGCTTGATATGCCTCTTAGCCTATTTACGGCCTTTGTTATCTGCTCGATCGCGTAGTCGATCTCTTCTTCTGTGTTAAACCTGAAAGAGAGAGTCTAAGTGCGGTGTGTGAGCTAGCTCTTTGTCAGCGCCGATCGCCTCCATGATAGGGATTGCTCTCAGCGTCTCACTCGCACAGGCAGAGCCAGTAGAGGCCGCTATGCCAGCTCTATTTAGATCCCAAAGCATAGCCTCGCCCTCGACACCTTTGATAGAAGCTAGGATGGTGTTTGGCACGCGCTGCTCTTTTTTGCCAACGACGCTAACGTCAGGGAATTTGCAGTAGCGCGTCTTCAAGTTTGTCACGCAAACGACGAACGTGCGAATGCTCGTAATCCATAAATTTATTTGCCAGTTCAAGCGCCTTGCCCATGCCAACGATGCCCGGTACATCAAGTGTGCCGCTTCTGCGTCCGCCCATGTGCTCGCCGCCGTGAAGCAAGCTACTTAGTGGCATGCTATTTTTTATAAATAACGCTCCAACGCCCTTTGGTCCGTGAGATTTATGCGCTGAAAAGCTTAGAAAATCAACGTCCAAGTCTTGAACATCTATCTTTATCTTGCCGACTGCTTGCACGGCGTCAGTGTGAAATAAAGCGCCGTATTCGTGAGCAACTTTGGCAAGCTCTTTTATAGGAAAGATCATGCCAGTTTCGTTGTTTGCGCTCATTATGGCGACAAGCGCGACGTTTTTCGTCCATGACGGCTCTTAGCTGATCTGGAGTGACGATGCCATCGCTATTTACGTCTAAGACCGTAAGATCCACGCCATATTTTTCTAGGAAATGTACAAGTTGCCAAAATGGCTGGATGCTCGACCTGCGGTTGTGATGATGCGTTTTTTTCTCGCCAGTTGCGATCTTTGTCGAAGTAGATGCCTTTTACAACCCAGTTGTTGCTCTCGGTTGCGCATGAGGTAACGACGATGTCATCGCTATCTTTTGCATTTAGTCCGGCGTAGAGCTGATCTAGCGCTGTTCTTAGCGCTGGGTGGGTTTCTGAGCCAGTGATGAAGTGAGTTTGATTGCCGTACTTTTTCGCAAAAACGGCTTCATAAGTTCAAAAGCTTCTGGATCAACCATCGTTGTGGCGTTATTGTCTAAATATACTCTCAATTTAAAAACCTTAATTCGGATAAAAAAATATCCCTTTTATTTTTTGATGGGATATTATAACAAAAAGTTAAAAAGCAAGTTTAAAAAAATGCTTTAGTTTTTCATATTTGGCTCATTTTGATAGTAAAAAAATATTGAAAATTCTTTATCAATATTTGGCAGATACGCCATTTGCGAAATTTTCGCCCAAAAGAGCCTATTTTACTCTTTAATATTAATTCTTTTTCTTAAGGATTGATTATTATAAAGTAAAAATTATTAATATGCTGGATATAAAATGCAAAAATAAAACATAAAAACTTTGATTGCTTTTATAAAAGATATATATTTTAAATTATTTTTAAAATATTTTTTGTAATATCACACGTTTTTGCTAAAATCGCCCCTTTTAATTTACCTAAAAGGAGAAAATGAAGAATATTTAGCCGAGTTTTTGGCACATTTTGGTTAGTTTTTGGAGGTTGCGGTAGTGCGATATTTGCAGCAGCTTTTTCCAGAGCTTGGCATTGGATTTGTAGGTGTTGCGTTTGCTTTTTGGTCTTACAGTTCTTACGATGGCTTACGCAGTTGGTCACATCAGTGGCGGACACTTCAACCCCTGCTGTCTCAGTTGGCCTATTAGTTGGCGGAAGATTTGATAAAAGATCTAGTGCCTTATGTCATCGCACAAGTTATCGGAGCGATCGCGGCTGCTGCTGTGCTATATCTTATCGCTTCAGGCAAGGCTGGATTTGACGCGGTTGCAAGCGGTTTTGCTAGCAACGGATACGGCGAGCACTCACCAAATGGTTTACAGTCTAGTCTCAGCACTAGTTGCAGAGATAGTTCTAACTGCGTTTTTCCTTATCATCATCCTAGGTGCTACTGATGAGCGTGCACCAAAGGGCTTTGCACCGATCGCTATTGGCCTTGGTTTGACACTTATCCACCTTATCTCGATACCTATCACAAACACATCGGTTAATCCAGCTCGCTCAACTGGCGTTGCGATATTTCAAGGCACTTGGGCACTAGAGACAGCTTTGGCTTTTCTGGGTTACACCTATCGTTGGAGCGATCATCAGAGCTATCATTTATAGGATTTTAGGCTGCACTGCGGCTGCAAAAGCGCAAAAATAATCAAGTCATACTTCACAGGGGCGATCTTCGCCCTTTCTACTCTAAAAATTTAAATCAGTAAAAAGAAATTTATAAGATATTTTTGAGGGGTCATCTAAGAAATTGAATTCTTAGATGAAGAGAGGTTTTAGGCCTTTTTGTCATGAGTCCTAATAGGTATAACAAATATCGCTGCAATGAGGTAAAAACGATACCAAAAGACAGCTGCCATCATAAATATCTCGCCGATATCATAAAAGCTTGACTCAGCTTCAATGGTATCCACGTAATTTATCGTAAACCATAATGCTACGCCAAGAGCGATAGCAAAAACAAAAACCCCAAGAAAAATAAGAAATGTAAAATCTTAGTCATCAACTTTTTCTCCTTTTTGAGTTTATTTATCTACCTTAAATCCGCCGCCAAGTGCTCTATAAACTTCAACCGCGCTATCTACCTCATCAAGCTTTGCAGAGACATCTTGAAGCTTTGAAGCAAATCATTCTCTCGCATCGAGAAGCTCTAAGTGGCCGATATAGCCATGCGTTATACTGATCTTTAGCAAGCGAATAAATTACTGCTGAGATTGTAGCAGATTACTACCTGATCCAAAGAGAGTTTTGCATTTTGCCTTGATATAAGGGCATCTCTAACCTCGCCAAGGGCCGATCTAACAGTCGCTTCGTAAGTGATAGCTGCGATTTGCTCATTTTGTCTCAGCAACACGGACATTGTTTTTGTCCTGCCGTAGTCAAATATTTTTGTGCTAAAGAGCCACCTATATTCCAAGTATTGGCATTTCCTACAAATATATTTTCAAAATCAATACTTGTAAAAGCTCCAAAAGTCCAGTAAGTGAGATTGTAGGAAAATAATCAGCCTTTGCTACGCCAACAAGAGCATTTGTAGCTTTTTAGATCTGCTAGAGCTTTTTGCCACGTCGCTTCTTCTAAGCAAAACATCTGAGCTGATGCCAGCGTTTATCTCAGGTGAGCTTGGTAGACTTTGCGCACTAGCAACAGCTCCTTTGTAAACTCTAATCATTACTCTTGCCAGTTAAGATGGCTAGCGAAGTAAGCGCTTGCGACTTTGAGTTTAGCACTGAAGTTAGGCTAGTTTTTGCCCTTTCAACCTCAGCCTTGCTTTGCAGGTAGGTCATCTCATTTATGCCACCAAGATCAAGCTGCGTCTTGCGAAGTGCTAACGTATCTTCGTAGGTCTTTAGCGTCTCTTGAGTACAGCCTCTTGCATATTTGAGTGAAACTAGCGCAAAGTAGCTTTTTGCCACACTTGAGCTAAGGCTTAGTCTAGCGCTATCGTGAAAGTCAATTTGCTAGCATTTTGTCATTAGCTGCAAGCACGCTATTTCTTACTCTGCCCCAAAGATCTATCTCGTAGTTTAGTCCCAGTTATGCTCGAACTTCTATAACGTGTTTGAGGCTGCCCAGTGTAAGTTTCACCACTGCTTTTTGCTTGGTATAACTACATTTGGCTCTACCCTCCGGTAGCAAATCAGCTTCAGCAATGCCAAGACTTGCCTTTGCTTTTTGGGTAATCGTAAATATGCAATGCGTAATTGTGTATTTTTCTAAGCGCGCTTTCGACTAGAGAATTTAAATTTTTCATCGTGAGTCCTTTCCACCAAAGATCTCTTATGTCGCTTGTCTCGTAAGTATGTTGAGGTGAAATTTGTATCCACGTTTGGCATATCTGGGCGAAACGAGCAACCAGCCAAAAACGCCGCTGTTATAAGTATAAACGCCTTATTTCTCATCTTTTTTTGCTCCCTTTTTCCAGTATTTTTCATTTAAAGTTTCAAGCAAATAGTAAAAACATAGGTACGAAAAATATCGCTATCGTAGTAGAAGCGATCATGCCGCCAACTACGCCAGTTCCCAGTGAGTGGCGAGATGCAGCGCCTGCACCTGTGCTTATAACCATCGGAAAACGCCTAGTGTAAATGCGATCGAGGTCATTACGATAGGTCTAAAGCGAAGTTTGGCCGCATTTACAGCTGATTCAAATATGCTCTTTCCGCTCTCGCGCTCTTGCATAGCAAATTCTACGATCAAAATGGCGTTTTTGGCCGCTAGACCGATGAGTAGCAAGAGTCCGATCTCAAAGTAGATATCGTTTGTCAGCCCTCTTATCCAAAACAGCTAGCAACGAGCCACATACCGCAAACGGCACGGCTGTGATGACTGCAAGTGGGATGAGCCATCTTTCGTACTGAGCCGCAAGGATCAAAGAAGACAAAGATCATACCAAAGATAAAGGCAACCGTACCTGTTCCTTGAGACTACTCTTGATACGCAGTTCCCTGCCCAGCTTATAGCGTCGTCGCTCACTATTTAGTGTGTCATTTACGACCTCTTGGATCGCTCTTATCGCATCGCCTGATGTGTAGCCAGGTTTTGGATCGCCCATGATATTCGCCGCAGGGAAGAGGTTAAATCTATCAACGATATCAGGTCCGATCGATCTTGTAAGCGTTGCTACTGAATTTAATGGCACCATGCCGCCATCTTTTGAGCGGACGAAAATTTTTCTTAGATCCTCAGGGTTGTTTCTAAAGTTATCACTTGCCCTTGCATATACGCGGTAAGATTTGCCTGCAAGGTTGAAGTCGTTTATGTAGTAAGAGCCAAAAGTAGCCGCTATCGTGCTAAAAATCTCACTCTCGCTTACGCCAAATAGCTTTGCTTTTTCTTTATCGACCGTGATCTTAAACTGGCGGTAGTTTGTCTCAAGCGTCGTTCTTACGCCAGTTAGCTCAGGTCTTGCGTTTGCAGCTGCAGTTACCTTTCTAGCGTCTGCTTCTATCTCGTTGTAGCTTTTGCCACTTTTGTTTTGTAGATACATCTCAAAGCCGCCAGTCATTGATAGACCCATGATAGGAGGTAATTTACAACAAAGGTCATTGAGTTTTAGAGCCCCAAAGCATGCCGTTAAACTGCCCAGCCAAAGCATCTGCGCTATCTGCAGCGCCTTTTCTCTCGCTCCAGTCTTTTAGCTTGATAAAGCTGATGGCTGAGTTTTCTCTAAGTGAGCTAGCTAGCATATCGTATCCTGCAAAACCCATGCTAATCGAACATTTGATTGCTTAAAATGGCGTTACTAATAGATTTTTACCTCTTCTTTAGTCTTTAGCATATTTGTTGAAGGTGGAAGCGAGGTGATAACCATCAAAAGCGCCCTTATCCTCTGAAGGCACAAGTCCTTTTGGCACCTTTTGAAACAAGCCATACGTTGCAAATCCCATTATGCCAATGACTATAAAGCTAATGATGACATGTTTTAAAATTTTTGCCACGCCTGCTGTAAAGAGCCTAGTGCTAAAGTCAAAGAAGTCGTTAAATTTCTGAACTATCCAAAATGGCTTGCTCTCTTGCCTTTTTAAGCATAACCGCGCAAAGTGCTGGCGTAAGGTAAGAGCGACAAAGCCTGAGATACAAACAGCAACAACAAGCGTTAATGCAAACTGCTTTTGTATAACGCCAACAAAGCCCTCCATAAATGAAACTGGCACGAAAAACCGCGCAAAAGCACGAGCACGATAGAGATAACTGGAGTTTGCACCTCCTCCATCGCCTTAAATGTCGCGTTTTTACGCTTATATCTTTATCTTCATGCAAAATTCTTCTCGACGTTTTCTATAACGATGATGGCGTCATCCACGACGATACCGATGGCAAGAACTAGGGCGAAAAAGCGTGATCAAATTTATACTAAAGCCCATGATATAAAGTCCGCCAAATGTGCCTATGATAGAGACTGGCACGGCAAGCATTGGTATGATGGTAGCTCTAAAGCTCTTTAAGAAGAAGTACATTACGATAAGAACTAGCACCATTGCCTCAATGAAAGTTTTTATAACTTCGTCTATTGAGACGGTGATAATTCAGTTGGGTTGTAGGCTGCGGTGTGCTCTAGGCCAACTGGATAGGTTTTCTTTAGCTCTTCAAGCTTTGCAGCGACTGCCCCGGCAGTTGCAAGTGCGTTTGCGTCATTTTGTAAAAATAGCAAAAGTGGCACTGCTGGCTTTGCCATTTAGCATAGCATCTGATGCGTAGCTAGCAGCTCCAAGCTCGACTGTGGCGACCCTCTTTAGTTTTACGACGCTGCCGTCTCACTTTATCGTACTCGCCAAACTGCTTTTGGATCTTTAAAACGTCCTTCAGAAACGACCGAGTAAACATAAGGATTTTCACCTTTTTGATGGCTGCTCGCCGATCTTACCAGCGGCGTATTGTGAGTTTTGAATTTTACTTGTGAGATGACGTCGCTTGGAGTTAGTTTAAACTGAGCAAGTCTGTCTGGCTTTTAGCCAAATCCTCATTGAGTACTCTTTGCTGCCAATTAGCACTGTATCGCCGATGCCATTTACTCTTTTGATCTCGTCGGCGATGTTTAAATTTACATAGTTGTATAGCTCAACTAGGTTCATATTTGGGTTTGAAAAGCCAACTACTTGAAGGATTGATCCACTTCTTTCGCGCACCGTTACACCCATGCTTTTGCACCTCTTTGAGGTAGCCTTGAAAGGGCAGCTTGGACGCGGTTATTTACATCTATCGTAGCTTGTTTTGACGATGAGCCGATCTTAAAATATACACTTATATTCATTGTACCTGCTGAGCTTGATGTGCTTTTGCATATAGAGCATATTTTCAACACCATTTATCTGATCCTCAATGGCACTTGCGACTGAGTCTGCGATAGTCTGCGCATCAGCACCGCTATATGACGCGCTTACCGATACTTCAGGCGGAGTAAGACTTGGATACTCCTCGATCGGAAGCCCCTTGATACCCATAAAACCTGCTATAACTATGATGATAGATATAACAGTTGCAAATATCGGGCGGTTTATGAAAAATCTTGAAAAACATCTATCTGCCTTTTACTTGCTACTTGTAGCGTTTGCATCTTTGTTTAAGAAATTTTGCGCTTAGGTCTTTATCAGTTTCAACTGGTGCGCCAACTCCGATTTTTAAGGAAGTTATTAACTATTATCTTATCGCCCTCTTCAAGACCCTCAGTCACTACGACCATATCTTTTGTTTGGTAGCTAGTTTTTACATTTTTTTGGCCTACTTTGCCATCTTTTTACTACTAATACATAAGAGTTTGTAGCGCTTTTGTTGAAGGGCAACTTGTGGGATGTTAAAGGCATTTTTTGAACAAATCCACTCATCTTTATATGACCAAATGCACCCGTGTAAATTTTCACCTCGCTATTATCAAAGCTAGCCTTTGCCAAAACGCTGCCAGTTGCCGTATTTACGACATTATCTATAAATGTCACTTTGCCAGTGAAATCTTCATTGTTTAAATTTAAAACAGCCTCGCTATTTAGTTGCTGCCAAGCGCCACTATCTCAAATTTGCTTTTTCTACTTAGATTATCCACGTCTGCGATGTAAAAGTCAGCCTCGATCGGATTTATCTTAGTTAGTCTTACAAGCTGGGTTTGGCTTGCTATGACAAGTGAGCCAACATCGACTTTATTATCGCCCACTACACCGTCAAATGGAGCCACTATACTTGTGTAGCCTAGATCTATTTTTGCGCTTTTTAAATGTGCTTTTTGCGCTTACCAACGTGCATTTGCGATATCATAAGCTGCAACGGCTGCGTCGTAGTCTTTTGAGAGACTGCATTTTTTCTTATAAAGAGCAGAAATTCTTTTAAACTCAGTCTCGGCATTTTTTTAAATTTGCATTTGCAACGCCAACAGCTGCGTCAAGTGAGTCGTAGCTAGCTTGATATTTCTCTGGATCTATGAGAACAGCTTCTTCCAGCTTTTACCTTATCGCCCGGCTTAAAAACTGCTTTATGATCGTGCCGCCAACCTTTGGATAGATGATGACATCTTGGTTGCTAGTAACTGTGGCGGTGTAGTCAAAGCCAATAGGCACATCCGCTTTTTGTGCAACAAATATATCAACATGAGATGTTGGCATTTGGCGTCCTGCAGCGGCCTTTTTGTCGCCACTTTCAAAAGCAGCCAGAAAGCAAAAACGGCAGCTGAAAGCATAAGAAAACTTTTAAATTTCAACATAAAAACCTCTCTTAATTTTTAAATTTTAATCCCAAATTGGTTTTGTAATTTTTCATTACAAAATTTATAAATGCCATGAATATAACCAAAAATAAATTAAAAGTCAATTCTACTTCTTAATAATGCCATTTAAAAATAGCTCCACGCACAAAGCAACGTGCTCTTCACGCTCTTTTTTGCTTAGTTTTTGGCTCTTTGTTTATCATAAGCGAGTCGAAGTAATAAAGACCAATTACATTTTTTTCATAAAGCACTTTGCGGCAAACTGACTGGAAATTTTGGATTAAGCTCGGCTTTTTACCTCATCTCTTTCAAAGAAATTTATAAGCACAAGATCGATCCTATTTAGAATTTTATCTAAAAATGCCCCTGCCCAAAAAGTCCGCCATTTTTGAGCCTTCGCTCATCATTATCCCTGCCGAGTGAGATATTTTTTTCTTGTTGCAGACGATAGAAGATGATGGTTGCACATTTGGTTAAAAACTCCTCTAAGCTATGAGAAATTTTAAGATCTATCTTCTCATCGATCTCTTTTATAAGTGCATCTATCTCTTGCTCGATGATCGCTTGAAAAAGCCCCTCTTTGCTCTCAAAAATGTGTAAATGCTAGCAAGCGAACCGCCACTTATCGCTACGATATCGCTAAGGCTCGTCTTTTCGTAGCCATTTTTTAAAAAAATAGCTCAAGCGCTGTTTTTACGATGAGCTCGTATCGTTTTTTGCCTTTTTTTCTGAGATCGCCATTTCACTTCCCGCTAAAATTTCTTTGCCATTTTATCATCTTTTAGGATAGATAAAAAGTGCTAGCTCTTTGCACGCTGATAGTTGGCTCGTCAGTGGCGTAAGCTCTTATATTTATATGTTTTAAAAGATCTTTTTCGCCTGTGTTTTCATTTTTGATTTTAGCGTGACGATGACCTTTTGTTTTTGCGCCAGCTTTTTAGCGTAAAAAGGCTTATTTGGACGAGAAAATTTCTATGCTTTTTATCATCTATCTCAAAGTAAAATGTATGATCCTTGCTTTGGGTATTTTTGCACTAAAAATACATAAGAATTTTTCAACCTCGTCTTGATCTAAAACCTTGTAAAAGCTCGCTTGTTCTATTTATATTTAAAAAGCATGCTCTCTTTTTGCCGCTCATCAGCGCTGCAGCTACTAAAGTAGCGCACAAAATGACAAGATAAACAACCGTTCTAAATCTAAAAATTTTTCACCTTTTTATTTTTCATTTTGAGAGTATGCTTCTCCACTCAATGAGCGAGCTTTCGTTAAAATGCCCCATCACTTTTAGCGCACGCGTCACTACACTCAAGGCAGTTTATACACTCAAGTTGCATGCCTTTTTCTTATATCTATATGTGTTGGGCATATCCTTACGCAGGCCTCGCAACCAGTGCAAAGCGCGCCATCTTCTTTTGGCTTTTTAAATTTCTCTTTGCCATCATATATGACGCCGCCTCGTTTTTTTGATTATAGATAACTTGGATCGTGTCGCTATCAAACATAACTGACTGCACCCTCGCATACGGGCAGACATAGACACAGAAATTTCTCTTTTAAAATGACCACGTCATAGACTAGCCAAGCAGCTATGCCAAGCCAAAATGCAAGTAAAATTTTATGTTCGCTTGGGTCATGTAGATAAGCAAAAAAATCAAGTGGCGGCACAAAATACCACATAAAATTTGCAGCTATGATAAGTGCTAAAACGCACCAAATTCAACTGCTAATGCACGCTTAAAAATTTGACCTTGTGGCTCATTTTTGTTTGTTTTTGGATATTTTTCTGATTTTTAAAATTTGGTTTGCAAAAGGTCACGAAAGAGCGTTCTAAAAATGGTCTGCGGACAGCTCCAACCGCACCAGATACGCCCTGCAAGCGTCGTTAAGAAAAATATGCTTAAAAACAAAGTGATAAACAAAAAAACGGCATCAAATACAGCTCTTGCATATCAAATTTCTGTAAAAATAGATCAACTCTGCTCTTATCAAAGCTCAGCAAAAATAGCTGCGCGTCATTTATCCTGATAAATGGCAAAATAAATACAAATAACGTGATACAGGCGAAAAATGTAACGCCTCTTGGCGTAGCTAAGATGAAGATCCTTTGACATGGTGAGCCTTTTTGAAATTTCTAAGATTATACCTACAGGGTTATTAAAAAGTATTAAATATTTTTAAATTTGTCTAAAAGCTTAAACTTTATGAAAGTTAAACTATACTCATGGCTTATTTTTAATCTGAAAGGTGGTGAGGGACGTTGCACGGTATTAAGGTACATCCTAACGAGTCATTTGACGAGGGTTACAGAAAGTTTAAAAACAAACTGACCGTAATTTAGTCGTTACTGAAGCAAGAGCTAGACGCTTCTTTGAGCCTAAAACTGAGATCCGCAAGAAACAAAAAAATTGCAGCTCGCAAGAAAAATGCTTTAAACGTCTTTATATGCTTAGACGCTACGAGTCAAGACTCTAAAAACCAAGACAAAGAGGGCTTTGCTCTCTTTGTTTAACTCTTCTTTTAGCCTTATTTTTTTATAATCAAAGCAATTTTTATTTTATTTTAAACGGAAATCCGATGCAAAAGCTAGCTGTAAATGAAGCTGCAGAAAGTAGGCATAACAAAAGAAGCAGTCTATAATAGAATCCGCCGAGGCTCGTTAAAACGGTCATTGAAAATGGCACTAAATTGTCATCCTTGACGAGGAGCCAAGTAGCGAAAAACCCACAAAAACCGCTCCAAAAAGCACAAAACCCTAAATCCCAAAACGACGAGTTTGTAAGCTATTTGCTAAAATGAGCTAAATGAGCTAAAGAGCTTAAATTAAATTTGCAAAGCCGATAAAGATAGACTTTTTAAAGAAAAAGAGCAGATGCTCATCGAGCGCAAAAATGAATGGTACAATTTACAAGGACAGAGACGAGAAGCTCATGCAGTTTCTAAACGCCATGCAAAGGCCACTTTTAGCACCTAAAAACGAAAGTGCCGCAAAGCGAAGTGGCGATAGATGCGCAGATAGAGGACGAGTCAAAATGGATAAATTTAAGCGAATATCTAAAGGAGTTAAACCGAAAGCCAAAAGCGACAAAAAAGATCAGTGAAAAGATAATAAAAGCGATACATCACTCCATTTATCACAGTAAACGCGGCGTGATACTTGTTAGAAGACATGAAAATTAAAAGAGTTGATAGGAGAGATGAAACACATTAAAAAGATAGCTACTTATGCTGCGGTTGGGATTTGGTGCCATTATCATGGCTGGACTTGCAGGTTGTGGAAGCGACGATGGCGGCAGTGAAACGCACTAAACGAAGTTGCTCAAAAACGGCGCCTTGTCATTATCGAGGAGAGCGCACGGCGTTTATAAAATCTTAGAAGAGTATCCAGCACCGAAACTAGGGTCGTGCTAAAAGATATGAACGGCACTGAGCGCGTGCTAGCAAAGATGAGATCGATAAGCTTCTAGCGCAAGCAAAACGCAAAGATCGACAACAACACTTCAATTTGACAAGAACGAGGCGACGCACAGCTAAGTAGCGGCGGGCTAAGCCTTGGCGAGACGATCCTTGCCTCAGCAGCTGGCGCGATACTTGGTAGCTGGATAGGCAGTAAGCTCTTTTGACAACCAGTACTTCAAGCAAATCGCCAAAGCACATATAAAAATCAAGTGCCTACACAAGAAGTGTCGATAGCTTTAACAAGCAAAAGCGGCCGATCTGCTGCAAGAAGCAGTGGTGGCAAGAGCGATTTTTCGGTGGTGGCTCAAAGTCAGGCTCTAGCTCATCAAGCTTTTGGAGGCTGAAAATGATAATCGTAAAATCACCCCATTAAACAACGAATTTGATGGAGAAAAATCGGCTTGCATGGCATACAGATAACGACAACAGCTCGTATATCGCAGATGAGATCGTGCAAGTAAGCGAAAAAGAGCAAAATGCCTACTACGAGGCAGCAAACGAGCTATATATGATATGTATGTAAATGCCGCTCAACACGTGATCGACAAACAACCTTTTTTTCACGAGATAGGCATACCATTTAACCTTGTTGATATCATAAAAATAGCTGGGAAAAATGACGTTCACTGGCACCTTTACGGCGGGTTTGACCCTAGCTGGCGGGCTTGATGGTAAGCTCTATAAAGCTCATTGAGTTTAACGCCGACACGCCAACGGCAGTTTTTGAGACGGCGATCATCCAGTGGGCGATGCTAAAAGCTAAATCATATGGATGAAGCTGCCCAGTTTAACGACCTTTTCTACGAGTCGCTCAAAAAGCTAGTACTCAAACGCCTTATCACGCTTGGCGACGAGGATGCGGACTTTGACGAGCTTTTTCACGAGGGCTGGGGATATTATTTAGCAGCATCGCAGCAGTATCGAGGACGAGCAGACCGTAAAACTACTGCAATACATCGCAAAAAGAGGCTGGCTTTAAAACAGACTTTGCCTACTGTTGATGAGGTTGTTTTTAACGATGACGAGGGCATTTTTAAAGGTGATGGTACATTTTCGAGTATTGGTTCAAGTTAGTGCCTTGGGAGAGCATAGTTATCGATGAGGGCGAGCTGGCTCTGATACTCTCAAACATCGTCAAAAACCAAAAAGCTATCATCATAAATCCAGCCTCACACGCTGCTTTTTCCAAAGCAAAGGGATCTTTAAAAATCCTTTGGGATCTATATCCCTAATCACCCGCTCTTGCTCGAGACTCAAATGAGCCACCAAAAGGCAAAAATATGTGAAAAAGAGCCGGTATTTTGGTAGAGAAGGTGCAAACGTCTCGATATACGATGAAAACGGCGCACAAATAGCAAGCAACGATGGCGAATACGACTCAAACAAAGCCATCTATCAAGAATACACGAGTTTAACCAAGATGAGAGGCGAGGCTACCAAGCAGGGTATTTTACGCTTATGAAGCGTGCGCGCTTGGATATAGAAAAGGCGGCAAGTAATTCTGATAACTACTCGAATTTGTAGGACATTTCATTAAGGGATTAAAGATGAAGATCGTTTTGTTTAGACGCGGCAAACGCTTGAGAAAACGTAGATCTTAGTGTAAGAATCGGCGAGTTTATCAGCTACCAAAAACCAAGAGCGAAGAGGTCGTGCCACGTCTAAAGGGCGTTGATGTCGTCATCACAAACAAGGTCGTCATCGACAAAGCCGTGATGGACGCGCTACCGTAAAAGCTTATCTGTATAAGCGCAACTGGGATGAATAATGTCGATCTAGAGCATGCAAAAGCTAAAAACATAGCCGTTAAAAACGTCGCTGGCTACTCAACCGCAAGCGTCGTGCAGCTACACGTTTGCCTTGCTTTTTGAGCTAACAAATCGCATCACTCTACGATCACTACGTAAAAAGTCGGCGAGTGGGTGAAAAGCGAAACTTCACCTATCTTGGCGCAGATATCAGCGAGATCGCTGGCAAAGAGTTTGGCATCATCGGACTTGGCGAGATAGGACGCGGCGTGGCGGCAGTGGCACGCATTTGGCGCAAACGTGAGCTACTACTCGACAAGCGGAGCAAATAAAAATAGCGAATCTGCGCAAAAAGCTTAGATGAGCTACTAAGAAGCAGCGACATCATCAGCATCCACGCACCGCTCAAATGAAAAGACTAGAAATTTACTGGGTGCAAACGAGATCAAATTTGCTAAAAGATGATGCGATAGTGCTAAACTGGGACGCGGCGGCATAGTGGATGAAGCAGCGATGGCAAGGGCGATAGATGAGGAATCACGCTTTGGCACCGACGTTTTTAGAAAGTGAGCCGATGAGCGAAAATAGCCCATTTTTAAATCGTAAAAACAAAGAAAATCTACTCATCACCCCGCACGTAGCATGGGGCAGCTTTGAGGCTAGAAAGACCTCATCAAAGATCGTCGCAAACATCGAAAATTTCATCAATGAGAGCAGATAATGGGCTATGATATAAGCTATCACGCCATTAGCGAAATGAAAATTTCAAAGTGGTATTTTTGAGGGCACTTGAGCTTGCAAAAGACTGGTAGTGTGACGAGGTTTTTAGCACTTGCTAGCAAGGCTGGTGTAGAGAAATTTTACGCCCAAAAAGTACAAAGATACGCTAAACGCCGCACTGCAATATAAAGACGATGAGTAGCCTTTAACAAAACTCACGGCTTTTTGTATCGCTGTTACGCAAGGCTTTTTGAAAGTATTTCTACACTCGTGGTACATCGTTGCTCTTTGGCGCGGCAAAATGAGAAATTAAAAAGCTACGTCAGCAACTGGCGAGAGATTTACACCAAGCGATTTTTGGATCAAATTTAGTGGTGAGTATAATGAGATCACCGAAAAACTACTGTTGTGGCGCTTATGTGAACGCTAAAACGTAGCTAAACCAAGGCTGACTATGAAGCAGATGGCGAGATAAAAGAGGCGATTGATGGCTTTTTACGAGCAGAATACTCACCTGCATTTTTAGATGCTCTAAACTACGCATGCGAGCTAGAAATAGGCCTGCGTTTGAGGCCACTGAGGTCGTGGAGCCAAATCCACTGATCTAAACAACCAAGCTCATATTCAAACCCTTTAACTGCGATCCAAAGGGCGCTATCATCTACGCACAGACCGCAGTGCAGCAGATTAGCGAGGTGGTAAAGCAAGAAGAGACTGGCAAAAAGTCACTTTTTGAGAAGATCAAGAGGGTCTATTTAAATCAAATGTGAAAAGGATAAAAATGGCAACTGAGCATAGTTTTGATATAAGTGCCGAGATCGATATGATGGAGGTCAAAAATAGCTCTGAAACAGCAAAAAAGATCGCGGCGAGATATGATTTTAAAAGGGCTTGCAGCTGAAGTCGAGCTAAAACGAAAAGACAGAAATTTTATCACGCTTCTTAGCTCAAGTGACAACAAGATCGACGCGCTAAAAGACATTGTGATCTCAAACTCATCAAGCGCAGCATCCCACCAGTGGCGATCACAGAGACAAAAAGAGAGCCAGCAAGCGGGGGAAATTTAAAGGCGACACTAAAGCTAAATGACACGCTTGATAGTGAAAACTCAAAAAGATCACTAAAGCGATCAAAGACTCAAAGATCAAAGTAAGTGCGCAGATCAGGGGCGAAGAGATCAGAGTGACAAGCAAAAAGCATAGACGAGTCTGCAGGAGTGTATAAAGCTGGTTAGGGGGCTAAATCTAGAACTCCCAATAAGCTTTAAAAACCTAAAATAACAGCTTCTCGCGAGTGCCTTTTAAAGGAGCTAGAAAATTCTCGCCCGCAGGCTATATCGCATATTTTTCGCTTTTGACTATGCGTCGTTGATTCGACTTTTTGCTCGGTCATTACCAGCTCGGTAACTCCCGTCACAGTAATCCAAAATCGCCTCACCTAATTTTGCGAAACAAGTGAATTTTGTACGTGTAAATTTCGCAGTATTTTGGGCTAAATTTGTGCAATTTCGCATGGTTTTTGTATCTAAAATCTGACGTATTCTTGGATGAAATTTCGCCTTATCGTTTTGTTGCAATTTGATCATCTCAAATCCTAAAAAGGAGTAAAAATATGGTGTATTACTTTGGTAAGCAAATAGACCTTAAGGAGCAGATGCCGATCTATTTTGTAAGTAGCGACGAAGACTATATGCAGCGCGCATTTGAGCAAGCCAGAGAGAGCTTTAAGTATTTTTAGTGAGCTTTACTGGGAGCGCCGCAGGATCGTGCCGTATTTTGACTATGCGATGGTAAAAATCTGCTTCTTGACACCATAAACGGCGAAGAGGTGGGCGAGCACATGTGGATAAACGACGGAATTTGACGGCGAAACGATATATGGCACGCTTGTAAATGAGCCTGACACCGTGCAAAATGTGAAAGTCGGAGATCAAGTAAGTGCGAAGATAGGTGAGATGAGCGACTGGCTTTTGCCATTGGCGGGCGCGCATACGGCGGATTTAGCGTGCAGGCGATGCGCTCACGCATGCAAAAAGATGAGCTAGCCGAGCATGACGCAGCTTGGGGGCTTGATTTTGGCGATTATAACGATATTTTGGTGAAGCTTTATGAGCAAAAAGACACCCAGAAAATTTGATGAACATCCGATGAGCAAAAATATGACTGAGCAGTTTGAAAACCACGCAAGAGCACCCAAGCGTGGCCACAGACACCGATGAGTTTGGATATACTCAGCTTCACTCACGAGGCGATCGCTGGAAATAAACCTTGTAAATCTCTTTTGCCAAAAATACGGCGCT
>BNJV01002232.1_pt1 | contig 100936 bp, 140 predicted proteins | sample 8540591 | NCBI WGS metagenome assembly BNJV01 (sample SAMD00202457, study PRJDB9452) | human saliva metagenome | host: Homo sapiens
ATGTGATGATTTTATTTGAGAACAGATGCACATCAACATCGCTGAGTCATCACACTTTCGGTTGCCCATCTGCCATAGCCTGTTATCTCATCACCGTGTCAAGGAGTTCCGGTCTCATTCCCCGCCTATAGGAACAGCCATCCGTTAGGTCTTTCGCCCGACACCCCAGCTGTGCCCGCTCATCAGCCCTCGTCACGTCCTGGCACCAGATCACCACATTGTTCGCACCGTACCCCGCGCAGACGCAACCGTCAGCACCGAGACCGCCCAGCACCGACAGTGAAAGAGCCTGCGCCATCCACCCTGGCCCACGCATCAGCATTGGTTAAGAGCTTTGACAAAATATCTGCAGATTCTGCGCATGTTAGCAGACTCGCGGCGCCTCGATAAAGGCGATGGTCAGTTCATTAAATTAAATACCTGGATCATTTCACGCCGGTTTGCTGAATTATAGCCTGTTTCGATGACACCACTTGTTAACACCACATTCTCATCTCGTTAATACAACAGAACAATTCCGTGTGGTGCCGTGAATATCACATCACCACTGCAGTCGTAATCAGGCCGATCAGAAACAGTCTCGCTTTCGAAGAGCCATGTCTGCTGGGCTGACCTTCTCGGTGAAATTTTGCTTCCAGTATTACAGCAGTACACGACGGTCTACTTCCTTAATCTGTTTACCTGTTGCCAGTCTTCACTCAGCTTAATCATACACCGCCAGATGTCCATTACTAGTGTTTTCAGTCTTCATCTGCCCGACACGCTCACGTTCATCTTCCGTCCAGACCGAATCTGGCTTAGACCCTCTGCCTGATCAAGAGCAACACATCCTCAACGAGGTCAGTGCCAGCCATCGAGGCAGCGGTCATCTGAACAAAGTCTCCAAGATTATTCTCCATCTACAGAGTTTGAATCACCAACCCTCTGTCACCCCATTTCACCGATTTCCGCATGTTCGAAGTACGTCTCGACGGTTTTGTTCAACCATGAACTGGTATTCGATTAGCCTTCGTTGGTTTCGCGATCGATCCACAGGCCGATGAATACGCCGCATATGCCGAGAACTTCAGCTCTGCGGCAGTCAACTTGTCGATTGCTTGACGAGTCTCGAAGACGTTCTCCGAATCAAATCCAGAAATACCTTCAACAACATATCTTCAGCTGTTTGCCAACAAGCCCGTTGCTCGTTCAACAAGCTTCATCTGCATCATCGCCGCGCCACAAAGTCAATCATCAGCCGGGTGCAATCCGCCCATTCCCCGCCACAGGGTCAACAGCCTCAGAACCGCCGCATCAACGCCCAACGCATTCATTCGCACCGCCGTTACGAAAATCCGGCAAAACCTTCATTCAAACACAGTTAGCATATCGCAGATGATCGCTGTTCATGTTCAGGTCAAACGACAGCCCAAACAACGATCGTCGCTGATTCGTTCCCTTCCTTCGCCGACGTTCACGTCTCCACCTGTCAGCCCTGAAGATGGAGTCACTAGTCTTCTGCTTTGAATCTCGCACTTTGCGCCCTCATCGTCACGTGCTTGAACCCTCCCACGATTTCGTCTGAATTTGCCTTGTCCACATTAGTCACGTCGTCTTTCTTCGATTCTTCATTCAGCACGGCTACCCCGTCATCCTCTACCTTCGTTTATAACGTTTACAGTCAAACATCACCGCCATCTGAATCGTCACATCCACCGCTTTGTCTCATCGAGCGAGTCGACAAGCGAACAAAATCGTCACCATCGTCGAGAAAACATTTAACGCCAACCAACGTCGCCCACCTGGGACACAGTCATTCGGGCCATCAATCCAACATTCACATTTAGCGCCTGCCCTCGCCGCAGTCACCAGCACCGCAACATCCCCATCTCTAGCGCCGTCGATAATGCGATTGCACCCCTGACCTCGACATATTATCCCAGTCCCCAGACAGGGGTCATCTGCTCCTTGACGAGCCCATCATATTCGATCTTCACAAGTTTTCAAAAAGACACCTTCGCTCATTTTCGACACATCGTCTTCTCACCAGTACCTTTATGATCACCACATCATCGTTTGCCTCCATTCCTTCAGTGCCAGAACGCCCGTTATCTGAGCTCATATGAACAACGTCCTGGCATGCGATTGACCTTCAGTCAAGCGGTTTCAGCGACGTTTGCCCGACAAAGACCCTCATAGCATCTGCGCGCCCTTCTTCGTTAAACCCTCGCTCACCGACCCGATACCGACAGCGAAAAACCCATCTTCAGGCGATACTGAACGGTTCCATTGTTCGTCGACATCGGCATCAACCTGCTCTCAAACCATCGCAATATCTTCCCCAGATTTCGAACAGCCCCATCTCATTGCCTATCACCAGACAACCCTTCAGCAGACGCCGTGCTGGTTCCACGACCATCAGCATGCTCATTCCAAATTTCCCGAAAACGTGCCTGTCCTCGCCCTTCACGTATGAATACTCTTGTTGCCTTCCGTAAAGCCTTGTAGAAGATATGTCAGCATCTCTCATTTAACAATCTTCAGATATCCGTCAGTAACGGTTTTCTTCCATTTTCACCTCGCAGCTCACTATCAGAACTCAAGACGTCATATCTCGATCAGTCTCTGTCGCATTTCCGAGCGCCCGCATTCAGCAGGTGGGTGTTCGTTTGCTTCGAGTGTCTTTTCACAGAATGGACAAACGCCTTTGAGCACTGTATTTCGCCTGTTTCAGATCGACACGCCTGAACACATCAACATCGATGGACCTTAGATTTGTTATAGACCTTGGGCGATATCTTTCGTCAAACTGCGCCCATTGTGTTATATTCACATAAAACCTTTATTTTCAAAATATTATAAGTATTGCGATGTTATGTAATCACATTAACAGCTCAGGAGCATATTCGATTTATCTGTAAACATTATATGATGTTATCTTCAACATTAAGTTTTCTTTACAAGTGATACCTGGCAGATTATTTTGAACACATATTTCATCGAAGAGTGCATGCATACGCCTTCATCCATAGAGCTGCTATCTTCACCGCGAAGACGCAATTTAAAACCACATATACGTCATCGATGGTCGAACACACGATGCCTTCTTTAGTAACGTTCGCACTCGCTTGTCATCATCGCGACGATATGCACCGGTTCGAAAGCCTGCGCCGCTGCGGCGGCATAGCAAAGTCAAGAGTTTCATGCCATCTTCAACCGTTAGCCCGTCCGTTTGTTTCCCATCGGGTCCTTCCAGACCCTCGATGACGCCATGTCCTCGACCCACAGCCCATCAAAACAACGGAGGTGTCCGAATACGGTCGAGCGCACCGTTCAGCCAAATCACCAGCGCGCCTCCACAGTTCTGAAATTCGCCATCAAGAGCGCGTTAGCCCAGTTCTGCATCGCTTCAATTGAAAACCCGAGTTCATGCATTGCCGTTTTTATTCTATCTTCATCCCTGTTCTGTCACTTCGTCAGTCTGCCTCGTTACTGCCGATTCTGTTGCATACCGAAAGTCACTTTTCTCTCCAGCCTACACGATTTAGCATTTTATACCTGTAGGACCGATCTTCCGTTTCACCCGCTGCGCCGTAATCACATCTCGAGCACCCATGCCCGCGACACCGCGATAGTCCGCACCGTCTGCCCCGTTACGCGTCTGGTCTGCGCCTGATTGCAGTCTGCCCGCCCATATCCATGGTACCTATGAATGCCTGTTCGTTATTTCTTCCCTAAAATTACGCTTCTTCAGGCAGTGGCGTGAAAGAGCCGACCGCACAGAATCCATTCCGCCAATCATTATGCGGCTTCCTCCATCATCTTCACATCAACCTTTATTTAAACGGCGGGCCTGAGAGTATTAAGCCATTCATTTACAAGAGTCAAGACGACTTTAAAGATTTTAATTAGTTCATCCCGTCACAGTTCCACCAGCAACTGGCCTTTCCGTTTCAACAGCTCCCCGTCGAGACTGTTTTCCCGGAGAGATGCAGCCGGTTTGCCGCGCCTCTCGAAGATCTCAGCCTTCACCGCGAGTCTGCCATCCCGTTTATCTGTTCTTCTGATCAGGAACATGCCGTTTTCACCCGGCACAAACGTCGCCCATTGTTAGGCCGAGACAAACCGAGCAAGCAAGCCCCTTTGCCTCCAACACTTGAAAAGCCCGAGCCTCACGCCTCAACCGTGAACCACACCGAGCGCAAACGACCATCGTTGCCGCAAGCGACCTGCTCAACGTCTCTTCCATCCATTGCCCGAGCCTCCCCGTCCCTCCAGAAACTGTTTTCGCACGGAACAACGCACCGGTCAGTGTCTCAATCTTCACGGCCGATCGAATCATCCATCGCGCACTGTCTCAACACCACGCACATTACTTGTAATTTGCGCGACGATGTACATTGGGGCACACTTCCGCGCTTCGAGTTTCCGCTAACGAAGATGAGTCCTCATTCATAAAGATCATCGGCGGTCGCTTCGTCGGCTTTGTCTCTTCACATATTGTTGTTCATCTTCCCTCATCAAACGAGAAGAAGTTATCACAACAGCGACACGCCGCCTAGTTATTGTTTCCTCGTGTTTGCAGGTGCCTCAAATGCATTATCCGCCACCCAGCTATCTACATTTGCTCAGTTCTTCCATATGCCCAGAACACCCGATCGTTTAGCTCCTCAGACAGCCCGCCAAATCCGCCACAGCAGACCTCAACACAGGCGTGTTCAGTCAAGGCAGTCTGCTTGCCATTTGTCTTCATCAACACCTCCTTTCACGCCTCAAATTTCTTCATTAAGGCAAACCATTATAATTTGCATTTTCAAAACGTTCACATGGCCGGCTCCCAGCAACAGTTCATGTCTCTCGTAGCACTCATCAGTTCATCAGTGCCGTCTCGTTATAGAGGTCACCATAGCTGGCAGTTCGAAACAACATAATACCCAACAGCTTCGGAAGCGTTCTCAAACGACCAGTTATCGTTAGTCCTCACCTTTCCGATTGCCGCCGACCAATCGACGATAGTCTCAGATCGCAGCCCTGCCCCGAACGCCTGCCGTCCGCAGCCAGCTGCGTCTACAAAGAGATAGCCATCGAACGTCAGCGACCCGGAGAACAGTACCTTCAATCGTTTTTCTCCACACCATATCTCGCATACCAGACGCAGTTACATCAACCTCTGCAGCCAGAATGAGATTCCTGGCACCGCCCACAGCCCGTCCGCCGCCGCCGCTCACGGTTTTCGAAAACCTTCCCGCCAGGCGTGCCGCACAACCGACTGACAAGCCTTAATCGCAGTGAGTTGCCCCACCGCGGCTCACACGAGCATGAGCAGCCAAAGGTACAGTCTCATCTGCTCCAGTTTCACTGTTATTAGTAAACATCGTAATAGAGTTGTCTTCACAATCTATAAGATAGCCTCCATGTCATCGAGGCCATTTACAAAGCACTTTATCATGGTTCAAATGAAGTATCTAGGTTTTATTGTCAACTTTCTCCCACTTTCACTATTTCAGGCGGCCTCAAAGCCTATTGTCACGCGCCATAACGGTCAAAACCGAATAACTCGACAGATTATTATTAGCAGCCACGAGGAATTCCGAATTGGCATTCATCGCAAGAAAGCACCGCAGTTACCAGCGTTATTAACTTTGTTAACACCTTTCGATGCCGATTCTAGAGTATAACGAGAACCGAGTCAGTAGCCGCAGTACCGTAATCAGCCATTGACACAAAGCCGAATTACGGCGGCCCGCTCGCAACAAGATAGACATCGACTTATCGCAGCTAGGGTTCAACGCAACATCGGTCACAACACCCAGCGAGCGATCCTTACGCCCGTCAGCGACAGCCTGCTCTCGTTCTCGAGGGGTCGACTGTGAACAGTCGGAACAGCCAACATGACAGAACATAAACAGCCGCCGGTCAGATGCAGTTGTCAAAAGACGGCTTAGTCTCTGCGCTTAGATCTTCGCTGAGCGCCAGCCAGTCCCATGGGCACAGTCAATCACGCATCAAAGAATACATTACGGTTTGGCCTGATTCTCCTCAAAATCTTCCCCATAACCGTAAAACGACAGAAAACATTATTGCATCATCTACCGCCTACGAATCTCCAAACAGCCGATTCGTAGCCATCCGTTCGTCGCATCACAGTAAAGCCGAGAAACAAAGATGGAAACTATTTCCTCATAAGAGTTTCTGTAACCATTGAACGGGGATGACACCAAACGCGCCTCGATCGCCATGAGTTTGCGTCCACACAAAAAGAAAAGCTCGTTCTCCGAAACATGCCGTTACGTCACGTTTCTTTCCCCGAAAATCAGCACCATAATTCACGAACATAACCGATTGACAAATCATGAAAGCCTCCTGCATTTACGACATCTGCCGATGGTTCAATCAGAAAACAACACCAGTCTGTTTTGTTATTCCAGCCACCAGCCGTATCGCATCTCTCATCGCCAATCAGACCTCATTACCGAGCATCCGCACGATCATATCACGAGCACACCGCGAGCCATATCCTTCACAGCCAGCATCTCTGTTCCTCCTCAGTACCGCAGAAACGAAACAACGTTCTCTGTCACCACAGTAACATAAACAACCATGTTATCACCGTAGCTCATCATCGCCCGTGCACCGCAGTAACGTAATACAAACGTTCCTCTGCGAGCATGTCGATGTCTCTTCAGTCATATCATCCGCTCACCAGGTTGAAGCAGTTCGTACCGTCGCCGTCTTCATTCGCTGGAAGTTCAAAAGTTCTTCAGTCATTTTTCCGATCACCCGTTTCACGTCCATCAAAACGTCAACATCTGTCTAACCAATATTGTCGTCGCATCCGCCCCATACTCATTTAGTCGAAGAACGACTTTACAAAAAATTACATCTTTTCGTTTGTTATTATCACCAGAAACATTCATCTTCGACCGTTGTAGCAAATTTCGATCTGAACCGAATATCTGATATAGATAAAAGTCTCTTCAGATTCTGATATCGCTTAAGGCGAGTACAGCTCAAATCGCGGCTGACGTCGTCATGAAACCATTTCAGTTAACCATTGAAATGACACCCTTCTTCACCGCAGGCTGATGGCGGGCACGCCATGGATTCTAAAGCTCCGTTTGAAGACTCATCTGTCTCACACTCCCGATAAAACGTTTCCACGTCATTGTTCTCATCCGTTATTCATTACCCGACGCTGCCGTTGGCGTGACGCAACCAACGACAGAACACAGATAAGTCTTCGAACAGCTTCCAGAATCAACAGAAATATGATCATGATCACATTTTTGAGAACACCGAAAGAATCAGCCCCATAAAATTTTGCCGACGGAATCATCTCAGCCGTATCTCCAAAGATACCATTTGGTGTTACTCGCGAGTGTGCGGAATCAGTCGCCACACCGTCAACTCCCGAATCGTGGCCCGTCGACTATTGTTCATTTGATGTCATCCTTTCGAGCAGATATACTGTCAACACAACATTATAATATATGAGGAACGCAAAACAAAGACAGTACCCGAATGTATCCGTAACGGGGACGGGTTATCATCACCAAAGCGACGAGCTTTCAGAAGACGATCACAGCGTTGCGTTTCAGCCGTTTGACAAATTAACAACAACAAGGCAGTAACACCCTTTCATCATGCCGCGACAGGCTGACAGCAGCGATTTGCTTCGGGCGGGGCCCGACGCAAAGAGAACAAGACGAAGACAACAGTATCAGGAACTGCTTGAAGAGCATGACACGAGTCCAAAGATGAGCCACCCTGCTTCAGTCATCGAAGAACATTCCGGATTTTGAGCATCTTTATGAGTTCACCCGTGCCCGTATGAAAGACAGCCTCATTCGCCGAAGAGTATACCGTTATTGCGCAGAAACATATTACGCACCGACGATTTTTCTCCTTACGTTAAACGACGCCGACATGAGTTTTGTGAGATTACAGAGAAGACGGCAACTATAATTACGTTGGAATCGGCGATAACGCCAGAAAGTTTGAGGCACGCACAAACAGTAAGGCGAGCATAAACACACATATATACATCAATGGTGAGACCAGTATCACGCAGCATCCGGTACAGGTCACGGTCACGATACCCCGGTTCGGTTTCACGACAACTCGACTATTGCGATGGTTATATCAATAGCCGATACGCAAGAAATTTTGGGCAAATGAACCAAAGACGCATGATACTATCACTTTCGTCGATGTTCCCCAACAAGACCCGGATGAAGCAGAGACCGATGAAAAACAGCGCTTCGTACCGGAGACGACCATAGAGTCCGTCGATCACAGACAACGACAGATGACAGACATCTACGAAAACCAGCGTAAAGACAAGCGGTGCGCAGCACCGGATCATAATGATAGCAACCACACCGGTTAACCATGGCGATAAGTTTCAGATCACCTGACGTTGTCTCACGAGCGAACATCTACCAGTCCATCTTTTAGTGTCGCATCAACGAGTCTCCTTCTCATCATCTTCCGAGAACGAAAAGCGCCGCCATCGTCATCTCTGAACATTCATCGAGGAATTGTGAGCTGAACAAACACGTTTGCAGAATGAGGACCGGACTGTCAGTCATGAAGAAGGTGAGTTCACCGCAGAAAGACTCCCTCAGGAAGAACAAAAGCTCAATTCATCGTACTTATGATGCCTCATCAGCGACGCATCACATCAACAGGCCAGAATCATCGCCCTCGCATATCAGCATGCTGGCCAGATTAGCCGCAACACATCAAAGAAAATTCCTGAAGGCGCAGCAGTTGCGACAGACGCACCACCAGTTCATCAAACATTGCCGCAGGCGACACGAGCGAAAACATTCATAGCATGCACGAAATGTTTAAGACTTTAGCAGACCATGATGACATCGGAGAGACGAAGATCTCGATTATACCAAACGAGACCACCGTAGCCTCCACAGTGAGCGACAGCTGGGCGAGCCGACCAGCGAGGCGGAGCCTCAGGTGCGCAGATGAATCTTTCGATTTGATCTTGATTTTCCAGTCCACACCCAGTTGACATGATAGTTTCGATAATTATCGACAATAAGACATCAGAAGTACTTATTCAGAGTACGCAGACAGCCATGGCTCATGTTTGATGGCATCTGCGAAGAATTTAACAGTTAAACGAGATAATATCAGCAGCACGCCCGGCGCATTGATCATCGCCGGAAAGTTTTATTGAAAGATTCGCTGGCGGCCTTTGCTTACCAGCAGGAAGTACAGCTATAATCAGCTCGGCGGAGACGCTGACCCGTTGCTTGCACTGCTTCAGCGTCTCCACTGCATCAACGGTCATGATCAGTATGAGCCTTCATATCGCTATCTTTCGCGCCACCGATTCAGCACGGAGGTAGTCAGTCGACACCAGCAGTAAAGTCAAAATAACTACGTTTTTCGATGGATTTTCACCCCGATAACGTGAGCAATATTGAAGAGCGTTCTTCATCAAATGTTAAACTGTTTCGATCCCGCCGACTTCGGTCAGTCTTATACCGGACACTATAAGATGCCAGATAACAGTTTAACATCTTCCCCGAGGCGCCGGTCACAGCTGTGTTATCAATCGAAGAATATTTTTTTTCTTCAGCACGACGACGGTGAAATAGCCGGTTGAAAGCAGCAATGAAGACAAAATGTTCAGCTTGGATGCCGCAGGTTTCCCCGCGAGACACAGCCGATTTACCAGTTTTAGCCACGATGATTACTTTTACGGGCAGGCCGGAGGTCACGCGCCCACGCGAGTCATCTCGACCGATTATTGCAACGGGCTCACAACCATATGAACAAACAACAAAGATCAGATTCATAGTCAGGCCGACATTACACCGGGATTTTGACACCGAGTAACAGGTGCCGAACTCTCAACAACAACGGTCGCAGTCGTACCATGCCGTAGCAGATGGAGCACAGAAATAGTCAGGTCGACCTTCCTCATCGGCAGACCATTGAGGCATTCGCAGACAAACAGAGTTGCCTTCAAATATTCGCCGAAACTTCTGCATAAAACACACCTCCATCAGACAGCATGTCAGAACACCAAATTACCAGCAGTTATCCTTCTTTCGGAAGACCGGCTACAAGGTCTTACGATATTTGATAAAGACAAGCCACATCTCCCATTGCTTTGAGTACCGCCTGCCTGGGTTAAAGACAAGACTAAAACATTCCAGATATTAAGGAAATCATTGTCGCCATAGCAAGCACTCAAAAGTTAATAGCACGCAAGGCTGTTTTTTATTGTCAGCAGTTATCAACATTGATTGTTTGCTCATAGCCACCATAAACAGTTCACCTGTTGCATTATGAAGACACAGGTTGGAACAAAGGGCCTCAGATGGCGGATGTGACAGCTACAAACAAAACAGCTGCGGTCAGCCTACAGCAACAGCACAGCAGCAAGCCCCATCCACGAGATTAAACAGCCTGTTTCACCGCCCAGAGCGCCCCAGGCATTCATACCGCTCGACGTCTGCGTCGCCAACGAATATCTAAAAATAACCCCTGGCATAAGAACAGTTATCGATCAGCGAATGCAACACCACCGTGCCGCAACGTCTTCGAAACCTCGAACCGGGCAAAGATACCCAGCAAATTTTACAGTTAACACGAAAATCCCAGTAATGACCTCAACATACAGCAGGAACATATATATCATCTGAGCCGATGTAACGACGAAGTCAACATGTGAGCATCCTTCTGAAGCGTACATACATGAAGAAACATCCATTTGAACAGATGTCCCTTTCACATAGCGCTGGCTTCAGAGCGATCTCTGTAACGATTGCCATTACATGTTTGCCTGCGTCGTATCATCAGAACAACTTGCTCACCGAACAGCAGTCTCGTCGTATTTTATTTCCGTGGTCTCGACTGCCGTGCCGATTATTCATTCCACGGTTAATCAGTCCGATTCTGATGCCAGTCTCCTCGATTGTCATTGGGCATACCCCCGATTATAACCCCGGACCGTTGGCTTTCCGGACCGTATCCCCGGCCACAGCACAGCCCCGAACAACCCCCGACGTTACCCAGATCGAGCCTGTCATCCGGGTCCATTCGATTCAGGTTCCACAGCCTGCGATTAACGATCGCCATCCCTGACAGCCTCATGGTGCCACCGACCGCCCGACAGCAGCTAGTAGTCTTCCGATCATCGCAGCGTCAGCAACTTACCGGCGACGGGCGTCCCGCAAAATACCAACACACCGATATTAACGCAGCACGTTCATCCAACGATGAAAGTTCAGAATAAATAGATAATTTCGTTAATCATGCACTTTGTGATTTATTGCTCCAGTTCGATTATCAGCTGTATGCCCAGAACAGCGTCCGTGTCAATTCCCGGAATTACAATACTATTCACAAACATAATTACACATAAGGCCTGAACGCTTAACAATGCCAAACCAGAACAGTGCCTGAAGACACCATCGCCCATGTTGTCAGCGAAGCCCAGCAGTTATCAACAAAGAAGTCCCGGGAACGCTCATCCAATAAAACTGGCGTCTCACCGATCGCCCAACAGGAAGACTCGAACCATGCCCAGCCAGAGCACAACACCACGCCCGACGCACGGTGCATTACGTTGACGCGTCACCTCATACGCCCAGACCACCATTGTCACAGCCGGTCTGCCTCCTGCAGCAACACCTCACACCAGATTACATAATACATTCAAACAGCGAACGCAGTGCTCACACGAAAAGGCCATTTAGCAACACACAGACATTGAGCAAGCAGTTCAGACCCCGCGATTAATTTCGGCAGCAGCAGACGGCGGTTATTCAAACAGACTTTACCCCGACAGGCGATTTTGACTCATCAAAATTACGCACATCGGTGCGTCCTCCGGAAGCGAGCAGCATCAGAGGCAGCTCCCAGAGCGGAACATGCGAGGCAGTACCATAGCGGCCCAGGCCGAAGGCTCGATCGATACACCAGCAATTCATATCCCACAACACAGGCTCATCTGCCACGGAGGTTATAACCATGATATATGCGCGAATACCGGAAGCCACAAACCATCCATGCAACCGAACATAACACCCAGGCGTAACATAGTGACCACAAGTAGTCCATCGCGGCACCGGTCATCGCCGTCAGCAATCGCTCGAGCAAAGCAACGGCAACATTTGAGGTCGCCGAGCGTCATAAAGGCGAAATATCATCATATTACCCAACGATTGATATCGCCCACGTTATCACTTCGAAATAAAGCAGCGAAAAATATCAAACAGTTTATTGCATTGTCGAGCGACGAGTTATGCATTTAGTGAGAACACTGAGTAATGGTTTAGCACAGCCATTATCAACAGAGCCCATATTATGAATCATCAACATGATGTGCGCCACTGACGTTGAACAGCCAAAGGACGACGTGGTTATGGCGTTTTGCCGGTGAGCGTCGCGCACCAGCCGCAGGTGCCCAGATGACTCAATGCCTGAGGTCGTGAGATGATGGCGGCGGCGGTCAGCGAATAAGACTGAACACAAAAGCCAGTCACGCCGTCAACGGATTCGCACCAGGTGGCGAGAGCCGCCGGCTCGTTATCATCAGAATGCTTCCGGATACAAATTTCCAGTCAGAAGCTGGTCCAGAACATTCCCGACCGGCGGAATCCCCAGATTCGCCCTCAGTGAAGAACGGCCGAGGCCCTGCCCACGCCAACGACGCCGAGCACAGAATGGTCTTGCAGACCATCAACGCGTCAAATATCGCCGCCGCAACTGCACCAGCACGGACCGGACATGGATGGTCAGCTCAACGCTCAAGATCGATTACCACAGCCGCACCTGCCTGGCAGGCTGACAGCGCATGACAACTCCCAGATGTTCACAGAGTTCAAGAACAGATAACCGAGCGAACCATTACACTTCCCAGCGCTCGGGCGAGCGTTTTCGCGTAGTCATCATCACATGTGTCGACAGACAAAACTCCCTCACCGCGTGAAGAGGAGCCACATGCTTTATTTACTTTATTTCGATTCTCGCTTCCACAGCGGAGCAACACATGACACAATTGTCACAAGATCGATGTCTCGAATTCTGGACAGTCGTCAACCGCGTTTTACGTGGTTTGAACCTCGTCGAAAGACTCCGCCGACAGCAGCTTGCCATCACGCGTTTCAAGTCACGATACAGTACACCGACGAGCGCAACAGCAGCACACGCTTCCTTCCAGACGAACCAACCAGTAGTGAACCACGATGTCATAACAGCCGGGACGCCATTCCCCTGTTGAGCGGCACCGCGAACAAATACGTTATCTGCGCGTTCGGCTTGTGTTCACGATTCCCTGTTTCGAACCGACGTCTTCGGACGCCTGAAATAGCCGCTCACTCAATAGTTCACAGCCGAGAAGCAAATTGAAAGAATAGCTCCCATGAACAGTCCGGATGATTGAGCCCAGCATTAATTTATCTGGCACCAGATGAACAGCAAGAGTTGCAGCGCAGCAGAACGATAGTTAGCCCTCGTCGATAGCGCCAGCCTTACCGAAGTCAGCAGTACCAGATGTCTTCATTGCGTGAAGTCGACATCTCTGCAATATCAGCACGTCAGACACAGATCGTCAACTGCGTAATCAGTCATACTCAGCGCCAGCCGCGCATACCACAGCGAGCGCGATCTGCAGCAGCCCACCGAAGGCCCCCGAAGGTTACGAAGACGCCTGCGATGAAGATGACTGGCCAGAGCCGACATATCAACATCAACACCCGAAATGACACAGCCGCAGTTACTCATCTGCACGACCCGCACCACAAATATAGTCCGCCGAGCGTATTCAGCAAGCCATCAATCACATACCGCAGCAGCATCCGTTATAACAGCCTCACGCGTTCACATGTGACACGTACTACCAGAATTGAACAGCCGATTGCTAATGACAACACCACAGCAATTCACGCCGAGCGCGCCCGCTGCCAAACTCCACCTTCATCATCAAAATTCTGATCAAGCACCATAACACTGCCGATATTCAGTGGGAAGAGCAGCAGCCAGTTTCGAGAATGGAGCGATAATCTGCGGCACTGTGCCGCAGTAATTGCCGAAATGATTGAACCACCATGATTCGAACCCATCTCATTCTCGCAACGTCGCTCACGCCACCATTGTCAGCGACAACTGTAGTCATGCGGGTCGTCCTCAGGAGCCTGCTTCGCCCGCCCAGCGTCACCTGCGTCGCGCCTCAGCCACCATCATCCTTCGAAGAGCCGACGTTACCCAGACCGAAAGCCCGTCGCCCGCTGCCGCGGCCTGAACATAGTACCACCGAAGACCAAACCGCCACTCGACACGCAAAGTCCATGAACAGCACCGCCGGGAAAGTTACCTGGGGCCTTAGCACACCCGACCTCATGCCGCGTTAGCCAGTTCCACGCCTGGTAGCGTTCACGAACACCAGCTAAAACGATAAGACGCACAACCAGGTAAAGAATGTTGCCGTCCAGTTATTTGAGATCAAAGTCATGTTGTGAACAAACGTTGATCACGAAGATCATCACTATACCTCAGCCAGAATGTCGCATCTTCTTCGACAGCCGGTATCATCTGTTGATCCAGTTAGCGCGTCAAACCAGGTTGTCGCCGTTGAACGGAAGGATATAGTCATCATAACAATACCTTCTAACACAGCCTGTCATCCGAGATACGACACCTCACTTTTCGCGAAAATAATAACCACTTTCATTATCCGCGAATAATCGCCGCACAACAGTTCATTCTCTTTGGGAAAGCCCATATCTCGAACTCTTCTTTCGAAAGCCTGCGTCACCTGCGATACCCCGACAACCGCCCGGATCGTAACAGTTTCATTATCGTGAAATGATTACCCCGACGGCAGCACCATCGCGCCGCATGCATAGTTAATCTCCCCGTACTTAACTCACCATAAAGAGCGCAAAATCGCCACCGCATTAGAAATCGACATTTTGCTGACGCGTCCAGACCAGTTCACCACAGTGCCATTCATCATTACCGCCTCGCATTTCCGGCTTCACCACACCGATACCAACAGGTCTCATCTACATATTTCTCCACGACGCCTCTGGCGTGCGGTCACAGTGTCTTCGCTCAGCCTGGCGTAGCAGTCTTCCAGTACCCATCAGCGCGACGACGTTTTCGATTATTCGGTTTTATCGATTCCTCTGACCACCTTGCCGTCCTCAACCACATCAAAGAGCCCCGCCTCTTTCTGTTTCGCTCACGCAGAGAATACCAACCACTTCGATAAAAGTTTCTTTAGCCGAGATTAACCGTTCATCTGAACTCACAGCCAGCAGCCTCCTCGAATGTCCGACACGCAGAACAATCACCAAGCACCTGGTCGAAATCACCCGCAGCCCCCATCCCCGCGACCCGCCGCTGTTCCGTTGTGCCCGAGCGTGCCGCTGTCGAGCAACGGAGCCATAGCCGCCCATCAGTTATCCGTACAGTCCCCAGCGCCTGGGTTCACCGCCCACACATCTCCAGTCACCCGCAACGTTGCGGTCCCATCATTCTCCATGACGTTTACCTGAAGAATTCACCTCCGTTAACCGCCGAGCCTCGCCCAGAAGATGATCATTTGCCCGTGTTAAACCAGTTTGTTGCAGCAGCTGAATGTCATCGCCCATCAGGAAACGACCGCTGCAGTACCGCTACGCCCAGGCTTTGCAAGTTTTTCCATTCAAATACGATAAAACGATCAACAGTCTGTCGCATCACCATAAAGCCATTCGCCTTCACCATCACATTCAATACATCGTTGGAATTCCCCATCTTCGCCATATGTCCGGCACCAGCGTCGCCGCCTCATTCACGCGTTCAGGTAGCAAGAGCTTTACTTAGAAGCCGGCGAGCATTTAGTCTATTATCAGCATTCAGTATGACGTTCACTTCAGTTCTGTCGTTCTTCCGTATGACATTCCTCCTCCTATTATCAGCATCAACCTTGCCATTTTCATAACTCCACCCGTCTCAACCTTGCGTCATCTACACGGCAACGAGTCTTCGAGGACCAGGTTGCCGAACTAATCCTCCGACAAGCGAATCCCGAACACGAGCGTAATCAGCAGTCGATTTCCGTAGCCCATGCAGTATCGAAAGCCTCGAACGGTTATCTCCCGAGATGCTAAGCCTCAGTTAAAGCTGCTCGTCGTCCTCTTCTTGCGGAATTCAACGTTCTGTTATACACCATCCTTAGCGTCATCTTTCCTTAACCGAATCGTTCACAACCATCAGCCATAGTCTCAACCTGTTGTTCAAAGCCTCAGCAGTTCAAGTTACCGGAGCGACCAGCAGTCTGCCCTCAGTTCAACAATACCCACACCGCGCAACCACGCACCCAGAGAGCGCAGCCTGACCGCGTTCACCGTTGGCGCCAGATCAGCATCACAAGCAACGTCGAGTTCATCCGATTGCATTTCGCCCTCACCGTCTCTTCATTCATTTGTCAGTCGACAGCGTCACATGCCCAAACACCGGAGGAACGACCGTTAAACACAGTAAGCCAGGAACTCAAAGAACCATCGCCGGATTTCGGCGCATCAACATCGACGACGAACGTCATCTTCATCCATGCATAGATCACGTGTCTTCGAAGCATCGCCGCCTCACTTTCAGGTTGTAGCCGTTCAAGAACACCAGCCCAGGTCGAACACGGAACGCAAGATCAGCAAAGCCTGCAACCGAACAACCAACAGCCCAGTCGCCCCTGCCGACGGGAATGAGCCTCGAACGCACGCGTCATCCGTCGACCTCCATCAACGTTTTCGCTCGATGCCGCCGCGACAACATCCTCGACGTCATCTTCAGAACCCGCAGCGAGCCAGATCGCCGTCGCACAAGACGCATTTCCGGTTCACACGTCCTCAGGCATTAAAACCATCTCCGGCAGAACGCCGAGTATCCGTCCTTGCAGTGAGCCAGATAACAATCCTTTCTGGCATCAGTCCCAGAGTTTTCGGTGGCGCACTGCCGACTAACATACTTCACGGAACATTTGACATCGGACCTCATAGCCCGAGGCATTTTCTGACCTCCGACACGATACCCGTTCATATACTAACTTCGTTAGGAATCTTCCGAATGTGGAATCAGTATTTCAGAAGATATGATATCTTCTGTGGTTGATTCCTCACTCTTCTCGATGAAGATTTGCACATCGTCCGATTCTTCCGTATCCACGATACCAATCCTTTAATCAACATATTGTCCTCCACGTCTTCATTTCAATTGTGTTGCGACAGAGTGCCAGTGTAAACCGTTGACGTCGTCTCATAGGTCTGTTCTTCAACACCCATACCCTCCGTAGCATCTCGAATTCAGAACGCCAGTTTCATCAACTGGCGTCTGGCCCAATCATAGATTTACTCATTTGACGAGTCCCCACACACCAAACAGTCGATTGGGGTCAAAATCCTGGGGCACAGACATACCGCCTATAACGGTCACGCAGACCACGAACTCCCGAGCCTCCGCACCTCTGCTCGAGCGTCGCGCGTCACGACCCTCCTCAGTAAAGAAGTTCGCTTCCCGAACCGGGACCGTCGCGCCAGCAACACGAGTAAACAAAGTCTTTCCTCCGTCAACGCTCATAAACATCGCAAGAATCAAATTCATTATTTCCAGACAGTTGAGCTGTCGATTCGCCTCGCGAATTCATAGCATGAGCTGAATATGTAAACCGAGTACCACCGGCGCCACTATATCACCACCAGCTCCACGGTCCGGAAGCAGCGTACCGACGTTACCGTCGCATCCTTCCGCCCGGTTCTCATGTCTTTATCAAATCATTCCTCGAACCCTCCGTACATCTCATAGAACAAATATTTACGTCCCGTCCATTTGATGTTAATAAATTGGTCTGTTCAGCTTCCAGTAAAGTCGACGACGAGCAAGCATCAAACCTGTCTTCACGAAGGTTCAAAGGTAGCGAACAGGTCTCTCAGCCAGTCCAGATCAACATCTAAACACTGTTGCATCCTTTCTCTAACGACAAAGATGGCCGTCATCGATTGCTCCTCGCACCCACTATCTCAAACATCTCTGCTGACCGAGCCCATCGCATCTCCGTCACAGCATATTGTGCTGCTGCATGAGCAGAGCTCATCGCCGTGCCATGACGCCTTTCCCACCAGCTATACGCTTCTGCTTCATCTGCTCCGACCAATCGGACCAGGCCGTTCATATTCATCTTCGTAGCCGACTCTCAGAGCCCCGGCAGTCACTCCCCGCAGCCTCCCGTCTCCGCTGGTTCCCGACGGTATTGCACGCCGAACAGCCCACGGGTTCACCACCGTCGTCTGCATCCTCAGCAAATCGCCACCACACAACATACCGAAAAACCATACAAACATTTAAGCTCAGGAAAGAATGATTCCAGTGTCTCAAACAAACAATACTGGCAGAACCTTGCTGATTAAACATCTAACCCAGTGCCTCATCACAGAACATTGCCTCGCCTGGCCATGAACACGTGGTCTCTCACTTCTTCCTCCGAACGTAAACGTCGTCGTCCACAGTGGCACGCCCGTTCCTGTCGCCGCAAGACCTGCGCTTGTCCTCCACGAACACCAGATCAGACCGTCAGTATCCAGACCCACCAACAGTTTCACGCAGTCACCATGGTTACGCTATTTAAAGTTTGTTAGCCAGAGGCATGTCCTCGTAATACCTATTTCGTAGCCTCTGTCCAAACCATGTAATGCCATTATTCACCACTTCCCCAACACCACGCAGACGACGACTTTCACCGTCATCGCTGGAATGCCGTCATTTTGTCCATCAGCAGCACATAGTCAGTGAACAACGTTCTCCATCATTCATTCTCATCAAAGTCAGAACCTGCGCCACCGCCTGTTCGTTCATGCATTTCAGACCATCTGCTTCATCGTTGCCGCATTTCACTTTCATTCAAATGCAGAAGTTGATCATTCACACCGCCTTTTCTCCGTTACGAAGCCGCATCGCCGAGATCGAATTTCGGCATCACGAGCGCAGTTACGTTTGCTACCCGTTACACCAGCGAACCACCGCCAGACGCGAGCGTTAAGTCGTTCATTCTTTCATCATTGAGTTCTTCGTGAGCCACGCACCCTATTATTTGATATGCCGCAAGCCACCATTGCCTCGACCATGTGTTTCATCAAGCCTCCTGTTCTTCAAACCCCATCCTTCATGGTCAGGATTGTTACGCCCGCAGCGTTCGTCTCCATATCCGAACACACAGGGTCAAGACATCCTTTGTTCATCTCATACGTCCCCACATAAGGTCCCATAGCCCAGCCCACGGAAGACAGTTACCGCAGCATTGAGCAAGATTTCCGCCTTCAAGCTTTCCATATTTATTGCAGCAGAACCTGTCCCGGTCCCACCGTTCCAAAGCGGTCAAACCACCGTTATCCAGCGTTCCTCCTCAGCTTACAACATACGAAACTTTACCGTAGAACATAAAAGAGCATCAATTTCATCAAAAACGAAAATTTCGCTCATAATATTTTCATCAATAAGGAGGCAGATTACGAAGAACACGGTGACGTCGAGGAACTCTTCGATACCGAATAGTAACGCCAACACCAGCGCAGCGGTTGCGGCGCAGCCAGGTTCGCAAGAACACAGAGAAAGCTTCTTGTCAGCTCAGATAAATACCAGGTAAATGTAGACGACGACCAACGATAATATAGATAAGTCAACATTGTTGAACAGCAAATCGAACATATGCTGGTGCTGGCGAGCGATAAAGTTACGCTGTACGTCGTTGCCGTTTGTGTCCACAGAGCCATCGCACAGTTACAACGTAGTTTTCAGCCTGAAGCTGCTGCAGAGTGATCACCGGCTCCGCCAGAGTTGATGAAATGAATCTCAGAGTTACAATTGTAACCGAACAAATCATATTCTGCCGTACGCGTCGAAATGAACAGGCGATGCCCAGACGCATCACGGCGACTGCTTTAGCCCATCCCCACTGCCGACGCCGAAGGCCGACGCCGCAAACCAAAGCCCACCTGGATGACTCCCGCTGACAGGCATGCAGCCAGGCGATTCAACGATCGAATCAGCAGCGTCAGCAACGATGATTGCCGAACAGCCAGCGACAGCAGCTGCTGGTCGCATCCGCCGGGCTGACATCACCAGGCGAGTTACCGCCGTCAGCCCACGCCCAACGTCACCACTTCGCCTCGCGCATAACCGGGTTATGATGCAGCTGGCGAGCTGCCCTGATGAAAAGCGAGCAGCCTTCCTCATGAAAGCGCAGCTGTAGGCGATGTAATAGCACCGTAAAGACAGCATAATACGCTTGACGGAGGTCGAAGCCATAAAGATTGCATTGCCATCCGGACAGAGAAAGCGAGACACCGACGAGTTTTCGAAGGAGTATCGCAGGCAGCATAAAGAACAGCATGCTCATCCTTCAAAATTGAGCAATGAGTTATCTGGCGTTAAGCGTTTCGCCTGCAGTAGCGCCGAATGACAGTGTTATCTTCATCGGCTTCGATGGAGTTACTAAATGAAAAAAAGAGTTAGACGCACTGAACACGCCAGACACAGACCTGACATTGACTTGAAAGCCGCTTCAGCGCATACAGTCGATGCCGCCGGGGATCTCTGATCGAACGCCACCAGCAGCGCAGAAATTCGTCAACGAAACAAGAACACGTATTGCAGAACGAACCGATGTTCAGGTGGTGCGGTAACAGGCAAGATATTCAAAATCAGAATTTACCGCCAGAATACTATATCAACATGTTAACGAAGATTAAATGAGGGTTACAGATGTGCGCCGATAGTCGTCATATCATTACTGATAATTCAGGACGTCTGTGGCGATATCTTTTGAAAGAAAGAGCTGCGTTGATGAAAAGTTTCATCTACCACCTTCGTCAGCAAAACGCGGTATGGTCTTCCCAGAATTATCAGCCGGAGTGAACATTATGAAGCAGGTTGCGATTCCAACGTATCGTACCGGCAACTAAACGGGAAACAGATATGTGAAGTCATGCAAAATGTATTAATCAAAGACAAAATAACGCTGACAAACAAAGCCTGGAAGAAGTTCTCAGCCATTGCCCAGCAAAGAAGCGTCAGTACAGCAAACAGGAGGCTACCAGAAATAAAACCCGTTTTGGATACATATGCTCATCAAAGATTGAGGAATCAAAGACGTGGTCGTGCCAGACGGCATATTCCACGTAACCGCGGCCTGGATGCCGTATCGTTATCAGGTTGTGCGGTATTCGCAGCGAGTTCATAAGCCTCGTGAGTATACACCTGTGCGTCGAACAGATGGTGAACGGGGTTTTGTGTTCTGGCACGCAGCATCAAAGATGCGCATTTCACGGGTCATTGCCGAAAGACGACGCAGAGACCGAGCTTAGCAGGTTCAGCCACAGGGACTGTTTGAGGTAGCATTGAAGATTCGAAGATACGGTCGACCGTCATCCGATTGCGACATGTTGCGCTTGTTTAGCAACGCGATGAACGGCAAATCACCCAAGAAAGACCGAAAGGCCGAAAAATCAAGACTGCTCACGACAATACCATCATTGGCCTGACAAAGACCAAGAGCCGAGTTTGATAACACGATCAAACAATCGCTGCGGCGCAACATCCCAGGGCCCACAGAGGTTGCCGAGCACAGCGGTCTGCGAAAGACATGCAATCAATCAAAACCGCTTTCCGCCTAAAATGCTGAAAACACCACAAACAAAGAGTTACGACGATTTCAAAGAAGACGACTGCTGGCTGAACAACTGCAGGCTCACTGTCTCCTCATGGGATAAACAGTGAGTTTGTTGCCCACCGCATCATCCGAGTCTACAGATTGTCATCAACTATTTCAAATCTTATATCATTAAATGATTCCAGAGCAACCCCTGGCGATTATATCACCCGCGGGGCCTGCTCGTTTGTAGTTCGTTATTTAACGTTTTATCTTCGCTCATTCGCTTCATCACTAACATGTGCATGACGGCATTTTTCGCGAAAGAGCGACATGACCCGACAAACCGCTCATGCCCAGTGAGCCGGCCTGACCACGGGCCCCATCGCCAGCGACGCTCATATCCCCTTCTTTCAAAATCAATATTTGCTTCCTCCTGGTCGCTCATCTTTAACGGGGGCTGACAGTTCATGCATCGTCCATGTGCGAGCAAAACTGTCAGAAACAGGCTCGTTCATGCCGAGCATAATTGTCAGGTTCTCAACATATTTCTATTCATCAGATAATCTCGTTGTTATAGTCAAGGTCAGAGCATTTGATTTATCTAAGCAGTTTCGCAGCTCCAATAACCGAGAGTATGCCATTGAAACCAAAGGCTTCTTTAGATGAAATCAAATACTCTGACCCTTGATATATATAACGAGATTATCTTTGATAAAGATAGAAATATATATTGGGGATACGATGATATGCTCAGCATGAGACGGGGAACCTGAATACGATAGTTTTTTTATAAGGTTGCTCGCATGGATTTTTGATGCGCATGAGGCTATCAATTTTGCCGTTAGAAAAAGATGGAAAGATGATAGGAGAAGCCGTCTTATTTTGATTTTAGAAAAGAAGGGATATAGATGTCGCTGAGCTTGGATGCAGGATTTTTGCGAAGTGAATCGGGCTATGGGTATGGAGCCGAGGCTTTTTATGGGGTTCTTCACTGGGCACTTGAGAGCGGACTTGTATCAAAGGTCGTAGCTAAATGCTTTCACGAAAATACGCCATCATACTTTATGTTAAGTAGAGAAATGAAGCAGATAGGTGAAGATAAAACATTTAAATACTTTTGAACTACAGATGAGCGAAACCCCTCAGGTGATATAATCACCAAAGGGGTTTGCTTTCAAAGGTCATTTGTGGGCTATAGGACAGTGTTGGATGACTAATCCCAATAAACCGGATAGTTACTTGAATGATGTAGCTCGCTCCATACAACTGCATCTCCCACATAGGGATAGTATTTTTCTAGTTGTTTCTTAGCAGTCATCTTCTTGTAAATATCATCTATGCTCTTGTTTGTAGGCATTGTTTTTAATATTTTCAGAAGCAGAAAGCGGTTTTTGGTGAGTGCATATAGCACCGCAAAAGACCGCTTTTATTCTTCTCTCAACAGACAAACCCTCTATGGTTATGTAGCATCTCCCTAAGACAAGCATTTACGCCACCTTCTATTCGATTGTTTGTCGATGGTATCTTAAACTCAGCTCTTAATTCTTTATCAAGATATGTGAATAGAGTATTATCATTAAGCAGTCTTATTATTGATTTTTCAGCCTTTATCAGTCTTTCATGCTTAGGTCTTGATTTGCCATTTTCATCATATGTTACTTCGCTTAAAAACGCTTATGCTTCACAATCCAAGCTGTAAAACAATCAACCCATATCTTTGAATCTTCAATACTTTTTACCTCAAACAGATCCCTAGCTAATGCATAAAGCTCTAGACCTGCTAAAGTATTGGGTCTACTCGTCGTATATCTTTTAACCTGTGAAAACACATGAAATACACATCTTTGGTGCTTTGCCTTAGGCCACTTTCTCTTAAGGGCTTTTCTAAACCCCGTTCCACCATCTGATACAACTACTTTAGGTTCTGCTATATCGGCTCATTAGAGCCTCCCAGGCTCCTGAATGCTCATACCTGCACAGATACCAACCCTAACACATTATCTTTGTCACAGCATATCAAAATACACGATTTACGTGATAGATATATGCCATCTAAATACAGTACATCTTTTGATTCCTCAATCTTTGGTGACATAACCCATATATCCCAAAACTTGGAGGTTTTTCTTCTAAAAGTTCTTCCGACTCCTGACATATTACTTTGTACTTCTTTACTGAATAACCAAGCTAGGAACTGCTGAAGCTGTTTAGTATCATTGTCTATCTTTGGTGTAAATACATTTTGCATAGACTTACATAGCCATCTTTGGTTTCCCGATTTTAGTTTACCATTTTGATACATTTAGATCCACAAATGGGACAATTAACCTGCTTCATAATATATTCCTCCAGAACATTAATTCTAGGAAGATATACCACGTTTTAACGTTGAAATTTGAATAGATTAGAAACTTTTTCATCAACACTTTTTGTCCACCCTTAATCTTCTTTCAAAAAGATTAAATCGCCACAGACATTGAATTATCAATGTGTATGGCGATTTTTATCAACACTTTTTGTCCTATAGCCCTCATTTGTCTTGTTAGCATGTTAATTATAGTATTCTGGCCTTATTAAAATTCTTATTTTTAGGCTCTTTTGCCGCAGCAGTTCTTGTATTTCTTACCACTTCCACATGGACATGGTTCGTTTCTGCCTGGTTTCTTCTCTACATGTACTGTTCTTGAACGTCTATATTCGTTGTAGATTTCTATTCTTCTCTCTTCGCTGAGAACATCGTTCCATTCCTCAAGTCCCCAGAGATAATCGGCATCAGCCTTATGCATATTAAAATACAGCTTTTCAAAGTCAATGTCAAGGTCTATCTCACTATCTGGCGTAATTTTAGTCACATCTAACTCATTTTTCAGGCTAGTTGTAACTCCATCAAGAAAGCCAGTGAAGATAACCTTATCACATTCGAACTTCTCGCAAGATCTGAAACCTTGCCCTTAAGATGCTCATTATGGTTTGAAAGGATGTGAGCATATATTCTTGCTTCTGCCTCTGAATACTCCTTCCAAAACTCGTCAATTGTCTCCTTTGTCTGTCCGTTGAGAAGCTTGTCCCAATCTTTGTATAAACTCATTTTGATTCCTCCATCAAATAATTAACATTTATTATACTGTCTTTGCAATTGCTATTACATCGCCTACAACAGCGCTTCCTGTAGGGAAGGCACCAGCGCCTGCACCGTAGAACATAAGCTCGCCAACTGCATCACCTGTAACGTAAATTGCGTTATACTCTCTTGAAACTGAAGCAAGTGGGTGACTGTTAGGCATTAGAACTGGCTTAACACTGTACTCGACCTGATCTCCAGAAAGCTTAGCGGATGCGATTAGCTTAATCTTGCTATCCTTTGCTTCTGCGTCTTCAATATCCTTCATTGTAATCTTGCTGATTCCAGTCGTTGGAATATCACCTGGCTTAACATACTTGTCAAAGCATAGAGTCATCAAAATGGAAAGCTTGTTTGCGGCATCAATGCCTTCAACGTCAGCAGTGGGATCAGCTTCAGCAAATCCCTTTAATCTGTGCATCCTTAGAGCATCCTTATATTCCATTCCATCAGCCTGCATGCAGCTTAGGATATAATTTGTTGTTCCGTTTACAATTCCCATAACTTCTAGGAATTCATTTCCGCTCAAAGCTTCCTGAATTGCAGTAAGGGCAGGTATTCCTCCTCCTACGCTAGCTTCAAATCTAAAGCTACATTGTTTGCCTTAGCTGTTTCTGTTAGCTCCTTGTAGTTTGCAGCAACAGCAGCCTTGTTAGGTGTTACAACATGCTTGCCAGCCTTCATAGCCTTTTAGCATATATTCGGTTGCTGGTTCAATTCCACCAATGGCTTCAACGACTACTATCTATATTATCGTTAGTTAAAACATCATCTACATTTGCAGTAGCTATCTCTGCAGAAAGGCCCCTTTGACAAAGCTTTCTCTGTATTTCTTGCGAAAACCTTAGCTACTTCTATTTCACAACTGCTGCGCTTTGAAATTAGCTTAGCGTTTTTTCTTCAATATATCAAAAGTTCCTCCGGCAACAGTACCGAAACCTAAGAGTCCAATCTTTACCTTCTTCATAATCTGCCTCCTTAATTTATTAGAAAATATTATAAACGAAAAATTTTCGTTTTGTCTTTGATTAAATTAAAATAATTAGCTCTTTCCATCTTGTTTTCTACAGTAAAAAGTTTAATATATATTTATAAGCTAAGGAGGAACGCTAGATGAAAAACAGTATGAAGATTATAGATCTACATTGCGATACACTTTTGGAATGTTGGAAACATAAGGACCAAGGACTAAAAGATGGTTCTACTGCAATAAATATAGAAAAGCTTAGAGAAGGCGGAAGTCTTGCTCAATGCTTTGCAATGTATCTTCCATGGAAGAGCATGAACATAGGACCTTATGAGATACTTAAGGGTGTCTATGAGACATATAAAGAGCAGATGGAACTAAATAAGGATGCTATAAGACCAGCCCTATGTGTTTCAGATATAGAGCAAAACGCTGCAGATGGAATGCTTTCATCCATATTGACCATAGAGGATGGGGCATTTTTAGAGAACAAAATTGAGAGGCTTGATGAAGCCTATGAGATGGGCGTTAGAATGATAGGACTCATTTGGAATCACGAAAACTGCTTGGCATATCCAAATAATAGAGACGCAGTGGCTCACGAGAGAGACTCAAGGTCTTTTGGTATGGATGTTATTGAAAGAATGAACGAGCTTGGCATGGTAATAGATTGCTCGCATCTAAACGAGGGTGGATTCTTTGATGTAGCAAAGATTAGCAAAAGCCGTTTATGGCTTTCGCACTCATGTGCAGGGCTCTATGCGACCATCCTAGAAATCTCAGCGATGAGCAGCTTCACATGCTTGGAGAAAAGGGCGGTGTAGTTGGAATTAACTTCTACGGAGCATTTTTGAATGAAAGTGGAGATGCGGCAAGCTTTGATAGAATAATAGATCATCTAAAGTACATGAAAGATAAAGCAGGTATAGATGCAATTGCTTTAGGTTCTGACTTTGATGGAATAGATGATAATGGAGAACTTGTTGATTTCACTGGCTATGTGCCTTTGATGGACAAAATGAGTAGCATTTTAGCGATGACGAAATTGAGAAAATCAGTCATCTAAATGCTATGAGAGTATTTAGGAGAATATAGGTAGATAATGGCATTACATATAGTTTTTGTTGAACCAGAGATACCACCAAATACCGGAAATATTGCAAGGACATGCGCAGCAACTAATACAAAACTTCATCTTGTGAAGCCGCTTGGATTTGATATAAGTGAGAAGGCTGTTAAGAGGGCAGGTCTAGATTACTGGCCTTATGTGGACCTTTGAGATTCACGAGTCACTAGATGATTTCATGGAGAAGTATAAGGATAAGCGCAAATTTCTTGCAACGACTAAAGGTGGGCGTATATATACAGATTTTGAATATATGGACGACGATATGTTTTTGTTCGGAAGGGAAACAAAGGGGCTTCCACGTGATTTCATAGCCAAAAAAACGAAGAAATGGCTATAAGAATTCCTATGAGTGAAAAACACTAGGTTAAGGTCGTTTAATCTATCAAATTCTGCCAATATTATTTTTGTTTGAGGCCTTGCGTCAACTAGGTTTTTCCTGAGCTTAAATAATTTGCTATAGTTTTTCAATATGGTATAATAATTGCATAATATTGTTGAATTGCTGGAGATTTTGCTTTGAAGATAGGATACGAACTGACAATTGAACAGACCCAAAAAGCTGTCGATGACACTAGAGCTTATTCAGGCGATACAGATTTTGCAAATACAATAATCAGGAACTTAATGAATATATAGACAAGGAGCTTCTTGAGAATCCGATACTTGAGTCGGAATACCACAAGGAGTCCGATACAGAGATAGATATAGACAGCCTGAGAGATCAGTTAATTCAGGCAGATGAGAATGTAGAAGCGTATAAGCAGTGGGAAAGTCATAGCACAAGCGATGAGTACTCATACGAGAATTTCGTTGCTTTTTAACTATACCTTGACGGAATTTCTGATAGAGCAATTACATTTTTCGAGTCTTATGGTCAGGATGCCGAGATAGGTCGTTACATAATTGAGAATATCGATGATAACGGCTATCTTTCTATGTCAATAGAAGAGATTTGTAGTGTTTTAGATGTCGATCTAGATAGCTGCGAAAGAGTTTTTGATCTTATTCATACCTTTGAACCTTCAGGAGTAGGAGCAAGAGACTTAAACGAATGCCTCATCATTCAACTTGCATCTTTTAGGAGAGCTAACCGATGAGATTGAATTTATTATATCAAATAGACTTAAGGACTTAGCTGATAATAAATATGCCCTTATTTCTAAAGAAGTAGGTATAAGTCTTACAGAGGTTCAGGGAATAGCTGATTTGATAAAGACGCTTGAGCCTAAAACCAGGCAGAGGCTTTTGATTCTGACAATAGCATCAAGTACATACTTCCGGATATATACGTGGAAGAAACAAATGGTGAGTATATAGTAAGCGCCAATGATGGAAGTACTCCAAGTTTACATATTAGCTCATACTATAATTCACTTACAGAAGAGGCAAAGTCCGACAAGGAGCTTAACTATCTAAATAATAGATTTAATTCTGCGATGTGGCTTATGAAGAGCATTGAGCAGAGGAAGAAGACTATTTATAATGTTGCTAGCGCAATAGTTCAGTTTCAGAATGACTTCTTTACTAAAGGAGAGAGGTTCCTTAAGCCTTTGACACTCAAGCAAATTGCGGAAACTGTCGGAGTTCATGAGTCTACTGTGAGCCGTGCAATAAATGGCAAGTATATGCAATGCCCTAGAGGAGTTTTTGAGCTTAAGTATTTCTTTACAGGCGGAATCCTTAACGAAGATGGTAGCGGAGTTTCATCAAATAGCATTAAATCTATGATTAAGGAATTTGTAGACGCTGAGGATGATAAGAAGCCTCTCAAGCGATTCTAAGATTTCAGAGATGCTTCACGAGAAGGGCATAGATATTTCAAGAAGAACCGTTGCAAAATATAGAGACGATATAGGCATACTGCCGTCGTCCAAAAGAAGACGTTTTTAGGTTTACACCTTTTAACATACAATATAGCTTTAATTAAGAAATAAAGAGACATGGAGGGTTATTATGTCAATTAAAGTTGGTATCAGTGGATACGGAAGAATCGGACGTCTTGTACTAAGAGCGTCACTAGAACATCCGGAGCATCGAAATTGTAGGAATCAACTACAGAAGTGCAGAGGATATGGAATATCTCGCATATCTTCTAAAAATACGATTCCACATTCGGAAGATTCCCTGCTGAGGTAGGATATTATGACGGAGGTATCATTATCGGAGGTAAGAAGATACCTGTTTATAAGGAATCCGATATCAAAAATATTCCATGGAGAGAATGCGTGCAGAGTATGTTGTTGAGTCAACAGGTGCATACACAACTACCGAAAAGGCTCTAGGACATATAGAAGCTGGTGCCAAGAAGGTTGTTATCTCAGCTCCTGCAAAGGACAAGGATACTCCAACATTCGTTTGCGGAGTTAACACAGACAAGTACACAAAGGACATGCTAGTTGTTTCAAATGCATCTTGTACAACAAACTGTCTAGCTCCACTTTGCAAGGTTCTAGAAGATAAGTTCGGTATCGAAAAGGGTCTTATGTCAACAATCCACGCAGCTACATCCAAGCAGAAAACAGTTGATGGAAAAGTCAACAAAGGATTGGCGCATAGGCAGAAGTGTATTCGAAACATCATTCCTACATCAACAGGAGCAGCTAAGGCTGTTGGACTAGTTATTCCTGAAGTTGCAGGAAAACTTACTGGTCTTGCATTCCGTGTTCCTACAGCAGACGTATCTGTTGTTGACCTAAACGTTGTTCTTAAGACAGCTACAACCCTAGAAGAAGTAAAGGCAGCTATTAAGGAAGCTTCAGAGACACACATGAAGGGCATCCTAGAGTACATGGATGACGAGTGTGTAACAAGCGATTTCATCGGTGATGCAAACACATCAATCTTTGATGCACGCCAGGGAATCCAGCTTGATGAAAAGTTCTTTAAGTTCCTAGCTTACTATGACAACGAATTCGGTTATTCCTCCAAGATTCTCAATTTGATAGAGCATATGAGCGCTGTCGACAATAAATAGATATGAAAAAGACAATAAGAGATATAGAGTTAAAAGGGCAAAAAGAGTTCTAATCAGATGTGATTTCAACGTGCCTCTTGATAGCAATCAAAACATAACAGATGACACTAGAATAAGAGCTGCGCTTCCTACTCTAGAGTACATGGTTACGCATGGTGCTAAGGTTGTTGTAATGTCTCACCTTGGTAGACCTAAGGGCAAGGCTGCTGCTGAATTCAGCCTAGCTCCAGTAGCTGTAAGACTTGCTGAGCTTTTTAGGTAAGCAAGTTGAATTTGCAGACAGTGATGTCGTTGTAGACGATTCAGTTAAGGAAAAAGGTAGCTGCACTAAAGGATGGAGATGTGCTACTTCTTCAGAACGTTAGATTCCGCAAAGAGGAGACAGACAATGAGCCTGGCTTTGCTAAGGAGCTAGCATCTCTAGGGAGATGTATTTGTTCAGGAAGCTTTCGGTACTGCTGCATAGAGCACATGCATCAACTGCTGGTGTTGCAGATTATCTTCCATGTGTTTCAGGATTCCTTATCGAGAAGGAAGTTAAGTTCCTAGGTTCAGCCTTACAGAATCCTCAGAGACCTTTCGTTGCCATTATGGGTGGCGCAAAGGTTGGAGATAAGATTAAGGTTATAGAAAATCTTCTAACAAAGGTTGATACTTTGATAATAGGAGGAGGAATGTCATATACATTCTACAAGGCAATGGGACTAGAAATTGGAACATCTATACTAGATGCTGATAATATAGACCTAGCTAAAATGCTCCTTGAGAAGGCAACTTCCCTAAATGTAAAGCTCTTGCTACCTGTAGACATAGTATGTGCAGATAAGTTTAGCAACGACGCTAAGTACCAGACATATAGCAGAGATCAGATTCCAAGCGATATGATGGGTCTTGATATAGGTGAGGAAACAATTAAACTTTATAGTGAGGAAATTGCAAAGGCAAAGACTGTTGTTTGGAATGGACCTATGGGCGTATTTGAGATGGAAAACTTTGCAAAGGGTACAAAGGCAATAGCAGAGGCACTTGCAACATCTGATGCGACCACAATTATAGGCGGTGGTGATTCAGCTGCTGCAGTAGAGCAGTTTGGACTTGCCGACAAAATGAGTCATATTTCTACGGGCGGGGGAGCTTCGCTCGAGTTCTTGGAAGGTAAGATTCTTCCAGGTATAAGCATCATAGAGGAGAAATAAAATGATTAGGATACCTTTGATTGCAGGTAACTGGAAGATGTATAAAACCACAGCTGAGGCCAAGGCTTTTGCTGAGGAGTTTTCTAAGCTATACAAGGATACTGATGTTAGAGCAGCTATATGTGCTCCATTTACTCAGCTTGTAGCACTCAAAGAGGCATTTGCTGGAACAAATGTCAAGCTTGGCGCACAGAACGTTCACTTTGAGGATGAGGGAGCTTTCACAGGTGAGATTTCAGTAAAGATGCTTAAGGAAATTGGTGTTGACTACTGCATTATCGGACATTCAGAGAGAAGAGAATACTTTGCTGAGACAGATGAAACAGTTAATCTCAAGCTAAAGAAACTTTTTCATCAAGTGAGATTATTCCTATTCTCTGCGTAGGCGAAAACCTAAGCGAAAGAGAGGCAGGAAATGCCTTTGATGTAGTTGAAGGACAGCTTAAGGCAGATCTAGAAGGAATCGATAAAGCAGATGTATCAAAGCTTGTCATCGCATACGAGCCAATCTGGGCCATAGGTACTGGAAAGACTGCTACACCAGAGCAGGCATGGGAGATGTGTGCACACATAAGAAACATCGTAGAGAAATTATATGATGAAGATACATGTGACAGCGTAATTATCCAGTATGGTGGTAGTGTTAAGCCAGAAAATGCAAGCGAAATAATGAATATGGACGAGATAGATGGCGCACTTGTAGGTGGAGCTAGTCTAGACGCATCAAAATTCATTAAAATTGTCAATTTCTAATGCAATTTACTTGATTTTGCACTCTTCTTATGGTAGAGTTTAATAGTTAAATTGCAAGGAGGATTAACTATGCATGCAGCTTTGATGGTTATACTAGCTATTGTCAGTGTATTTCTGATAATAAGTGTACTATTACAGTCAGGGAAATAGTGATGGATTGTCAGGACCATCGCAGGTGGCGCAGAGCAGCTTTTCGGAAAGAAGAAGAGTTCAGGATATGACTTGCTTCTAAAGAGAATGACTGTTATTGCAGCGATTGCATTTATTGTGTTGTCGCTTGTACTAGTCACAGTTAATAAGTAGTTTATTATTTTCGCAAAATATGAGAGGTGCTAATTCAGGTACCTCTCAAGTTGTTGTTTTTGAGTGAGGAGGTATTATTTCATGATGAGCTATATCGCTCCCGTTGCAGCAGCATTTGGCCTACTAGTTGCTTTTGGCCTTGCTAGCTGGATCAAAAAGAAGACGAGGCACTAGACAGAATGAGGAAATTGCCAGCTACATCAGAGAAGGTGCGATGGCGTTCCTAACAAGAGAGTACAAAGACAATGGTCTTCGTAGTCGCTGTTTTGTTCCTAGCACTTGCTTTTGGTCTAAATAGCTGGACAACAGCTATTCTTTACCCTAGTTGGTGCGTGTCTATCGGTTTTAGCTGGATATTTCGGCATGAACGTTGCTACAAGAGGTAACGTAAGAACTGCTAACGCAGCTATGAATTCAGGTATGCCTAAGGCCCTAAAGATTGCTTTCCGGCAGGGTGCTGTTATGGGACTTTGCGTATCAGGTCTTGGACTACTAGGTCTTGGAATTGTTTCTGTCTTCTAGACTTCGCAACAGTACAGCAGTGCTTGACAGGCTTTGGTCTAGGGTGCTCATCAATGCCTCTTCGGAAGAGTTGGTGGTGGTATCTACACAAAGGCTGCTGACGTAGGTGCTGACCTTGTAGGTAAGGTAGAAGCAGGCATCCCTGAGGACGATCCACGTAACCCTGCAGTTATCGCTGATAATGTGAGGTGACAACGTGGTGACGTTGCAGGAATGGGATCGAGACCTATTCGAATCATATGTTGGTTCAATCATTTCAGCAATTACACTTGCAACAGTTGCAGCAGTTAATGCTCCATTCTCAGAGCTAGAAGCTGCTCTCTTCCCACTAATTCTATCAGCAATTGGTATAGTTGCTTCAATCCTAGGAATTTTTGATGGTAAGAGGTGGAGACAATGTTAACCCAGCTAAGGCACTCAACATGGGTACTTATGTAAGTGGTATCATTGTAATCGCTTCTTCAATTCTACAGTAAGTACATGCTTCACACATATGACTATGCGTGGGCTATTATAGCTAGGTCTACTCTGCGGTATCTTGATTGGTAAGCTTTACTGAGATCACTACTCAGCAGACTATGGCTTTGTAAAGAAGATTGCAGATCAGTCACAGACAGGTGCTGCAACAACAATCATTTCAGGTCTTGGTGTTGGTATGATGTCAACTCTAATGCCAATCATCTTCATCGCAATAGGCATCTTCGTAGCCTTCAAGTTCGGTGGAGTATACGGAATCGCGCTTTCAGCAGTAGGTATGCTTTTCAACAACAGGTATGACGGTTGCAGTTGACGCTTATGGTCCTGTATCTGACAATGCTGGTGGTATTGCAGAGATGTCAGAGCTTCCACACGAAGTAAGAGACATCACAGATACACTTGACTCAGTAGGAAACACAACAGCTGCTATCGGTAAGGGATTTGCTATCGGTTCTGCTGCACTTACAGCTCTTGCTCTATTCGTAGCATATGCTGAGGTTGCTAAGATCGAGATCGTAAGCTTGCTAGATCCAATCGTAATTATCGGACTATTCATAGGGAGCTATGCTTCCATTTATCTTCTCAGCTATGACAATGAACTCAGTAGGTAAGGCAGCTAACCGGATGATCGAAGAGGTTAGACGTCAGTTCAGAGAAGATAAGGGAATCATGGAAGGAACCTAAGCCAGACTATGCAAGATGCGTAAGCATTTCAACAAGTGCCGCTCTTAGGGAAATGGTAATCCCAGCTGTTATGGCTATCGTAGTTCCACTACTAGTTGGATTCATCCTAGGTAAGGAAGCTCTAGCAGGTGCTCTTGCTGGTGCGCTTTCATCAGGTGTACTACTTGCTATCATGATGGCAAACGCTGGTGGTGCTTGGGATAACGCTAAGAAGTATATCGAAGCAGGTCACTTCGGTGGCAAGGGTTCAGAGCCACATAAGGCTGCAGTTGTTGGTGACACAGTAGGTGATCCATTCAAGGATACATCAGGACCATCAATCAACATCCTTATCAAGCTTATGACAATTGTATCACTTGTATTTGCTCCACTATTCGGAAGCGGAATCCTATAAGATAAAGTAAATAAGCATAATAAACTCCTCTTCACATAAGTGAAGGGGAGTTTTTGTCCTATCAGTTTTTATATGTAGTAAATGAGTAACTACGCAAAAAAACACTCCTTAGCTTGCTAAGGAGTGTAATAGTTCCTTCAGATTTATCTGTTCTTGAACTCTGCTGGGCGCTTCTCTAGGAATGCTGTCATGCCTTCCTTCTTATCTTCTGAAGCAAATGCAGCTGTAAATGTCTCAATCTCAAACATTGAAGCTGACTTCATATCCATATCGAATCCATTGTTGATTGCACTGATTGCAGTTGCAACAGCGATAGGAGCCTTTGACATGATTGTTCTGATTGTCTTTTCAGCAACTTCCATAAGCTCTTCAGCTGGAACTAGTCTCTCTACAAGACCGATTCTGTGCGCTTCAGCAGCATCGATAATCTCTGCTGTAAGAACTAAGTACTCAGCCATTCCTTTTCCTACAAGGCGGGAAAGTCTCTGAGTTCCACCGAATCCAGGAATGATTCCTAGACCAACTTCTGGCTGACCAAATTTTGCCTTATCAGAAGCGATTCTGATGTCATAAAGTTATAGCTAGCTCGCATCCGCCACCTAGTGCGAATCCGTTAACAGCAGCAACTACTGGCTTTGGAAGCTGTTCAATCTTATTCATAACATTATGTCCTGCTATCATCATCTCACGACCCTCAAGAGCATTGAGTCCGCACATCTGAGCAATGTCAGCACCTGCAACGAATGCACGGCCTTCACCTGTTAGCAAAACACCCTTAACTGCATCGTCCTTTTCGATAGCTGTGAAAGCATCAAGTAGCTCTGAAAGCACATCCATGTTGAGTGCGTTCATAGCCTTAGGTCTGTTGATAGTAACAATAGCTAAACCTTCATTTTACTTCGTATTTAATATTTTCGTACATAACTTCGTCCTTTCGACTATGCAATAAACTATTTGTTAATAATATAACATTTTTCACTACTTTATTTCAAGTGAATAAGCTGACATTTATCAATCATTAGAATGTGTAATGATTATTTCGCCTTTACTGAAGCTTATCTCAGCATTATCTGATATTACTTCATTGCTTGCTCCAAGGCTTGTTGCTTTTGGTAGCGTGAAGCTATCGAGAGGGTACTTGCAACCTTTGATGAAAAGATTTTCGCAGCAGTCACTATAACTATTTACACCTAGGTATTTATATTCGGTTCCGAGTATATTTTTGGATAGTTTGTGTAGCCCGGTGCCAGCATATATACATAGTTATAACCATCCATGAAAGCAAGATGAGAGAGCCTCTTATAGTATTTAGCTAGGGATGCCTAGATTTGCTAGTGTATGATCAAACCTTCGGCCCTAGGCCACCTGTGATTACTACCTCATCAATTCCACGCTCTATTGCAAGCTCGAGAGCTGCCTCTGTATCTGTCAAATCTTTCTCCTTTGGAAGGGAGATGATCTCTGCTTTTGATGTACATGGTGATTTTTGATGAGTCAAAATCGCCAATTATTATATCGGGAGTAAGTCCTATTTTTGCTAGCATTAAGATAGCCACCATCTGCTGCTATACATGAGGTGAAATCCTTGAGTCCTTTGACTGCTCTCAATGTTATCTACATATGCTGTTACTATAATAGCCTTTTTCATTATAAACCTCTGTTCATATATTTGAATATATTATATAATATCTAGTGTAAAAGTGAAATGATTTATACGGAGGTAGTTATGTATAATAATATAGTAGTGTCTGAAGCGTATAGTGATGTACGTGCTATGGCTCGCAATGTGATGAGGCGTAAGTGGTTTATGTCTGCTCTAGCTTTGTTGATTTATACTTTTTGAGTTCAAAATCTTTCCTAATATGCTAGGCGCTACGATCCCAGCTTTTAAAAAGAACTATATACCTTAATTTTGTGGATAGATATTATGAGTATTCTACATTCCCAGGACTATATAGCTTTGTTATTGAAGCAGCTTTTACTCTAGGACTTACTATGTTTGTTCTTAACTTTTATAAGAGCAGGTAAGGTGTCTTTGGAGCTACTATTTTCTGGATTTGAAAAATTTATTAAAAGCATTTTTGATAAACCTTATAATGTCTATAATTATATTTGTAGGCCTAGTATTATTTATAATTCCAGGAATTATTTTTGGACTTATGTATTCACAGGCATACTACATCTTAGCTGATAATCCTGAACTTGGAGCAATAGAGTGTCTAAGAAGATCTAGAATCATGATGATTGACAACAAGGGTTATCTATTTGGCCTAAGGCTTTCCTTCATTGGATGGGCATTGCTTGCATTAATATCAATTGTGGTTGGTGAATATATTTTTGCAGGACATGATAATTACATCGCCAGTAGTTAAGTTGCTTGTACATACGGTAGTGGAGATTCCTATGTATTTTGTGCTTGCATATCTTCAGGTAACGAATGGTATTTTTTATGAGCTTGCATCAGGACATATTCGCCCAGTCGTTAATCCTACATACGCAAATATGTATGGAACTCTGAATCAGAATGGATTTAACGATAACCAAGGCTTCAATCAGAATACATATGATAGCAATCAGGGATATGGTCAGAATATGCCTAATAATAACCCGGGATACGGTCAAAATATGCCTAATAGCAATCAGGGATATAATCAGAATATGCCTAATGACAATCAGGGATATGGCATACAGAATCAGACTGATTTTAACCATGGAATAGATAATAATCAGGCTAGCTTTGGCGAATCGGAGATACAAGAAGCTCAGAATGTGCAACAGGATGCTGTTAATTCAAGTGAAACCCAAGTTGATTCTGATGAAAATTTTTGACACAGAAAGGTAAACATGTATAATAACATAATCGTTACAGAATCATATACAAATATGCGTGCTATGGCAAGAAAAGTTCTATCTGGTAAATGGATGATTTTTTCTTTCGGTATGTTCATATTCATGCTTCTTAGCGCGCTGATTCCTTCGTTTTTAGGAAGGATTATACATGTATTTGACGCATCGATTTACATCGAATCTCAAGATGAGTACTATGAGTATTCTCGCTTTCCATTTCTATATATGGTAGCTATTCAGGGTCCATTTACTCTAGGATTTTCAATGTTTGTACTTAACTTTATAAGAACAGCTAAGACAGCTTACGATCTATTCTTTTGCGGATTCGAAAGATTTTTCAAGGCCTTTACGCTTTTTCTTTTGATGAATGTATTTGCATTCCTTTGGTCGATGCTGTTCTTTATACCAGGAGTTATAGCTTATTTTTAGATATTCATTGGCATTTTACATACTTGCAGATAATCCTGAGCTAAGTGCTATGGAATGCCTAAGACGCTCTAAGATAATGATGAGGGGAAACAAGGGCTATTTATTCGGACTAAACTTATCATTCATTGGATGGGCTTTGCTAGCTATATTAGCAGTAGTACTTATGACTGATACAGTAATTTTGTTTGTGCCGTATGTGAATATCTATATCACATCCATAATGCAAATTTTTTTCTTTTTAATACCAACCTACATACTTATGTCTTACATAAATACAGCAAATGGACTGTTTTATGAAATTGCTTCTGGGCATCTAAGGCAAGTAGATAATCAAATGTATTAATACTGACAATAAAAATAGCCTTGCATTGCTGAGTAGCTTTGCAAGGTTAAACTTTTTACTATAGCTCAGATTCTAGCTTTTGATATTAGTTCCTTAATATCTGCTGGAATATCCGTTTTGATTTTTTTAGTCTTGTCTTTGTGACCGGGTGATCACACTCAAAGTAATAGGAGTGTAAAGCTTGTCTTTTATCAAAAATATCGCATGGGCCTTTATATAGCCAGTCTCCAAGAAGAGGATGTCCGATATGAGCCATATGAACTCTAATTTGGTGTGTTCTTCCGGTATGCAATCTTAAATCGACGAGAGTGGCTGTTTTATACCTCTGAAGGACTTTAACAGATGTCTTAGAAGGGTAACCACCTTCTGACACAGGTAAAACTCTGCGGGCTATATTCCCCTCAATAGGTCTACCGATAGGAAGGTCGATTTCTATTTCATCTTCTTCTATTACTCCATCTACTACAGCATAGTATTTTTTGACTGTAGTATTTGCGGCCATTTGTTTGTTGAGTTCAGCCTGTGCATAGGGAGTTTTTCCAATTATCAAAATCCCAGTTGTGTCCATGTCGAGCCTGTTTTATGAATCTAATCTTAAAAGCTTTGGCCTGTTTGGTTCATATAGTTCATGAGCCCGTTTGCAATAGTGTGGTCAGGATGTCCCTTTGTAGGGTGTACTGTGACCTCAGCCTGCTTATCAATAAAAAGTAAATCATCGTCTTCGTAGACTGGATAAATCGGTATGTCTTCAGCAGGGAAGTGGCTTTGCTCTTCTGGCATCAAAACGGTTATTTTTGTCGCCTTCATTTGCTGCTTTCCAGCCAGGAACTGACTCACCGTTGCAAATTAGGAGATTTCCGAATTTAATTTTTCGTCATTAACCTTGAAGAAAAATGGTACTTCTGCTTGATTATTCTTTTTTTAGCTGCTGACCGGCTTCCTCAGGGGAGACGGTAAACTGATATTTATCTGGCATCTATGGGATGTCCTCCACGTAATTTATAGGAACTTGCTCTTTACCTTTGACCAGAAGTCGTAGGATTCAAGTCTGAGCAGTTTAACATTTGTCTCAGAGAACATACTTCAATATTGCTCACATTATCAAAGAATTTAGAAAATCCATCAAAGGCTATGGTTATTTTGACTTTACTGCTGTTATCGACTGGCTTTACCTCCATGCTGAGATCAGGTGGCAGAAGGATGCTTGATGTAAATGATCATATGCAGTCGTATTCATTGGTGCAATTGGAGTTGCTTGAAGCAGTCTAAGCCTTGGGTCAACAATGCTTCCGCAGAGAGTAGTTATAAGCTGTACTTCCTGCTGGGGTAGAAACCAAAAGGCCGTCTCCGCTGAATCTTTCAATAAAACTTCCGGCGATTGATATATCAAAATGCACCGAATATGCATAGTTGGCATTGCTTGCTATTATTATCTCGTTTAAGCCTTTAAGTTCTTCGCAGATACCATCGTGGTACACATGGGCCATAACAGTCTGCATGCTCTGAATAGAGTACTTCTGATTAATGTAGTTATCGATGAATTCATCGAGCCTATCTGGCATAATCTCTTGGAAAAATCCTAGGTGACCCTGTAGTTAATTCCAATAATAGGGATTTCTGGAAAATCAAATTCATGAATCAAATCCAAAAAGTTCCATCTCCACCTATGCATACTATGAGCTCCACCTCGCTGTCGAGCTCGCTAACTATTGTGAAATCCTTTCCCTATAAGCTTTTCACTAAGAAGTTTCTTTGTTGAAATTGAATTTTTCTGTTTGACTGTTATAAATCAAAATCTTTCTTTGCATTTCATCTCTCCGTGTGAAACTATATCATCGCTTCAAATTCGTCTCACTAAAGTCTCAAACATTTCCATTGCATCTCTTATAGGCTCTGGTTTGCTCATGTCTACACCTGCAACTTTGAGCTCATCGACAGGGAACATGCTTGAACCTAGTGTTAGGAAGCGTCTATAATCCTTAACTGCTTTTTCGCCTTCTTTAAGAATTTTCTTTGATATAGCTGTTGCAGCTGAAAATCCTGTAGCATACTGATATACATAGAAGGAGCGATAGAAGTGAGGGATTCTAGCCCATTCATATTTGATGTAGTCATCCTTTGATAGGGCATCGCCAAAGTACATTGAATTGAGCTTTTCATATTCTTCACAAAGTCTTTCTGCAGTGAGACTTCCACCTTCTTCCACATATTTGTGAGTCCAGTTCTCAAATTCTGCAAACATTGTTTGACGAAATACTGTAGCTCTGAATTCCTCGATGAACTTGTTTAGGATGTACATCTTTGATGTCTTATCGCTTTCATTCTCAAGAAGATAGTTGAGAAGGAGAGACTCGTTAACTGTTGATGCAACCTCTGCAACAAAGATGGAATAATCACCGTAAACAGGTGGCTGATTCTTTCTTGTGTAGTAGAGTGCATGGAGTGTCCCATCTCGTGAACAAGCGTCAGAACGTCCTGAAGCTTATCGCCATAGTTTAGCAGTATAGAAAGGATTGCTATCGTACGATCCGAAACTGTACGCACCGCTTGTCTTACCTTTGTTTTTCGTAGATGTCTCATCCATCTATCATTTATGCCTCGATCGACGGTTTCTATATAGTCATCTCCGAGTACAGAAAGCGCTGTTTTCATAGTCTCTACTGCTTCATCAAATCTTATCTTATTGTTAGGAACATCGACCAAAGGTGTGTAAATATCGTACATCTTTAGTTCATTTACACCCAAAAATTTTTCTTGCGTATCTCAGTATACTTGTGTAATACCGGCAGGTATTCATGTACAACTGAAATCAAGTTATCGTAAACCAATTCAGGAATATCGTGACCGTAAAGTTCAGCTTGCCTTGCCGATTCATATTTACGGATACTTGCCTTGGTGCAGTCTGCCTTTACATTGGTGTTATATATAGCAGTAATAGTATTTATATGCTCCTTGTACTGTTTGTACATTGCCTCAAATGCGTTTTTCCTAAGCGTTCTATCACTTGATTCCATAGCATGAATATAGTTGCCGTGGGTGAGTTCAAAGCTTTCACCATCTTCTCCTGTAATCTCACCAAAACTCATATCAGCGTCGTTTAGCATGGAGAAAATCGTGTCAGGTATGTATAACCGCACTTAATTTAGCGAGTATACCTTCCTCTTCAGCAGATAGAACATGCTTTTTTCATACGAAGAGTATTTTTAGGGTGAACTCATAAAGAGCGAGGTCTTTGTTCTCCTCTAAAAATCCAAGAATGGTTTCTTCTGATGAGCTGAGAAGCTCAGGAGTAAAAGAAACTCATCTTTGATGAGACTTCGGTAGCCAGTGTCATGCCTCTTCCAAATAGTTCCTGATACTTGCTATTTGTATTGTCTTCGTCTTGTTTCATCTTTGCGTAGCAAATCATTTTGCCAAGAAGTAAATCTATGCTGTCAATATCGCGAAGCGCTGATAGAAGGGTGCTGCTTGAACTTGTTACATTACCTTGGTATTTTTGTGAATTTATCAGCTAGCTCTGAAGCCTTCTTGTAATCATCTTCCCAAAGCTCGTCGCTTGCGTACATTGTGCTTAAATCCCATTTATATTTAAGATCTATTTCAGACCTGTCTTTGACTTTTTGCGTTCCATATATTCCTCCGCTGTAGTATAATATTTAATATTGACAGTATATCACACTTCAGAAAGGATTAACATAAATGGACAATAGACCGATAGGTTTTTTTGATTCAGGAGTTGGCGGTGTAACGACGATTCCGCACATAATGAGAATGCTACCAAATGAGAGCATTATCTTTTTTGGAGATACGGCAAGGACTCCATATGGTTCCAAGTCAGCAAAGACAATAAGACAGTTCACACTTCAGATAGGGTGAATTTCTCAAAAATAACGATGTCAAGATGATTGTCATAGCCTGTAACACTGTTAGTTCAACAGCTCTAGAGCTGTTGAGAGAGACTTATCCTGATATTCCTATCGTTGGTTGCATCACACCAACAGCAAAAGAAGTTGTCAAGATATGTGATAAGGATAGCAGGATAGGAATAATGGCAACAAAGGCGACAGTTAAATCAGGAGTGTATGAGGACAAGATTAAGTCGCTAAACGAGGAGCTTTTTATAGAATCCATAGCGTGCCCGGCGCTGGTACCTTTTGATTGAAGAAGGAATTATCGACAATGAGATAATGGATTTAACTCTTAAGTATTACCTTGATGATTTCATAAGGAAAACGACATCAATACTTTGATTTTTGGGCTGTACTCACTATCCGCTGATATCCAAGAATCTAAAAGAGACTTTATCCTAATATCAAGATATTCAGTTCGTCAAAGGAGGTTGCTACAGCAGTCAAGATGGAGCTTGAGGCTGCAGATATAAGCTGCAAAAACGAGAATGCAAAGAGCATTTTTATGCAAGTGACCTTTCAGAGAACTTCGTAAATATGATTGAGAGAATATTAGGGCGAGATAGCGACGAGCTTAATATTAAGTTTAAGAACTTAGATATTTAACTGTTTTTGATAGACATGAGAAAATAAGGTAGTGGAAAAATGACTAAAGAAGAACTTTTTGAACTTGTAGATATAGAGACTGGCGAGGATTTCACGTATTTTGAGAACTTTTGCTAACCTAATGGAAGCGGATGAATACTTGACTGAAGAAGACATCGGCATGCTCCTTAGGGAACTTGACTGTATTACATTTTTCTGAGTTGGCAGAAAGTTACTTTTACGACGTAATGGAGAATCTTCCTGACAATGCTATAGATATTTATAATACTATGGAGGCAGTTAAGAGAAACATTGTTTCAATTTCTACTGCAATTGCAAAGGGTGAGGAGCAAAGTCACAAGCTTTTGTAGAGAGATATATAATTTCCGCAATTGGTACTCTAATGTGCAGTCGTGCTATGCTACAGATCTCAGTAGTGGTAAAGAGAATCTGATTAGCATTAGAGATGCAATATACGAAAACAAGCTGGCTGGGATAACTAAAACAGACTGGGTGTTTGATTTTTTTCTGATTGTGACCAGCTTGAAATCAGCGAATATATCATAAATGTAGGAGAACTTTCATGAGTTTTATATCAATCGGATTTATGTTCATTGGAGCGGTTATGGGTGCTGGATTTGCTTCAGGAAGGGAAGCATGGCAGTACTTTGGCATATTTGGAGAACAGGCATATTTCGGCGTAGCTATTGAAGCTTTTCTTTTTGTAGCTGTAGGCCTTATGACCTCATATATAGCAATCAAAAAAAGAAACGACAGATATTGGTAAGATAATCATCCCATTCGAAAGTAAGTTTTTTAGAAACTCTTATAGGAAATATAGTTTCCATCTTTGTTTTCTCAGCTGCAATTTCTATGTCTGCAGCAGGCGGATCACTTTTGAATCAGCTATTTGGAATTCATAGAGCGGTAGGTGGTGCAATAATAGTACTTCTATCGTTTTTTTACAGTTATAGGAGATTTTTGAGAGAATCCTAGGTGTATTCAAATACATAATGCCAATTCTTTTTGTGCATGGTTGTGGCTTTGAGCCTTTACATAGATTTAGCTACAAAACTCCAGCGAATCTAAACATAGAGACTAAGCCATCTTTGATGGCTTCATCTTGGCCAATTGCAGCAGCTATTTATGTTTCATATAATGTCATGGCAACGATTCCATTTGTTTTCACAGTCAGCCCTCAGGGCAAAGAGCAAGAAGCATGCTTTGATGGGAAGCTTTTATGGGAGGATCCTTTCTTGCACTTCTAGGTGTTGTATTGATATTTGCGATGTTGACAGACCCTAAGCTTTCTGATAAGTCCGATCTTCCCTATGCTAGCATTTTGCAGGTAAGATTGCACCATGGGCTCAGCTTTTTAATATCAATAGCTTTGATGATTGCAATTTATGCAGCTGCAACTTCGGGATTCTATGGATTATACTCTAGAATCAACATCAAAGGTGTTAACAAAGTTAATATAGCACTAGTGCTTGCAATTATTGCTTTCTGCGTGGGTCTACTTGGATTCAAATTCCTCGTAGCTTATATGTATCCTATCGAAGGTTATTTCGGTTTTTATTGTTATAAGCATGATAACAATAAACTTTTTAGGGTACTTATAAATAGTAAAAAGAAAGTAGGAGAAAGTTTAATATGCAAAACCTAGATCACTACGTAGATTTTGAAGACCATGATAGAAATTCTTTGCCAAATGGTATAGCTCGAGTGACTGCTGGAAGTGGTGGAGAGGCCTATCTTATAGATTGTAAGGGAAAGACAGCTCTATATGATTGCGGCATGGCTTATTGCCACGATGAACTGCTTAATAATATAAGTAAAAAGCTTGACGAATGGGGCTATGATAAGCTCGATTACGCTTTGCTTTCTCATACTCATTATGACCATATTGGAGCGCTTCCTTATGTGATTAAGGCTTATCCGAGATCAAGGTTATTGCAGCACCTAAGGCAGAGAAGGTTTTCCTAAGCGTGGGAGCAAAGAAAACCATGAAGAGGCTTGGCGAAGCAGCAAGAGATGACTATGGAAGCGAGTACCAAAAGTCTCAGGAAATTCTAGTTTCACCTCTTAGAGTTGATATAGCTGCATCTGATATGCAGGATATAAGTATGGGAGAAAAGACGATTAGAGTTATATTTACTCCAGGTCATACTGACTGTTCAGTAAGCTATCTCATTTTGCCAGACAGCATTATGTTTTTATCTGAGACAACAGGCGTTCTTAGGGGACCAGAATATCTAACTACTGCAATCCTAAAAGACTATAATCAGTCGATTGAATCAGCGTATAAGTGCAAGAAGATAGGGGCTAAGACTTTGATAACTAGTCATTTTGGAACGCTTCCAGAGTATTATAACGACAGGTATTATGATTTGTTTCTTGAGACTGCCGAAAAGGAAAAAGAAACTATAGTGAGCCTCTATAATAAAGGGCAAGCTTTGATGAACTATTAGAGTGCTACAAGGATATGAACTGGACTGTTGCTAGGAGCAAGGTTCAGCCATATGAGGCATTTTTAGAAAATGCAAATTATATAATAAGACACCTTGTAGAGAAATTTGGGGATAAGAAGGAGAATTAATTTGATAAAGACAAGTAAGCTAAACTGCGGAATAACACTTGTAACTGAATACATACCTTATGTTGAGTCTGCTGCAGTAGGAATATGGGTTGGGACGGGCTCTTCTGAGGAAATAGCTAAGCATTCAGGTGTTTCGCATTTTACAGAGCATATGATGTTTAAGGGCACTGACAAGAGAAGTGCCAAGGAGATTGCTTCAGATATAGATAAGCTAGGTGGCCAGATAAATGCATTTTACAGGCAAGGAGGCTACCTGCTACTACGTTAAAACTACGGAAAACAACCTGCTTAAGGCAGCTGATGTCCTTGTTGACATGATAACTTCTTCTCGTTTTTGATAAGGAGGAGATGGACAGGGAGAGACTTGTAATATGTGAAGAGATAAAAATGACAAGCGATACACCAGACGATCTTGCTATAGATGAGGGACTTCATCTTGTTCTTGAGAGCTCAAGCCTTGAAATTCAATACTTGGTACCCCATCATCAGCTAAGAGAATTACAAGTAATGTGATGCATAATTATGTTAGAGACAAGTACACACTTGATAGAATGGTTGTTTCAGTGGCCGGTAAATTTGATGAGGAAAAGGTTAGAGACTTCTTCGAAAAATGCATTTGTTTCCATGCAGAAAAAAACAGGTTTACAGAGAAAAAGGCAGGAGAATACAAGGCAAAGTACAGATCAATAAAGAAAGACATTGAGCAAAGTCATATATGCCTTGCAACAAAGTCAATTTCACTTGATGATGATAGATCATTTGCACTTTCAATTCTTGTTAATTCCTTTGGTGGAAGCATGAGCTCAAGGCTTTTCCAAAATGTTAGAGAGCAAAAGGGGCTTGCTTACTCAGTTTATGCTACAAATTCGAGCCTAAGCAGTGACGGCGTGTTTGCAATTTATGCCGGAGTTGGACAAGAAAACCTAACGCGAGCAGTTTCCGCAATCAAAGAAGAACTAGATAAGCTTAAGGATGGCGGGCTCACTAGTGAAGAGCTAGAATCTTCAAGAGAGCAGCTTAAGGCCAGCTACATCTTCTCCCAGGAAAGCAGTCTCGGCAGAATGTTTAAAAACGGAAAAGACCAGTTGCTTTTGGGTAGAACTTATGAGCAGGATGAGATAATTGCATCTTTTGATAAAGTCAGTCACGATGACATAAATGAGGTAAAGAAGCTAATAAGTGATTTCTCAAATTACAGCATGGCACTCGTTTCAAATAAAAGAGTTGATGTAAGAAGATTGATGGAGAACCGCATATGAAAATAAAGATAGTTAGCAAATCAGGAAGAATTCCTATATATGGTACGTCACAGTCAGCAGGATTTGATCTTCCTGCATACTTGCCTGAAGGAAGCATAGTTTTAGAAAAGGGAAAGAGAATGCTTGTTCCAACAGGCATATTCATAGAGCTACCATGTGGATATGAGGCTCAGGTTCGCGCAAGGTCTGGACTTGCAATCAAAAACGGAATAGGCCTTGTAAACGGAATAGGGACTGTGGATGCGGACTATCGCGGTGAACTCAAAGGTACCTATGATTAACTGGGGTGATGAAGATTTCACTATAAATGATGGAGATAGGATTGCTCAAGTTGTAATTGCAAAGCACGAAAGAGCAGAGTTTGAACTATGTGAAGAACTAGGTGAAACGGAAAGAGGATCAGGAGGCTTCGGTCATACAGGAGTATAAGATGCTAAATCGTATAGAGCAGGAGAACAGAGAGAAAATTTGGCTTTCAGAGTATGCAACTAAGTCAGCAGATAGCAAAGGCAGGGCTGTCTTTGAGCCCAAGTGCGAGCTTAGAACCGAATTTCAAAGGGATAGAGATCGAATAATACATTCAAAAGGCTTTTAGGCGTTTAATGCATAAGACTCAGGTTTTTTCTCGGTAGTGAGGGAGATCATTACAGAACTAGGCTAACGCACACTCTTGAAGTAAGTCAGATTTCTAGAACTATCTGTAGAGCACTTTGCCTAAATGAAGATTTAGCTGAGGCAATTGCACTCGGCCACTGATCTTGGACACACTCCATTTGGTCACAATGGAGAGTATATTTTTAGACAGCGTACATAGGTCAGGATTCAAACATAATATCCAAAGTCTAAGAGTAGTTGATGTATTAGAAACTCGCCCAACAGGACGAGGTCTAAATCTAACTTTTGAAGTTAGAGATGGCATAAGAAATCACTCTGGTGACACTATGCCACTTACACCTGAAGCTGAGGTCGTAAGGCTTTTCAGACCGAAAAGTGCATATATCAATCACGATATTGATGATGCTCTAAGAAGCGGAGTTATCAGTCTGAGCGATTTACCTAAAGAAGGCATCGATGTATTCGGCAAAAACACAGTGAGCGTATAAATAACATGGTTTTTAAATGTTATCTTAAACAGTGAAGATAGCAAGCATATATCTATGGATGAAGAGCATATGCATGCACTTAATACATTAAGAAAGTATATGTTCCAGAAATGTCTACTTAAGTCCACTTGTAAAACATGAAGAGGACCTTGTAATGGTAGAGAAGATTATAACATCCTTATATAAGTATTTTTACAGATCATCCAGATATGCTCCCTACAGGCGAGCAAGTTTTGATTGAAGAATTTGGCATAGAAACTGTAGTTAAAGACTACATAGCAGGAATGACCGACAGGTTCGCAATAAATACTTATGAAAATATTTTGAAAAATAAAAAGGAAATTTTTGCTTTTTATGTAGAATATAACTAGTAGAGCAAGTTTTTGGAGGCAGAAGATGTCCTTTACAGCAAGGTCTATAGCAAATCTAAAAAGATTCCATCGATATTGTTGATGTAATTTCAAGGCGTATCAGTCTGAAACGGGCAGGAAGCAATTATAAAGGCGTTTGTCCATTTCACAATGAAAAAGACGCCTTCTTTTGTTGTCTCAGAAGCAAAGCAGATTTTTACCTGCTTTGGATGCGGGGCTTCAGGAGATGCGATAGAGTTTGTCAAAAGATATAATAATCTTGAGTTCAACGATGCTATAAGGCAGCTTGCTAGTGAATACGGAATTGAAATGGAAGAAAATAGAGGTTACGGCGAGGATCTAGAGATTTATTATAATATCAATAGAGATGCGGCACTATTCTTCTACAAGGCTTTTTACCGAGAAGGCTAACAAAGGTTATTCATACATGAAGAGGCGAGGATAAGGCCTGAGATACTCAAGAAATTTGGAATAGGTTATGCTGATGAGTCATGGAATAGCCTTTACGAGCATCTTACCCAAAAGGGTTATCCTGTTGATAAACTAATAGAAGTCGGGCTTGTTTCAGAATCTAAGGGAAGATATTACGATAAGTTTAGAAACAGAGTTATTTTTTTCCGATAATCAATACGGCAGGCAAGGTAATAGGCTTCGGAGGGCGTGCCATAGATCCAAGTGACAATCCTAAGTATCTAAACTCACCAGAAAGTAAGGTTTTTCGTAAAAAGAACAATCTCTACAGGGCTCAATTTATCAAGGGCTTCAGTGGGCAAAGAAGGGTTTTATAATACTTGTAGAAGGGCATATGGATACTATAAGTCTTTATCAAGGCGGAATAACAAATGTAGTTGCATCGCTAGGAACTGCTTTTGACAGAGAATCAATCACACCTAATAAAGAGATATACTAAGGACGTTGTTATCTCATATGACTCAGATAGTGCAGGCATTGCAGCCGCACTAAGAGGAATGGAGATACTTCATAACGAAGGTCTCAAGGTGAGAATCATAAAAATCAGTGGTGGTAAAGACCCTGATGAGTCTGATCAGAAACGAAGGCAGGGATGCCTTTAGAAAGCTTGTAGAAAAATGCACTTTCCTTTGGAGACTACGAGTTAAACTACATAAAATCCAAATACAATCTTAATGACGATGACTCGCGTATAGAATGCATCAAAGAAATTGCAGATAGTCTATCAAAGCTTGGTGCTGTAGAACAGGATATATATATCAAAAAGGTATCAAAAGAGCTATCTGTATCTGAGGCGGCACTGCGAATGGAGATAAACAACTCTACGAGTAATGTAGAGCAGCTGCAACGCAGGAACGAAAACACTGCAGAACCACTTGAGGTGCTAAGCTCTATAGAAAAGAATTGTCTTAGATCGATCACACGAAATGAAAGCTATATCCAAAGAGTAGACGATAACATTGAAATGTTAACTACTACTTTGGCATTAAATATTTTTCTCGGCTATAAAACAACAATTTGCTGAGAATGGACAGCTAGATGTCAACTCACTTATCGACTCACTCGATGATAATGAAACAAAAGCACTAGTGGATGTTATAGAAACGATTCCAATAGATGGCGAGGAAGAAATGATATTTGAGGACTGTAAGCGACGTTATAAGCAAGAAAAAAATTGCGAAGTGAACAGGAACAGGTTATTGCTATGCTCAGCATGCTAGATGAAGAGGAGAACTCTCAGAAAAGGCAACATGAGCTAATGCTAAGACTAAAACAAATTCAAGACGAAATCAGTGAAATTTGAAAGGACCAAGAAGCACATGAGCGTTAAAGAAATCGAAGATACTAAAGCACAGGAATTCAAAGCAGAAGAACTAAAGCAATCTTCCGCTAGAACAACTAAAAATTGAACTTATTAAACGTCTTGAGGAAAAGGGCAAATCAAACGACAATCGTTTGACATATATAGATGTTTCCGACTATCTGGAACACTTTGACCTAGATAAGACTGTAATCGATGAAATCTACGACACTCTGCTCACAAATGACATTGAGATAGAAAATTTTCACCGAGGATTTTTTTCTATGATAATGAGTATCGAAGATGATGCAGAAGATGAAGATGATGGCGTTGTCCTCGATAAGGATGGTAGCATTGATGTTGATGCAACAGTTCCTAAAGGGAATTTCAGTTGATGACCCTGTGCGTATGTATCTTAAGGAAATAGGTAAGGTTCCGCTACTTACAGCTGATGAGGAGATTGAACTTGCTAAGCGAATGGAAGAAGGCGATGAGTACGCTAAGATGAAGCTTTGTGAGGCTAATCTAAGGCTTGTTGTAAGCATTGCAAAAAGATATGTGGGCAGAGGCATGCTCTTCCTCGATTTGATTCAGGAGGGTAATCTTGGACTTATCAAGGCAGTCGATAAGTTTGACTACCGCAAGGGATATAAGTTCTCAACATATGCGACATGGTGGATTCGTCAGGCTATAACAAGATCCATTGCTGACCAGGCAAGAACAATAAGAATACCTGTTCACATGGTTGAGACTATAAATAAGCTAATAAGAGTATCAAGACAGCTACTTCAGACATACGGAAGAGAACCATCTCCTGAAGAAATTGCAAAAGGAAATGGGAATTACTGTTGATAAAGGTAAGGAAATTCAGAAAAATTGCTCAGGAGCCAGTTTCACTAGAAACTCCTATAGGTGAGGAAGAGGATAGCCATCTTGGTGACTTTATTCCAGATGACGATGTTCCAGCACCAGCAGAGGCTGCTGCATTTTCAATGCTAAAGGAGCAGCTCGTTGAGGTTCTTGACACTTTGACAGATAGAGAGCAGAAGGTTCTAAAGCTTAGATTTGGTCTAGATGATGGTCGTTCAAGAACCCTAGAAGAGGTTGGTAAGGAATTTGACGTTACACGTGAGCGTATCAGACAGATAGAGGCTAAAGCTCTTCGTAAGCTAAGACATCCTAGCAGAAGCAAGAAGCTAAAGGATTACTTGGAGTAAGCTATGATTAAGCTAAGTGAAAGGCTTGAGTGTATAGCAAATAGGATAGATAAGGGAGAGACTGTTGCTGATATTGGAACCGATCATGGCTACTCTTTCCAATATACCTTTGGGAAAACAAAATTTCACCAAAGGTTATTATGGCAGACATAAGCAAAGGTTCTCTTCAGAAAGCAAAGGATAACTGCAAGCTCAGTCAGCCTGATTTTTGATTTTTGACTGCAGGCTTGGAGATGGTCTTGAGGTATTACAGCCACACGAGGTTGATACTGTTGTAATGGCAGGAATGGGGGCTCTTCTAATAATAGAAATGCTCGAGTGGGATATCATCAAAACGAGAACCTACAAGAAATTCATACTGCAGCCAAGAAAATAATCTAGGCAAATTAGTTAAATGGCTCAAAGATAATAACTTTAATATCACTAATTATGACCTTGTAAAAGAAGGAAAGCGTATCTGTGAAATTCTTACTGTATGCATAGAATCTGCGGGTGAAGATTTTTATCAAAGCTCTTGCAATGCTCGATCATGAATTAGAATTAGACAGCGCAGAATATGATTTTCCCGATCTTTTACTTGAGCATAGAAAATAAATATAGCTTAGAGTATATCGACTTACACCTGCAGAAGGAAAATTTTATTTTTAGATAATATAAAGATGAGCAGTGATTGTGAGAACAATCCTAATCTTAAGAGACGTCTTGAGAGAAAGAAAAGACTTGAGGAGCTTAAGGCTAGGTTGCTAGAGGTGACTGATGAAGCTTAAAGAAATATTTACATACCTAGATGATATTTTTTCCAATAGAAGCAGCTGAGGAATGGGATAATTCAGGAACTCAGCTTGCTTTTGAGTGATGAATGTAATAAGGCTATGGCAGTTATTGAGATAACCGAAAGTCTTGTTGATGAGGCGATAGAAAGCGATGTCGATCTGATTATTACGCACCATCCTTTGTTCTTCTCAAACCTAAAGTCGCTATCAAAGGATGACCCTATGGGAAGAATAATTATTAAGCTCATCCAAAATAATATCAGTGTTTATTCAGCGCATACTTCTTGTGATCTAGCTGATGGAGGGCTTTAACGATTACTTTTGGTAGAGCCATCGAAGCCGAAGATGTAGTATCCATCCCTGAGATAAACAAGTACTGTCGCTTTGGAAAAACTTCCTCATGCAATGACTTTGAGTGAACTATGCGAGTACCTATCTATTAAATTATCTATTCCAAGAGAAATTGTAAGGTACACTGGAGAAGATAAACACATGGTTCACAAAAATAGCTTGGTGCACCGGCTCAGGGGCTGACTTTGTCTCCGACGCATACAGGATAGATATTGATGCCTATGTCACAGGGAGATGTAAAGCATCATAGCGCTAGAGATGCTGAACTTGCAGGTTTTAATTTAATTGATGTAAGCCACTATGGAAGCGAGTATATATTTGCAAATCTAGTTGTAGAAAGGCTAAAGGATAAAATTGAAATTATTCTTAGCAAAACATGCAAGAACCCGTTTAAGGTTTTATAAAGATAATAAAAATCAATTTCTAATAAGGGAAAAATAAATCAAAATCACGCAATAGTCTTGAATTTTCAGAAATAATATTATAGACTATTAAAGTACTTTGATAAAAAAATTGTTAGAAGCCTAAAAATAAGACAATAATAGATGTTCAACAGAGTTGAATTATTAGCTACATAGGCATAACAATTTTTTATTATACGGTTAGTGCTAACTAACTATGTTAGGTTATATATACCTAGATATGTAAATAAATTTCACTATCTATACTTTGTTAAACAAAGAGGGCATGTTTTTGAAACAGACTAATAAAATTGAATTCAATCTTAGATTTAAATATAAGGAGAGACGCTGGCCTTCACTTATAAATGTGGAAGGATGCGTTGAGACAGGGCAATTTATTGTTTTGTGTGGATGCAGCGGTTGTGGTAAATCTACACTTTTAAGATGTATCAACCATTTAATTCCCGAATTCTATGAGGGGGAGCTTGCTGGAATTTGCCTGATAGATGGAATTGATATATCGGGTCAAAGCATAGGAGATGTTGGAAAACAGGTTGCATCTGTATTTCAAGATCCAAGATCGTAGTTTTTACAGTAAATAGCTCTTCTGAAGTAGCATTTTGGATTAGAAAAACTTTGGACTATCGCATGATGAAATCGTCGATCGCGTCAGCACTGGGTTTAGAAAATTTGGCTTAGAATATTTAAAAGATAGGGCAGTATTTGAGCTATCAAGTGGAGAAAGACAGCTTTGTAGCAATTCTATCTGCCTGGGCACTTGATACAAATATTATAGTTATGGATGAACCTACAGCTAACCTCGATCAAAGAGCGATAGCTAAGCTTTCAGATATGCTATCAGAGCTAAAGGCTGAGGGTAAGACGATTATTGTAAGCGAACATAGATTATATTATTTAGCGATCTTGCTGATGAATATTGGTATATAGACTCGGGAGAAATTGTTAAATGCTATAAATCAAGGGAAATGCTTCAGCTAACAGAAGACGAACTAGCTTTGTATGGGACTTCGCATGCCAGAGCTAAAAAAATCTTAGTATAAATCATATTGATTCTTTACATGATAATGATGAATATAAGCTAAATGATGATAAAGAACATATGCTTACATGTGAAAATGTAGCATTTAGATATAGAGGTGCTAAAAATAACACATTAAAATCTGCGAGCATTGAACTTAAATCAGGAGAAGCTTTAGCCATTGCTGGTCCTAACGGAAATGGAAAGACAACACTTGGCAAGATTTTATGTGGAATTTTATAAAGCTTCATCTGGAAAAATTTCTTTTGATGGAATTTTTACAAAATCCAAAGGAATTACAGAGCAAGAGCATTTTTATTATGCAGGAAGCAGAGTTTCAGTTCTTTACAAACTCTGTATGGAATGAATTGAAATATGGTAAAAATATAAATCCAAGTCTTGAAGCTGAAATGGAAAAATGCTAAGACTTTCAGGATTGTGGGAGCTAAGGAACAGACATCCGTTCACCTTATCTGGAGGTCAGATGCAAAAACTTGTTCTTCTTTTAGCGTATTTTTTTCAGGGAAACATATTATTGTACTTGATGAGCCAACGGCAGGACTTGACGGTCGCTCGCTACAAACATGCATAAAAATCATCAATGAAATGAAAAAGGACAAAATTGTTCTTATAATTACTCATGACATAGAGCTTATAGCAGGTGCATGCAAAAAGCTGTGTTTGGCTAGAAGCTGGAAGCTTGCGTGATAGTTTTACTCTTGATTCAGATGAATCACTTAGCAAGTTTTGCATATATAGAGATAAAAGATTAAAGGCAGTAACAAATGAATATGCGGCGTCTAGTATAAAACATAGTTTTTGACCCGCGTATTAAACTTGTAATTGCCTTATTTTGTTTAGTGCAACAAGTGTCTTTGTTAATACTCAGCTAGTAACTGCAATGTTTGTAGCAGGAATGTTGATTAATCTTTATGAGCGCAATATCAAATCATCATTATGTTATGGTGCAGTTTTATGCAGTTTTACTATTTGCATTCATTGGATTTCCAAATGTAGTGACTGCTTTTGTTAATAAATGTAATACCGAGATTTCTAGTAATTGGAGAGTTTGTTTCTGCATTAATAAGCAATGATGGAGGCGATAAGATGATAACAGCATTCAGGTATATGCATATGCCTGAGAGAGCGATAATGATTTTTGCTGTTATGTTTAGGTTTGTACCAGTGATGAGTAAAGATCTTTCACTTATGAGGCAGTCAGTACATACTAGAGGATTTTTAAAACTTTACGAGAAAAAGTAGTGGCTTTTTCCAGAGTATATGGAAATTATCATAGCGCCGTTAATGCTTAGAGTTATTAGAATAGTTGAATCTCTTTCTGCATCAGCAGAAACTAGAGGAATATCATTATCAGGGCGCAGGAAGTCGTATACATCTCTCAAAAATCAAAATGTCAGATGTATTGATTTTCCTAGCTGTACTTTCTTTGATGTGTTTTTGGCTTTTTCTACACTAGAATAGTTAATCTGTTCTAAGCAGTTTAGCAGCCATAATCATATATTACTTTAATTTTTAACTTATGAGAGGAGTTTGCCATGGAATCTAATAGGCTAAAGACAAAAGGACATAATAACTGTTGTACTTTTTGTCATTAATTAACATTGTAATCTTTATGTCAGGAACCTTCCTGTATGCCACACCAATAACGGTGCTACTAATGCCGATATATTATGCGTTATTAGAAGGTATGGTAGTTTTTCACAATAGGTGTTAAAGTACGCAAGAGAGGTGCTATGCTCATCTATTGCATAATTCAAGGAATTGTCGGATTCTATCTTCCGTACACGCTTACTTATATTTTGATGGGAATTATATCGGAAATCATTCTTTCAAAAACTGGTTATGATAATACTAAGGGTCTGACAGTAAGCTATATATTGCAGCAAGTAGGACTGTGCTTTGGAAGCACTGTGTATCCTTATGTTTTTGCTCTCAAAAAGACGATGGAAATGATGAGCGTAAAAGAGTCTGAAAATCTAAAATATGTTATGACACATGCGGGAAGTTCAATAATGAACTGGGGATGGATAGTTTTGATGATAGCTACAGCAGCTATAGCATTTATAGGTTCGCTTCTGGGAAAGAGAGTGGTTAGGAAGCATATAATAAAAGCTGAAGGAGCTTGTGAGGATGAAAACTGAAAATAATAAAAGAAAAGAATCAGCATCTTTCTTTAAGGAGCTTGGATGCTTCATGCGTCCATATAGGCGTGGCTATACACTATCTGTGCTTATAAGTACGCTTTCTGTTTTGCTTAACATAGGAGCATATATAGTTGCAGGAAGCATAGTAGTTGAACTGTTTTCATCTACAGTTAACTGGAGCAATATTGTTAGTCTTGGAGTTCTACTTGCTATTTGTAAGCTTGGAAGCGGTATTGCAATGAATCTATCTACTTGGCTTTCGCATAAAGCTGCATTTAATACATTGAAAGATATTCGTAATGCACTTGTAGAGAAGATGCTTAGACTTCCATTCGGATACTTCGAGGAAAATGGTAGTGGAAGATTAAAAGACTATGCTAGTTGATAACATTGAAGGAATAGAGAAAACGCTCGCTCATATGTTACCTGAGATGACGGGCAATCTTGCAGGTCCGATAGTGCTAATTATATGGATGTATTTCATTGATTGGAGAGTTGCTCTTGCAATGTCTGTATGGATTTTAATTGGATTTTCTGTCACTATGGGTATGATGCGAGGCTATGAAGGGAAATTCCAAGGCCAAATTAAAGCATCAAAGACAATGAACCAAGCAATTGTAGAATTCGTAAACGGTATTGAAGTTATAAAGAATTTTGGAAGAACTGAAGAGAGCTATAAAAAGTATATAGATGCCATTAAGGGTCATGCAGATTACAATGTGCATTGGATGAAAGAAACGCAGGTATTTTCATCATTAGGCATGGCAATTGCGCCATTTTCAATATTTCCAGTGCTTATCTCAGGATTGATATTCTGGAATAAGGGAAGCCTTGAAACACCGATGTTTTTTCTCCTAATGATATTATCCTTTGGAATTTTTTCACCACTCATGACTGCTATGACTTATATTGACCAGACAGCTCAGATGGGAACATATGCTAAAGGAAATCTGAGATTTACTTAATTACCACGAGCTTCAAAGAGGCAATAGAACAAAATTTGATGATAACGATATCGAGTTCAAGGATGTTAGCTTTTTCCTATGGTAAGGAAGCGCACGATATTTTAGATACAAATGTAGTTGAAGTAGATAAGAAGGCTGCTGACAATGTTTCTTTAAAAATAAAAGATGGAAGCATGATGGCTTTTGTTGGACCTTCTGGAAGTGGCAAATCTACGCTAGGAAAAACTAATTGCAGGGTATTGGGATCCTAATGAAGGTAGCATTGAAATAGGTGATCACGATATGAAAGAGTATTCACAAGAAGCTCTTAATGCTGAAATTGCTTTCGTAGACCAAGACACTTTCTTATTTGATAAAATCGATAAGGGATAATATACGCCTTGGTAATCTAAGTGCTACAAAATGATGAGGTTGAAGAAGCTGCTAAGAAGGCTGGGTGCCATGAATTTATTATGGCACTTCCCTAATGGATATGAAACAATGGCAGGAGCAGCAGGAGGAAGCTTATCTGGCGGAGAAAGGCAGAGAATTACAATTGCAAGAGCAATGATGAAGAATGCACCAGTGACGATCCTTGATGAGGCTACATCTAGCTCTGATCCAGAAAAATGAGGCATCCATACAAGAGTCATTGTCTGCTGCAGCTAGGGGTAAAACTTTGATTGTTATAGCCCATAGACTTATGACTGTTAAAAACGCTGATCAAATAGCCTATATAGAGGACGGACGTATTAAAAAAATGGGTAGGCATGAAGAGCTGATGGAATCATGTGCTGATTACAAAATGATGTGGGAACTTTCAGAGGAAGATCAAAGCTCAATTGCAGGAGGTCTGAAATGATTAAGACGATTAAAACACTCTGGGCATTTAGTGAGCATGAGCATAAAACATTTGCTATCACTTTGATAATGTCTCTTGTTCGTGCATTTGTTGGTATTACACAGTTTATAGCTATAATGCTTGCAGTAGACGTTATAATAAATGATGCTAAAGCAGAACCAGCGATTACAAAAATTGTTATTTTAGCTGTGTTATGTGCAGTTGGTAGCTTTGCTACATCGTTCTATGAGCATTCGGGAAGTGTGGCTGTTGGAATTTATATGACATCAGATAAGCGTATCGGCCTAGGTGATTTTTTGAAGAGGCTTCCGCTTGGTTTCTTTAGTGATAATACATCAGGCGAAATTGTAGCAACACTTACAACTACCTTAAGCGGCATTGAGACAGGTGCTGCTATGGCTATGATTACTACGGTATCGGGGATTTTTAGCTCATTTGCAATGCTTGTTGCAGTTTGCTTTTATGAGTGGCATGTAGGCATTATCACAGGAATTGGTATGGCTGTATATCTTCTAACCGTGGATTTTCAAATGAGAATATCTGAGAAGAACGCTCCATTCTTGCAAAAAGCACAGAGCAAATTAGCCGCAGCAACCTTGACCTTCCTTCAAGGAATAAAAGTTACAAAAACCTTCAGTGTAAAGGAAGGAAATGACGAGCTTAATGAAGCTATCAAAGGGAGCAAGGATGCCAATATTAATTTGACAAACAGGACAATGCCATCACAGTTTTTGAGCAGGCTTATCATAGCAATATTTGAGATTTTGATAATTGCATGCGCTCTTTGGCAGCATCATGAAGGGAATATATCCCTTGTAAAAACAATAATGCTACTTGTGTTTAGTTTTGTAGTGTATGTTTCACTCAATCAGGCAGGATCAGTACTTTCAATGATAGGCCTTTTGGATAGTGGACTAAAGGCAATTGGTGAAGTGGAAGCATCTGAACAGATGAGCTGGAGCGACAAGCCTTTACCTATGGGTAATAATGAAATTTCACTTGAATCTGTTAACTTCTCATGGAAATAATGAAGTATTACACAATGTGTTCGCAACAATCAAAGAAAAACTCTTTGACAGCAATAATTGGACCTTCTGCTCAGGTAAGACAACCTTGTGTGAACTAATACCAAGATTTCACGATATAGATAGTGGAAGCATCAAAATAGGAGGCGTAGACATCAGAGATGCAGACTATGAGGAACTTATGAAAAGAATAAGCATAGTGTTCCAAAGAGTCTACCTGTTTGAAGACAGTATATATAACAACATAGCTTTCGGAAAACCAGATGCTAGTATTGATGAGGCAGTGCAGCGGCAAAGGCAGCTAGATGTGATGAATTTATTGAGGCACTTCCAAATGGATATAATACTGTGTTAGATGAAGGAGGCAGTAGCCTTTCAGGAGGAGAAAAACAAAGAATATCAATTGCTCGTGCAATTCTTAAAGACTCTCCAATCATAATAATGGACGAAGCTACTGCAGCGCTCGACGCAGAAAATGAACACGAAATCTTGGCTGCAATAGAAGCGCTTACCAAAAATAAGACCGTAATTATGATAGCGCATCGCATCAAATCAATAAGAAACGCAGACCATATCATTGCTATTAAGGATGGAAGAGTAATACAAGATGGTAATCCTAATGAATTAGCAAAGCAAGAAGGTCTATATAGAGATTTCTTACGTTCTAGAGAGGAAATTTCAGGTTGGACCATAAATAATTAGCATTGATATAGATTACTTTCAAATTACACATTTTTTGAATACGCCGATAAAAAGTACATAACTTGATACATCCTTGGTTCAAAGAGTATACTCAAAGCTCAGAGAGCTAAGGATTTTTTAGCGAATGTGAAATGTCATAGATAATAAATGTATTAAGAAAATCAGAAACTATCACACATGATTGAGGGAGGAAGAAATGAACAAAGCAATAAAAGCAAAAGAATGCGCCAGCAGCAGTGGGACCATATGTACATGCAGTTCAGGCAGGTAGTCTACTGTTTCAGGACAGTTAGGGACTCGATCTGGTAAGTGGTGAACTTAAGGAAGGCCTAGAAGCGCAAGCCGTTCAGGCTCTTGAGAATATGAAGGCAGTTTTGAACGAAGCTGGATACGAGCTTACAGGATGTAGTAAAGACAACTGTTTTTATCGATGATATGAATGACTTTGTTAAGGTTAATGAGATTTATGCAAAGTATTTTGATGAGTGCAAAGCTCAAAGATCATGCGTAGAGGTTGCTAAGCTTCCAAAGGGTGGACTTGTAGAAATCGAGTGCATTGCATCAAAATAAAGCAAACAAAAATATGCTGACAAGTCATTATTTTTGACTTATGTATAAGATGAAACAATGGATGGTCCAAAGGTCATCTATTAGTTTTGTGGGTATACGAGGGTTTTCGAATGTGGTATAATTACTTATCTAAGGGAAGATCAGACGGTCGCGTGCCATAGGCATGAGGAAAGTCCGGGCTCCATAGGGCAAGAATGCCGGATAACGTTCGGCGTTAGAATATAAAGTTATGATTAGATTACGTGAGATAAAAATATGATAGAAGTATTTTTTTCTAAAATCAGTGAAGTAAACGATTTACAATTTATAGACAAAAAGCTACAGTATGGTTTCAGAAAATTGTAAATCCAAAGCCAAATGCTTTAGGTTTGAGGCAGATAGGTTGAGAACAATAATAGGGGAGCTTCTTGCAAGGTATGGAATTTGTCATTGTTTCGGAATTGATGCATCAAAAACTTAGCTTTAATGTTTCAGAATTTGGTAAACCATATATTGTTGGTATTCCATATTACTTCAATATTTCACACTCAGGTGATTATATAATCTGTGGTGTATCGGATATAAATATAGGTGTTGATATTGAGAAAATGCAGGATATAGATTTTGGCTTTGCATGCGATGTATTTAGTGATGAAGAGATAAGAAGAATTTCATTAGAGAGTGCAGAAAAGAAAAAGGAACTATTTTTCGATTTTGGACTCTTAAAGAAAGCTATGTCAAATGGCTTGGCACAGGATTTCATAGAAAACTGTCATCATATACTGTTTTTACCGAAAGGAATGCATGCAGAAATATTAGATCCACATAGCCTGTATGATATAGTACCAAAGCTCTGGACATATACAATAGGTGATTATAAAATTTCAATTTGTAGCTGTGATATTGATTTTCCCGTTGAATTTAAATATATATGTCCAGGACAGTTAATTGAAAAAAATAACTAACTGAATTTGACATTGATACTTTGTCTTAAATTTATTATATATGAACAAGGGAAAAGTACATAACTTGACACATCCTTGGTTCAAAGAGTATACTCAAAGCTCAGAGAGCTAAGGATTTTTAGCGAATGTGAAATGTCATAGATAATAAAATGTATTAAGAAAATCAGAAACTATCATACATGATTGAGGGAGGAAGATATGAACAAAAGCAATAGCAAAAGAATGCACCTGCAGCAGTTGGACCATATGTACATGCAGTTCAGGCAGGTAATTTACTTTTTCGTTTCAGGACAGCTGGGACTCGATCCAGTGAGTGGAGACCTTAAGGAAGGTCTAGAGGCACAGGCAGTTCAGGCTTTAGAGAATATGAAGGCGGTATTGAACGAAGCAGGATATGAGCTTATAGATGTTGTGAAGACAACTGTGTTCATTGATAACATGAATGATTTTGTTAAGGTTAACGATATTTATGCTAAGTATTTTGATGAGTGCAAGCCTGCAAAAGATCATGCGTAGAAGTTGCTAAGCTTCCAAAGGGTGGACTTGTAGAAATCGAGTGCATTGCATCAAAATAAAGCAAACAAAAACATGCTGACAAGTCATTATTTTGACTTATGTATAAGATGAAACAATGGATGGTCCAAAGGGCCATCTATTAGTTTTGTGGGTATACGAGGGTTTTATTTAATTTTGAATGTGGTATAATTACTTAGCTAAGGGAAGATCAGACGGTCGCGTGCCATAGGCATGAGGAAAGTCCGGCTCCATAGGGCAAGAATGCCGGATAACGTCCGGCGTAGGTAACTATAGGAAAGTGCAACAGAAACATTCCGCCGAAACAGTTAGGCTGTGGTAAGGTTGAAATGGTGAGGTAAGAGCTCACCGGAGTCATGGAGACATGGCTGCCGTGTAAACCCCCATTCGAGCAAGGTCGAAATTGAGTACCAAATGCAGCGGCCCGTTGCAGCTCAGGAGGTGGACCGCATGAGCGTGCAGTAATGTTACGCCTTTCAGATAGACGATCGTCTAATACAGAACCCGGCTTTATGATTCGCCCCTTAGTTTTTAATATGGAGAAACTTATGGAAGATACAGTAAAAATCAAAGACGACAGCATATCAGAAGCAAACAAGATGGGAACCATGCCTGTCGGAAAGCTTCTCATGTCCATGGCGTGGCCTGCAATTTTATCTATGACTATAAATGCCTTATACAATATCGTTGATAGCATTTTTGTAGCACAGATAAGCCAGGAGGCACTGACTGCGGTCTCATTTGTAATGCCCTATACAGCTTCTTGTTATTGCAATTACAGCTGATCAGGTGTTGGAGTAAACTCTTTGATAGCGAGAAGACTCGGGGCTAAGAGGCAAAAGGAAGCTGATTTAGCTGCATGTACGAGTATCAGGATAGGAATACTAAATTATTTGATATTCCTCTTCATAGGGGTGTTCTTGACAGTTCCTTTTTATGTCTCACTACACGAGCAATCCTGATATTTTAAGCGCAGGAACTACTTATATGAGAATAGTTATGTGTTTCAGCATGTTCATGTCAAATTGAGATTCTTTAGAGAAGGTCTTGCAGTCAACAGGTAATCATGATTATTCCGATGATTTGCTCGCTGACAGGCGCTATCGTTAATTTAATCCTGCATCCTATTTTGATTTTTGGATTGATAGGGCCCTAAGCCAGAGTTGCTGGTGCTGCTATCGCTACTGTTATAGGTCAGGCTTGCAGCCTTATTGTTTGCTGCTCTCTTCATCATTAAGAAGGAGCATGCGGTAAACATTAAGCTCTTCGGATTTAAGATGGACTGGAATATTGTTAAAGATATCTACGCCGTTGGGCTACCATCTATTATCATGCAGGCTATAGGATCTGTAATGCTACTTGGATACAACAATGTTCTTGCAACCGAACCAATAGCAGTAGCAGTCTTAGGTATTTACTTTTAAGATACAGTCGTTTATATTCATGCTGTTTTTGGTCTTAACCAAGGAGCTATGCCACTTATGGGATATAACTTTGTGCAAGAAACAAAGCTAGGTTGATGAAAACATATAATTTGGCATTGATTACGGCTTTGGTAATTATGACAATTGATTTGCTCTATTCCAAATCGTTCCAGAGTTTATTTCCTAAGGATGTTCAATGCTGACGAAAGTATGATGAGTATAGAGTTCCAGCATTATGAGAATAAGCCTTGTTTCTTTCCAGCTGCACTTTGGTATCATCACTTCAACCCTATTTCAGGGAACTGGACATGGAATTTATAGCTTTTTGCTTCTTTTAATTAGACAGCTTTTGCATTTTTACCTTTAGCATACCTGCTTTTATCATTTCTATGGTGTTTCTGCATCATGGTATTCATTTCCGCTTGCAGAAATACTAGGATTAACTTTATTCAGCAGTTATGTTAACACACTTGTATAACAAGCAGATTAAACAACTATAGTTAAGAAATTAAGCGTTTGAACCTGATTCAAATGCATGGGGTATAACAATGAAATTAGGTATTGATATAGGTTCTACAACTGTCAGCTTTATACTAGCTGATAATGATGGTAGAATCTTGTATTCACGTTACGAAAGACATGAGGTTCGATGTAATGGATAAGCTTAAGGAGCTTATGCTTGATTTGTATAAGCAGTTTGGAGAAATCGACATTAAACCTGTAATTACAGGATCAGGAGGACTTGCTCTAGCTAATCTTTTAGGAATAAAGTTTGAGCAAGAGGTAATAGCATGTAGTAGAGCTGTCGAGGAGCTTATTCCTCAGACAGATGTAGCAATTGAGCTCGGCGGTGAGGATGCCAAGATTACATATTATGGCAAAACTGTAGAGCAGCGTATGAACAGCTCTTGTGCGGGTGGTACAGGTGCATTTATAGACCAGATGGCTATTCTTTTGAATACAGATGCAAATGGTCTAAATGAGGCAGCAAAGAACTATAATATCATCTATCCGATTGCGGCTAGATGTGGTGTATTTGCTAAAACAGATATACAGCCTTTGATAAATGACGGTGCAGCTATAGGAGATCTTGCAGCATCGATATTTCAGGCTGTCGTAAATCAGACAATAAGCGGGCTAGCATGTGGTCGTACAATCAGGGCAATGTAGCATTCTTGGGCGGTCCTCTATCATTTATGTCTGAGCTTGTAAGAGATTTATTGAGACACTTGGCTCTTGAGGAGAGTCAGGTAATATTCCCTGATGACTCTAAGTTTTGTTGCTATAGGTGCTGAGATGCTAGCAGAAGAGGTGGAAGCTGTTTCACTTACAACACTGCTAAGAAAGATAGAAAAGCTTAATCCATCTTTGATGGCAGATAGCAAGCATATAGATGCTTTGTTCCATAGCCAGGAAGAATATGACGAATTCAAGGCTAGACATGATAAGGACAAGGTAAGTCGCAAGGATATTAAGGAAGCAAGTGGACCAGTATTCCTTGGAATTGATGCAGGTTCAACTACGACTAAAGCTGCTTTGATAGATAATGAGGGTAATTTACTTTACTCATTTTATCAAGGTAACGGTGGTAATCCCACAGAGACAACAAGAAACATGCTTCTTGAGCTATACGATCTATTGCCTGAGACTGCATATATTGCTGGAACTACAACCACAGGATACGGTGAGCAGCTAATTAAGTTTGCCTTCCATGCTGACCATGGTGAGATTGAAACTATGGCTCATTTTCGTGCAACACAGCACTTCCTGCCAAATGTAGACTTTATCCTAGACATAGGTGGTCAGGATATGAAGTGCATGAAAAATCAAGGATAATGCTATCTATAATATCATGCTTAATGAGGCATGTTCATCGGGTTGTGGCTCATTCCTAGAGACATATGCTAAGTCAGTAAATCTCGATACTAGACAGTTTGCCAAGGAGGCGCTATTTGCTGAAAAACTGGTCGATCTTGGTACTAGATGCACAGTTTTCATGAACTCCAAGGTTAAGCAGGCTCAGAAGGAGGGTGCAGGTATAGGAGATATATCTGCAGGTCTTTCATATTCAGTTATAAAGAATGCGCTTTATAAGGTTATAAACTTAGAAATGCAAGTGAAGCTGGTGAAAACATCGTAGTTCAGGGTGGTACGTTCCTTAATGATGCAGTTCTCAGAAGCCTTGAATTAATAATGGGCAAAAATGTTGTAAGACCTGATATTGCAGGACTTATGGGAGCATATGGATGCGCTTTGATATCACAAAGCAATTTCAAGGAAGGTGATGTATCAGCTATTATGAAGGCTGATGAACTCAGAAACTTCCACGTTGTTCATACCAACGGTAGATGTAATCGATGTGAAAACCGTTGTATTTTTGACTATAAACAAGTTTGGTGATGATCAAAGTTTATAACTGGTAACCGCTGCGAAAGAGGTGCGGGTATTGAAGTTACGAAATCTGAGATTCCAGACCTTTACGAATACAAAACCCGGAGACTTTTCGGATATCTTCCTTTGAGTGAGGATGAAGCAAGTAGAGGAACCATAGGTATTCCAAGAGTTCTCAATATGTACGAGGACTTCCCATTCTGGTTCACCTTGCTTACTGAGATGGGCTTTAGAGTTCTAGTATCACCTCAGTCTGGCAAAAAGCTATATGAGGATGGAATGGACACTATTTCATCAGATACAGCATGTTATCCAGCCAAAGATAGTACATGGACACATCAAATGGCTTCTAAAGAATGATATTAAAACAGTTTTCTACCCTTGTATAAACTACGAGGTTAAGGAAGATAAAAACGCACCGTCAAACTATAACTGTCCAATAGTTGCTACCTATGCTGAGGTAATCGCAAACAACATGACTGAGCAGTTTGAGGAAGCAGGAGCAAAGCTAATGCATCCATTCTTCCATATGACAATGACAAGAGGCTGCTTAATGCCTTAGTTGAAACATTTAAGGAATATAATATCTCACGTTCTGAAATTAAGAATGCGCTTTGCCTTGCTAGACAGGAGCAAGAGCAGTTTAAGGAAGATGTGCGTGCAGAAGGACAAAGAGCAATAAATTATGCTAGAGAGCATGGTAAGAAGATAATTTGTCTTGCAGGAAGACCATATCATCTTGACCCTGAAATTAATCATGGAATAAATAGATCGATCACTGGCTTTGATTTTCGTTGTAATCACGGAGGATTCTGTATCAAATCTTGAGAATTACCAAGACCTCTGAGAGTTCTTGACCAGTGGGTTTACCATTCACGTCTATATAAGGCGGCTGATTTTGTTGGAAAGAACGATGATATCGAGCTTATCCAGCTTAATTCATTCTGGATGTGGACTTGACGCAGTTACTACAGCATCAGATAGAAGAAATCTGTAATAGCAACAACAAGATATACACAGTACTTAAGATTGATGAAGTATCAAATCTTGGTGCTATCAAAATTAGAATTAGATCACTTAAAGCGGCTATGGAAGAGCGTGAGAAGAACGGTGTTCGCTCAGATGCTAAGTTTGAGCCTTATGAGAGAGTTTTTGTTCACTGAGGAAATGCGTGAGAACTACACAATTCTCGTACCTCAGATGTCACCAATTCACTTCACTTACTTCTCTGAAGCTATGAAGTCATGCGGTTACAATGTAGATCTTCTCCCAGCCGTTGATGAAAACGCTGTAAATGAAGGACTTAGATATATAAATAACGATGCTTGCTATCCAACCATTGTTACTTTAGGACAGATAATTTCTGCACTAAAATCAGGCAAATATGACCTAAATAGGACTGCTGTCTTCATGTCACAGACAGGTGGAGGATGCAGAGCAAGTAACTATGTATCGCTTCTTAGAAAGGCTTTGACTGACCTTGATATGCCACAGGTTCCGGTTGTATCCTTCAATATGGTAGGACTAGAGAAGAACCCAGGGATTCAAGATTACATTTAACATGGGCTTCAAACTCCTATTAGGTGCAATCTATGGAGACCTTATGATGAGGCTTCTTTATGCAACAAGACCTTATGAAGCAAAGAAGGGAAGTACAGAGGCTTTACTAGAGAGCTGGCATGATAGAATAATTGATAATATACTCAACTTCAAAAAGAAGGATTATGAGGCTAATCTCAAAAAGATAGTAGAAGAATTCGATAATCTTGAGCGACTTGATATCAAAAAACCAAAGGTTGGTGTTGTTGGTGAGATTCTTGTAAAATATCATCCTAACGCAAACAATGGAATCGTTGATATTATAGAGGATGAAGGTGGAGAAGCAGTTGTGCTTGATCTACTAGATTTCTTCCTATACGGCATGTACAGTAAGCAGTATAACCTAAAGTACCTATCTGGTAAGTTTACTGAGGCAAAGATAAACCAGCTTGCTATCAAAGTGATAGAGATGCTGAGAAAGCCTATGAGAAAAGCCCTAAGAGATAGTAAGCACTATACAGAGCCTGGCTATATCCACGAAACAGCTGAAGCTGCAACAAAGGTCATATCGCTTGGTAACCAGTGTGGTGAGGGATGGCTTTTGACTGGAGAGATGATAGAGCTTATACATGGCGGAGCGCCTAATATTGTTTGCCTTCAGCCTTTTGCATGTCTACCTAACCATGTAACAGGTAAGGGTGTTATGAAAATCACTTAGAGATGAATCCATATGCAAATATTGCGGCTATTGATTACGATCCAGGTGCAAGTGACGTTAATCAGCTAAATCGTATCAAGCTAATGATGACTACTGCTAGGAAGAATTTTCAAAGACGCAAATTGAAATTAGCAATTAAAATGGTGTATACTATTATCGCAGAAAATCATATAAATTAGAAGGAGGTGTCTCCATGGGAAGACACGGTACAATTGCCGGTAGAAAGGCTGCACAAGACTCTAAGAGAGCTGCACTTTTCACAAAGTATGCAAAGGCTATCACTGTTGCAGCAAAGGACGACGGAGATCCAGAATATAACGCAGGACTAAGAGTAGCAATAGAAAAAGCTAAGGCTATCAGTATGCCTAATGACAACATTACTAGAGCTATCAAGAAAGGAACAGGAGAACTAGAAGGCGTATCTCTACGAGGAACTTTCATTTGAGGGATACGGTGCTGGTGGAGTTGCTTTTCATCGTAGACTGCTTTGACAGACAACACAAACAGAACAACATCATTTGTTAAGTCTAGCTTTGATAAGCACGGCGGAAAACGTAGGAACTCCGGGATGTGTTTCATACATGTTCTCGCGTAAGGGCGTTCTTTTAATCGAGAGAACAGACGAAATCAGCGAAGATGATATCATGGAAGCAGCACTTGAGGCTGGTGCAGATGATATTGTTTCAGATGAGGAGTCATTCACAGTATATACAGATCCATCAGTTTATCCGGATGTTCATAAGGCTTTGACAGATGCAGGGTTATACATTCATTGAGTCTGATGTAGAATTTGTACCATCAGTTGATTCAACCCCATCAGAAAACGACATTCCAAAGCTAAGAAAGCTAATCGATGTCCTTGAAGATAACGATGATATTCAGAAGGTGCACACAAACTGTGCAATCGATCCATACTGAATAATTCCATATAGAATCTTTTAGCATTTAACTTATTTATTATATAAGTGAAATGCTAGTATGTTTGTAGTATAATGGAGTTGCCTGAAGCTCGTTGAGTGTTCATAATTGAACCTACACTAATTGCAAGGGAATTTGAGCTCATTCGCTGCGTCAAGCCTCCCTCGAGTGGAAGACAGAATGGATGATAGAATGCCCACCTATCTAATGATAGGGCGTCAATTATACCTTGACGGAGTTTCGGGCAATTTTAAGGAGATTATATATGAATTTACCTAATAAACTCACAGTTGCAGAGTGATAGCAGTACCTTTTCTTCATTTTTGGCATTTATGACTAACCACTTTCTTATAGCATTTGTTATATTCATTTTAGCTTCTCTTACAGATATGCTAGATGGTAAGATTGCTCGTAAATATAATTTGGTTACAAATTTTGGAAAAATCATGGATCCACTAGCGGATAAGATTCTCGTTTATTCAGCATTTTGCTTGCTTATTACAACAGGTGCAGTTCCAGCGTGGATGCTGATTATAATTCTTGCAAGAGAATTTACAATAAGTGGTATGAGAATGGTTGCAGCAGCAGAAGGAATTGTAATAGCAGCAGGTCTTACAGGTAAGATTAAGACAGTTCTTCAGATGATAGCAGTTCCGCTTCTTCTACTAGTTGAGACCATTTCAAACGAAAAGCTATTAGGACCTTTTGAGCTACTTGCTAATATTTTCCTATGGGCTTCACTAATTATGACTGTATGGTCAGGAATAGAATATGTTCTCAAGAACAGAAAAGTATTCTCAATGTAATCTATATTATCTTGCAAAGATGATTTGAATTTTCGCCGGCAGCTTTGCCGGTTTTTTTTAGGAGTGAAATTATGCGTTGTTGTATTTTATCAGTCGGTACGGGAGCTTTTATTTGGGACATCACATAAACACAAATGCTGCATATCTATCAAAAGGAACTGAACCTTCTTGGTTTTTGATGTTATGTACCATTTTTGTTGTAGGTGATAATGATGGAAGGCTAAGCGAAACACTAAAATCTGCACTTGAAAAATGCGATCTTATAATCACAACTGGAGGCCTTGGGCCGACAGAGGATGATATCACAAAGGAGACAATTGCAGATGTCTTTGATGAAGAGCTTGTAATGCATGCAGAAAGCTTTGCAGCGCTCGAAAGATATGCAAAAACGCGGTCGCAAGCTCACCGAAAAATAACTACAAACAGAGCAATGATGCCACAGCATGCAGTTGTTTTTGGATAATGAGGCAGGAACAGCTCCAGCATTTGCACTAGAAAAAGATGGTAAAATTGTCATAAGCCTGCCAGGACCGCCTAGAGAAGTGCATTATGTTTGGGAACATGAGGCAAAACCATTTCTTCTATCAAAGCAAGATGAAAGCATAGTATATAGAATGATAAGGACCTTTGGAATTGGTGAATCATCTCGAAACGGAACTTCTTCCTCTGATAGATGTCCAAACGGACCCAACTATTGCAACCTATGCAAAGGAGGGCGAGTGCATGATAAGGGTCGCATCAAAGCGTAAAGAACTTTGAAGAGGCGAAGAATGCAGTTGATAAGGTTTGCAAAGGAAATAGAAAATATAATAGGCGACTATATATATAGTTTTGATGGCGAAGAATTTTGCGATGCCATAGGTAATGCTCTAATAAATAGGAATATAAGCATTTCTGCATGCGAGTCATGCACTGGAGGTGCTTTTTCACAGATGCTTGTTAGCGTTGCGGGAATATCAAAGGTATTTGACAGAGGACTTGTCACATATTCTGAGATAGCAAAAGCAAGACGAATTAGGGTGTAAACAAGGAAAGCTTTAGAAAAATACTCAGCAGAAAGTCCACAAGTCGCACTGGAAATGGCAAAGGGTCTAAGGGCAAAGACTGGTAGCAAGCTCTGTATTTCATCAACTGGTGTAGCAGGACCTGATGCATATCATGGCCTAGATGCTGGGACCATGTATAGTAGAATAGTATTTGGAGACTATGAGCATGTACATGAGGTAAAAAGACACATCGCAATGATAGAAACTGGAATAGAAACTTCTGCTGTCTAGAGATGTTTAACCAAATAAAAAGCTATCGATTATAAAGGGGAAAATCTAGAAATCGTTGACATTGATAAGGGGAAAATGTAAAACTGTAAATATAAAAATTACAGTAAAACTTAGACTTGATTTTTGTTAACAGCTAATGTAGAATAAAAAAATAAGAACGAATGTTCATTTTGGAGGTAAGGATGGCAACGAAGAAATTTGCAGCTTCTAATCCCGATGATAGGGATAGAGCTTTAGAAGAAGCTCTGAAGCATATACATAAGAAATTTGGTGACGGGTCTATCATGAGACTCGGCGAGAACGCACAGAATAAGGATCCATCTGTTATATCAACAGGTTCAATAAGCTTAGACATCGCATCTGGTGTTGGCGGAGTTCCAAGAGGAAGAATCATTGAGATTTTTGGACCTGAATCATCAGGTAAAACAACTCTCACACTTCACATTGTTGCAGAAGCTCAGAAGCAGGGAGGAAGAGCTGCATTTATAGATGCAGAGCATGCTCTTGATCCAGTTTATGCTAAGAGTATAGGCGTAGATGTGGATGCACTACTAGTGTCACAGCCTGATACAGGAGAGCAGGGTCTTGAGATTTGCGATACACTTGCAAGAAGTGGAGCTTTGGATGTAATCGTTATAGACTCTGTAGCAGCGCTTGTACCAAGCTCTGAGATTGAGGGCGAGATGGGAGATTCACACGTAGGACTACAGGCGAGAATGATGTCACAGGCACTTCGTAAGCTAGCTGGTACTGTTAGCCGTTCCAAAACATGCGTTATATTCATCAACCAACTTAGAGAGAAGATTGGCGTAATGTACGGAAGCCCAGAGACAACTACAGGTGGACGTGCTCTTAAGTTCTATTCAACTATGAGATTTGATGTAAGAAAGGGTGAGAGCATCAAGAAGGGTGACGATATCCTAGGTAACAGAACCAAGGTTAAGATTGTTAAGAACAAGGTTGCCCCACCATTCAAGCGCGCTGAATTTGACATAATGTTCGGTGAGGGTATTTCTAAGTCAGGAGATATCTTAGATAGTGCTGTTGAACAGAACATTATTGAGAAGGCTGGTTCATGGTATAGCTATAATGGTGAGAAGATTGGACAGGGTCGTGAGAATGTTAAGGTTTATCTCGATGAACATAGCGATATATCTCAGGAGATAGAGCAAAAGCTTCTCGTGGCATTGCAGTCAAACAACTCTGCTGAAGAGATGCCAGAAGATGTAGCTGATTTTAGAGTCGATGAAGATGGAGTAATTTTAGAGGATTAATTTATAAATAATATTTTAAGCCGGTGCAATGCGCCGGTTTTCTCTATTTTTCAAAGATTTTTACTATGTAATTGTTGACATTATCATGCGTTGATGTTATTATTACATGGTTAGACCGCACGAAACGGGTTATAAAGCGTAAGCTACCCTGTAATAGGCGAGACTGGATAGAGGAGGTAGAAAAACATGTACGCAATTATCGAAACAGGCGGAAAGCAGTACAGAGTTGCTGAAGGAGATGTCCTAACTGTTGAAAAGCTAGCAGTTGAAGACGGAGCTCAGGTTGAACTAGACAAAGTATTGCTTCTAAGCAAAGATGGTGATGTTCAGGTTGGCGCACCATACATCGAAGGCGCTAAGGTCTTTGGTGAAGTAGTTGAGAGTGGCAAGGGAAAGAAGGTTATCATCTTCAAGTACAAGGCTAAGAAGGACTACAGAAAGAAACAGGGTCACAGACAGCCATACACAATGATCAAGATTACATCATTGGATGGCAAGGCTCCAGCTAAGGCAGTTAAGGCTGTTGAAGCAAAAGAAGAAGTAAAAAACCTAGCATCGATGAAGAAGGATGAATTGATTGCATATGCAGAAGCTAAGGGCGTTGAAATCGACACTAAGGCTACTAAGGCAGTTATCATCGAGAAAATCGAAGCTGCAACTAAGTAATAAAAGTTTAACCGACGAGGAGGTGTCTTTACATGGCAAGTAAGAAAGGTGTAGGGAAGCTCCAAGAATGGCCGCGAATCCGAATCGAAAAGACTTGGTGTCAAGATTGGTGACGGACAGTTTGTAAGCGCCGGCAGTATCCTAGTTAGACAGAGAGGTACTAAATTCCACCCAGGTAACAATGTAGGTATCGGTGGAGATGACACTTTGTTTGCTAAGATTGATGGTAATGTAAAGTTCGAAAGATACGACAAAAACCAGAAAACAGGTCAGTGTTTATTCAAGAGAAGCTTAACTATAGGGCCTCATAAGAGGCTCTTTTTGTTAATTTAATTGATAAGAGGTTAATATGCTTGTAGATAAAGCAAGAATAACAATAGTTTCAGGTAAAGGTGGAAACGGTGCCGTTTCTTTTTAGAAGAGAACCCTTTGTTCCTGAAGGTGGTCCAGATGGTGGAGATGGTGGAAACGGAGGAAATGTAGTTTTTCCTTGCTGATAGAAACCCTCAGAACTTTGATGGACTTTAGATACAAGAAAAATACGAAGCCGAGAATGGTCAAAACGGCATGAAGAAAAAGTGCTATGGCAAAAAGGAGAAGATTTAGTTATCAAGGTTCCTGTTGGAACTATGGTTTTTGATGCTGAGTCTGGTCTTTTGATGCACGATCTTAAGGAGGATGGAGATAGCTTTGTTGCTGCTCAAGGCGGCAGAGGCGGTAAGGGTAATATCCACTTCAAAAACTCAATAAGACAGGCACCAAACTTTGCTGAAGCAGGAGATAAGGCTAAGGAAAGAGATGTGATTCTTGAACTTAAGATGCTTGCTGACGTAGGCCTTGTTGGATTTCCTAATGTAGGAAAATCAAGTCTTCTTGCTGTTGCTACTAATGCAAGACCTAAGATAGAAAACTATCACTTTACAACTATAGATCCTAATCTCGGTGTAGTAAGGCTATACGATACAGACTATGTAATGGCTGATATCGCTGGAATCATCGAGGGTGCTCATCAGGGGCTTGGACTAGGTTTTTAAGTTTCTAAAATACATCGAGAGAACCAAAGTCTTGATTCATGTTGTCGATGTTTCAGGTTGCGAGGGCAGAGATCCCTATAGATGACTTTTGATAAGATAATGAAGGAGCTAGAATCATATAGCGATAAGATTACACAAAAGCCTATGCTTGTAGCTGCTAACAAGATAGATATGATAGATGAAGATGATGAGAATTACCTTAAGTTCAAGGCTTATGTAGAAGGCAAGGGCTATAGGGTGTTCCCTATTTCTGCACCTCTAAATCTTGGTGTTAAGGAACTGCTTTCAGCTGCTGCTGAGGAATTGGCAAAGGCAGAACTAAATCCACCACCAGAAGAGGAATATGAGTACTTTGATTTTGAATCAGAAAAGCTTAGCGATGCTGATTACAGAAGAGTTGATGTTCGCTGTGAAAACGGACAGTACATTATGGAAGGTCAGCAGCTTCAGAAGATATTTGATTCAACAAACTTTAATGATATGGGTTCTCTGAGATATCTATATAAGTATATAGAGAAGAGCGGAGCACTTAAGAAACTTCGAAAGATGGGGGCTTGAGGAAGGCGATATTGTAAAGATTGAGCGACTTTGAGCTTGAATATTATGATGAATACGATGAGTAGTGAATCAAAAACAAAAAGCGTCTCAGCGAAGAAGTCTGCAAGGAGCTTTATGCTAAATATGAAACTCCCAGAGCGTGTAATTAAACACTGCAGAGCTGTTGGTGAGACAGGAGCAAGGATAGCAAGTGCTCTAAATAAAGCTGGCTATAATTTTGATGTGTCTTTAGTAAGAGCTGCAGGTCTTATCCACGATTTGATGAGAATATCTGATAATCATGGAGAGGCTGCAGCCGATTTACTTGGAATCACTTGGTTATGTGCAGGAAGCAAAGGCAGTGAGAAACCATATGAGGTATGAGTTTAACGCGCCTGAAAATATAACAGAGACTGATATTTTCTGCCTAGCTGATAGACTTGTCAAGGAAGATGAATATGTTGGAATTGATGAGCGTGTTGATTACCTTATAGATAAGCCAGGCAAAACAGCTGAGAGAACCAAAATCCTAATAGAAAAAAGGGAAGAGACCAAGATATTTATCAAGGCTTTAGAGATAAGAATGGGCGTAAAAATTGATAGCCTCTTCAGGAATGATGATAGCGCAAAGAAGATCGATAAACTTCTAAAGCGAGTAGAAAAACCGGCAAGATACATAGGATCAGAGAAGAATATTTGCAAGAAAAAACCTCAGAATAAGCTTAGGTTTGCTTTTGCTTTTCCAGATTTATACGAAATCGGCATGTCATATAGGGACTTCAGATTTTGTATAACATTTTAAATAAGGAAGATGAGATTTATTGTGAGAGGGTTTTTGCACCTGCTCAGGATATGTCTACTTTGATGCGTGAGGAAAAACTAGATCTATTTACTCTTGAGACAAAGACAAGTGTAAGAGATATGGATGTTCTAGGTTTTACGCTTCAGTCACGAGATGTCATACACGAACATACTTGATATGTTAAGTCTTGCAGGGATTACATTTAAATCAAAGGATAGAGCAGAAGATGAACCGCTCATTATTGCAGGAGGTCCATGTGCATATAATCCTGAACCGCTAAGTGATTTTGTCGATGTATTTTTGATTGGTGATGGCGAGGAACTTTTACCGTATTTTCTAAAGGAATACAAGAAACCTTTAGAGAAGGGCGTAAGCAAGAGAGAATTTCTAAAATCAATTGTTAAAACAGATGGAGTTTACATTCCATCATTTTATGATGTTGTTTATAACGAGGACAATACGGTCAAAGAGTATGTTCCTTTGATAGAAGATGCCCCAAAGCGCGTTAAGAGAGCTTTGATAAGTGAAATCGAAGACATTCCCTTCCCAGAAAGACCCATGGTTCCGTTTATCGATACAGTACACGATAGAGCTGTCGTTGAAAACGTTTAGGGGTTGTACTAGAGGATGTAGATTCTGTCAGGCTGGAATGATTTATAGACCTATCAGAGAAAGGTCAAAAGGAAACCATAGAGCGTATAGTAGAAAGACAACTAGAAACAACGGGACACGATGAACTTTCGCTTCTATCTCTTTCTACAAGTGATTACTCCGATTTTGAGGCATTAGCTACATCGGTAATGGATAAATGTGCAGATAGAAATGTTGCGCTTTCACTTCCATCACTAAGACTTGATAGCTTCTCGTTTACAGTACTTCAGGAAATACAGAAATACAGAAAATCAGGTCTAACCTTTGCACCAGAAGCTGGAACACAAAGACTTAGGGACGTAATAAACAAAGGTATTACTGAGGAAGATATTTTCTCAGCAGTTCGTCAGGCCATAGAACTTGGCTGGAACAATATCAAGCTTTACTTTATGATAGGTCATCCGACGGAAACGGATGAAGATCTAGAGGGTATAGCAAATATAGCAAAGAAGATTTTACAGATAAAGAAGGAAGTTGGCAGAGGCGGTAGATTCAACGTGACTGTCAGTGTTTCTAACTTTGTTCCAAAGGCGTTTACTCCATTTCAGTGGATGGGCCAAAACAGTCTAGAAGAGTTCAGACGTAAGCATGACTTTCTTTAGAGGACTTCTATATGTAAAAGGAATAACCTTTAACTACCATGACGATTTTACTAGCGTGCTTGAGGCTGTATTTGCTCGTGGAGACAGGCGAACAGAGAGCTTCTTCTAAAGGCATATGAGGAAGGTTGCGTTCGCGATGAGCTGGTCTGAGTGCTTTGATGAACAAAAATGGAAAACTGCAATTGAAAAGAGCGGTCTTGATATCGAGTTCTACACCCAAAGAGAAAGGGATATTGATGAAGTACTGCCATGGTACATAATCGATAGTTCTGTAAGCGACGAATATCTAAAGCTAGAATGGAAGCGTGCTAATGTTGCTCAAATTACACTAGACTGCAGAAATGGCTGTACTGGCTGTGGAATCAACAAAAAGGACGGTTTGTAAGTTAGGTGGTATCTATGAATAGATTTGTTTTAGAATTCAGCAAGCAGGGATACATCAAATATATCTCGCATCTAGATATGCTGAGGCTTTTTAAGCGTACTTTCAAAAGAGCAGGAATTCCGCTAGACTATTCCAAAGGGCTTTAATCCCACATCCCTAGAATGAGCTTTGCTCAGCCACTTTCACTAGGATATACATCAAAGCAGGAGCTGATAGAGTTCTTCACATATGAGGAAACAACTCAGGATGATATTTTGCTAAAGTTAAACGAGCAGTTCCCTGAAGGAATTAGTATCTTGGCATGTGGTTATATTGATGGAACACAAGGTTCGCTTGCTGCAGCCGTAAGTTCAGCAGTTTATAGCGTTTTTCTTACCTGATACACTAGAAAAGTCGCTTGACGAGATAAAAGATGATGTAAAATCATATATTGCTAGAGAATCCATCATAGCACTAAAGCGAATGAAGAAGACAAAGAAGCTAGGCGAGGTTGATATTAGATCAAAAATCCGTAAAATAGATGCTGAAGAAGTAAATGGAAATATAGTTTTAAAGCTTGATCTTGACTGCGGAAGTGCATCAAATCTCAGTCCAGAACTCGTTATCACCACATTCATAGAGCATAGCGGACTTGATATCCAAAGATATGATATAGAAGTAAGCAGGGACTTTTTGAGATTTGACTCTTGTATTCCCCAAACAATGGGTTTAGACTTGATATACGAAAATTAAGTTTATACGGAGGGAAATTTTTGCAAAAGAGGAAAATTTGTGCCAAGCAATATAGAATGCTATGTGCAGTCAGCTAAAAGCTTTTTGTTAAAAGAAATAATAAATATGTCCAAATAGCGGTTACGATTATTGCAATCATAGCTGCTTTGTTGTTTCTGTGATGAATGGGAAAAAAATCTCTAAGGTAGATAATGATAAAGCACCGTCTATAAGTAGCCTAAAAGGAATCACAAAGTAAAAACAAGTATTACTAATAAATCTTCTAAATCAAAGATTTCATCTAAGGACAAATCACAAAATAAGCTAGGTAAAGATTCTGAAGCTGGTGAGATTCTAATTGTAGATATAAGTGGTGAAATAAATAAACCAGGTGTATATAAGATTAGACCAGGAACTAGGATTTATGAACTCATAGAGCAGGCTGGTGGTCTTAGCGAAAATGCAAATGCCGATGTGATTAACAGAGCATCTATGGTTTCTGATGGGCAAAAAGATTGTAATTCCAAGCAAAAATCACGGGAGTACAAGGCTCTCAGGCTACAGATAATACTGATATCTCAAGTAATGTAAGTGGATTAGTAAATATAAATCAAGCTGACCAAAATCAATTAGAGAGCATAGCAGGAATAGGTCCATCTATGGCAAAAACGTATAATAGAATATCGCAGTTCAAATGGCTATTTTTGGATCAATAGATGAACTTATGAATGTAAAAGGCATAGGCACTAAAAATTTGATAAAATTAAAGCTTATGTGACCATATAATCTTGATTGAATCGTTGTGCTTTGCTATAATATTAGAGTTGATTGATAGGAGAATTACAATGATTACAGAAGATGAAAATTAAACGCATTAATGAGCTAGCCCAAAAATCAAAAACGATGAAGGGCTCAGTGAAGATGAAAAAGAACAACATAAGCTAAGACGCAAGTATATCGATTCATTTAAGAATAACCTACGCTCACATCTGGATACGATTAAACCAGATGCTAAGAATGATAATAAGGAACTCTAATGTCGATTATCATATTTTAATTAGATTGTATGCTGTTTAAAATTCAAAAGATATAGGTATAAATAAATCGTAAATGATAATGATAAAATAGACAGAAGGAGCTGAAATATATGAGACAGGTATATCTTGATAATTCCCAACTACTCCTATTAAGGGAGATGTTCTTAGGAGATGCTACCATTCCTCACAGAACATTTCGGAAATGCATCTAGCTTATATACACCAGGCCTAGTAGCAAGACGTGCACTAGATGAGGCTAGAGAAAAGGTAGCAGCATTGATAAATGCAAAGGCTAATGAGGTTTACTTTACAGGATGCGGTTCTGAGTCCGATAACTGGGTGCTTAAGGGCGTAGCAAGTTCACTTAAGAATAAGGAAACCACATAATCACAACAGTTACTGAACATCCAGCTATGCTTCGTACATGTGAGTATTTAGAGAAGAACGGATATGAAGTAACATATCTTGGCATAGATGATCGGGGTAGACTTAATCCTGCAGAGCTTGAGGCAGCTATTAAGGATACAACAATCCTGGTTAGCATAATGATGGTTAACAATGAGATTGGAACTATTCATCCTATTAAGGAGCTTGCAGCTATTGCAAAGAAGCATGGCGTTTTGTTCCATACAGATGCAGTTCAGGCATTAGGAAATGTTCCTATCGATGTTAAAGATTTGGGCGTTGACTTCTATCGATGTCAGCACACAAAAATATATGGACCTAAGGGCGTTGGCGGACTTTATATCAGACGTGGCGCTAAGTTAGGTACTTTGATTTTCGGAGGCGGACAGGAAAGTGGCAAGAGAGCAGGAACAGAGAACGTAGCTGGTATAGTTGGCTTCGGTAAGGCTGCTGAGCTTGCGTTGAATAGTCTTGATGAGCATATCAAGCATAGCACAGAGATAAGAAATTATCTTGCAGAGAAGCTAACAGCTGAGATTCCAGATGTTATCATCAATGGTTCAATGGATAACAGACATCCAGGAAACCTAAATGTGACATTTAAGTACATCGAGGAGAATCAATTCTAATTCAGCTTGATGCTTGTGGAATTTGCATTTCAACTGGATCTGCATGTTCGTCAAAGTCACTAAAGCCTTCACATGTTCTTTCAGCTTTGGGCGTACCAGTAGAGCTGATACACGGAACAGTAAGATTTTCAGTAGGAGATTTCACCACTAAGGAAGATATAGATTACACTGTAGAATGCACTAAGAAAGTAGTTGCATGGCTAAGAGATTTATCACCCTCTAAGCCCTAAGAAAGGAGAATAGTTATGGCACTATATAACGATACAGTTATGAATAACTTTATGAATCCACAGAATGTTGGAGAAATAGAAAATCCATCAGGAACAGGTATTTACGGAAGCCCTGTATGTGGAGATATGATGCAGATGCAGATTAAGGTTGATGAGAACGATGTAATTACAGATTGCAAGTTCAAGACCTTTGGATGCGGAAGCGCTATCGCTTCATCAAGCATGGCTACAGAGATGATTATTGGTAAGACAGTAGAAGAAGCTCTTAAGATTACAAACAAGGACGTAGTTGATGAGTTAGGTGGTCTTCCAGCAGTTAAGATTCACTGTTCAGTTCTTGCTGACCATGCTATTAAGTCAGCTATCTATGATTATGCACAGAAGAATAATAAGACATACGCTGGACTAGAGGTTTGACCCTAATGCTGATGAAGATGAGCACGATCACGAGATCGAAGAATAATAAAATTTTAGTATAATTAAGCGGCAGTGCAGGTGCACTGCCGTGATTTTGTATGGGTAGGAAAATGGAATTTCAAGTTGATATTCTAAATGAATATAAAAGATGGATTGACTGCGCAAGCGATGAAGAGATAAAGCAAGAGCTCGCTTTGATGAAGGATAATTTCGAAGAAATTAATGAAAGCTTTACAAGGAGCTTGATTTTTGGAACATCTGGAATGCGTGGCATTTTAGGTGCTGGAACAAATCGTTTAAACACCTATGTTTTGCGTAGAAGCAATCTTGCTTTAGCTAGCCATATCAATAAAAATTGTGCTAGTAAGTCAGTTGTCATTTCCTATGATAGCCGAAAAAATTCATCTAGATTTGCACGTGAGACAGCTGACTTGATGTCAGCAATGGGAATAAAGGCATACTTATTTAGTGAATTAACGCCCGTTCCTGTACTTGTATATGCGATTACTAAGCTTTCATGTGACTATGGAATTATGATTACGGCGAGTCACAATCAGCAGTTTACAATGGTTATAAGGTTTATGGAAAGCATGGATATCAGATAATTGGGAGCGAACTTGACTCTATTCTAAAGGAGCAGAAGCGCTTTGATTACTTTGATGAAGTAGATGTAGATGATTCAAACATAAATATGCTTGATGATGAGATTAAAAACGATTTTTTATCAAAGGTTAATTCACTTGAACCTAAAGGAATAAGCCAGGATGCTAAATCGAATCTTCATATAGTCTATACTCCGTTAAATGGAGCAGGACTTAAATATGTAAGCAAAGGTACTTTCTGATAGTGGTTTTGATAACATAAGCATTGTTAAATCGCAGGAAAAACCTGATTCGAACTTTCCTACTTGCAAATCTCCAAATCCTGAGAAGATGAGCGCATATACGGAGGCTTTTGAGACCTTAGATGAGTGCAAGGCGGACATAATCATTGCAACAGATCCTGATTGCGATAGAATTGGATGCGCGCTTGTAAGCGATGGTATGAAGGTTAATCTAACTGGTAATCAAATAGAATTTTACTCTTCGATTTCCTCTGCAGATTTAAGGAAAAACATGCAGATTCAATTTGTATAAGAAGCATAGTATCTTCACCTTTGATAGATAAAAATTGCTGACGAAAATGGCATAGAGGTTGTGCTTACTCTAACTGGATTCAAATATATCGGTGAGATTATTGCAGGACTAAGAGAAGATGGTGTAGAGGGCAAGTATTTCTTTGGTTACGAGGAGAGTAACTGATTTCTTGTATCGCCATTTATATGTGATAAGGATGGAGTAAGTACAGCTTTACTTATCGCTTGCATGGCTGCTCAGTACAAGGCTGAGGGCATTGATCTAGTTGAAAGGCTAAATCAGATAAATACTGTCTATGGAAGGCTAATAGAGCGTATAGAAAAACTTTGTTTTTGAGGGTATAGAAGGTGAGAAGCAGATTGCAAGGATAATGGACTATTTTAGAACAAATGAGCTTTCTGAGATAGCTAGTTTTGATGAGCGTATAGATTTCTTGAAGGATGAGACTGGAATGCCTAAGGCTGATGTTTTGCTTATGAGAACTGAATCTAAGAGCACTTTTATTGTTAGACCTTCTGGCACAGAACCTAAGATTAAGCTGTATATGTATTTGGAGCCTAAGGATTTAAAAATTGCAAAGAAATTTGAAAGGCTCATAAATAGTTTTACAGTGTACTAAGATGCGAAAAAGTGATATACTTTAAGGATAGATTTGATAGGAGGAATGAACCTTGCAGAAAAAAGGACTCAACGAGATAAGAAAATCTTTTAGGGATTTTTATGTTAGTAAGGGACACTATGCAGCAAAAAGTGCTTCATGGTTTCCCCAAAACGATAAATCATTGCTTATTATAAACTCAGGTATGGCACCTCTGAAGAGATACTTTGCGGGACTTGATACACCACCGGCTAAGAGGATGACTACATGTCAGAAGTGTATCAGAACAGGTGATATCGAAAACGTTGGTATTACATCAAGACATGGTACATTTTTTGAGATGCTAGGTAACTTCTCATTTGGTGACTATTTCAAGGAGCAATCTCTAACATGGGGATGGGAATTCATAACTAAGGTTTTGGAGCTACCAACTGATAAAATTTGGGCAACAGTATACGAGGATGATACAGAGGCTGAGAAAATTTGGGAAAAGCTTGGAATGCCTGCTGAGAGAATAGTAAGACTAGGCAAGGAAGATAACTTTTGGGAAATCGGTCTAGGTCCATGCGGTCCATGTTCAGAAATCTATTTTGATAGAGGTGAAGAATACGGATGCGATAGAGAAGACTGTAAGCCAGGTTGTGACTGCGATAGATACGTTGAGTTTTGGAACCATGTTTTTCACACAGTTCTCCAAGGAAGAGGATGGTAGCTACAGCAACCTCGAGCATCCAAACATCGATACGGGAATGGGTCTTGAGAGAATTGCATGTATTATGCAGGGTGTTACATCCATATTTGATATAGATACTATTCAGTATATCCTTCAGGGCGTTCTTGAGCGTTCAGGAATTAAATACGAGGAAGCTGGTACTGAGAAAACAGACATATCAGTTAGAATTATTACGGATCACCTCCGCTCGATGGTGTTATGATTGCTGATGGTATCATTCCATCCAATGAAGGACGCGGTTACGTTCTAAGAAGAATTATAAGAAGAGCTGCAAGACACGGTAATCTAATCGGTATTAACGGTAGATTCCTTTCGGATATGGCTGACAGAGTTATCGCTGTATCGGGCGAAGCTTATCCTGAACTAGTTGAGAAGCAGCAGTTCATTAAGAAGATTATAGCTGTTGAGGAAGAGAAGTTCGCTTCTACAATTCAGCAGGGTATAGATATTATTCAAGGATATGTCGATGAGATGAAGCAGGATGGTAAGACTGTACTTGACGGAGAGAAGATGTTTAAGCTCTATGACACGTACGGATTCCCACCAGAACTTACAGAAGAAATACTCTTAGAGAATGATTTCACAGCTGACAAGGATGGCTTCAAGGCTAATATGGAAAAGCAGAAGGAACAGGCAAGAGCTGGCCGTAAGTCTGAAGATGAAGAAGGCTGGAAGGAAGCTGTTACAGCAGTAGATGTTCCTGAGACAAAGTTTGTTGGATATCATACTTTGACTAGTGACTCTAAGGTTTTAGCTATTCTTAAGTCTGGAGCAATGGCTGATTCTAGCTGAGCAGGGAGAAAACGTTAGAATTTATCTCGACCAGACACCATTTTATGCTGAAGGCGGTGGACAGATTTACGATACTGGTGTGATTGAAGCAGATGGATTTAAGGCTAGTGTTAAATCTGTTAGCAAGCAAAACGGACATTTTGCCATGAGGTAGAGATTCTTGATGGTAAGCTCTTAGTAGGCGATAGCGTATCATGCTTTGTTGATAGAGTAAGAAGAAACATGGTTGCAAGAAACCATACGGCAACTCACTTGCTACATAAGGCGCTTCGTATGGTTTGTCGGAGAGCACATTCAGCGAGCAGGTTCATTTGTAAATGAGAACAGTCTAAGATTTGACTTCACCCACTTTGAGGGCCCTAACAAAGGAACAGCTCAAGGAAGTCGAGGCAATAGTAAACGAAGAAATCAATAGATTTGAAGATGTTGAAACACTAGAGACTGATATAGAGACAGCTAAGAGCAAGGGCGCTATGGCACTCTTTGGTGAAAAGTATGGTGATACAGTTCGCATGGTAAGCTGTGGTAATTTCAGCGTTGAGCTTTGTGGAGGTACACACGTACATAACACTGGAGAAATCGGATGCTTTAAGCTTCTTTCTGAGTCAGGTGTTGCATCAGGCGTTAGAAGAATAGAGGCTGTAAGTGCCGGTGCAGTATATGATATTGCAAATAAGCAGGCTGAGGTTATAGAAGACTGCTCAGCTGAACTAAAGTGCAATAAGGATCAGCTAAAGAACAAGATAGTTTCATTATCTGAGGAGCTAAAGAATCTAAGGCATGAGCTTGCCGAGTTTAAAAAGGCGCAGCTCGGAAAATGCAGCAACATCACTTCTTTGCAGAAGCAAAGGATGTAAAATGGAATCAAAGTAATCACAAAGAAATTTGATTCTATGGATGCAGGAGAGCTTAGAACTCTAGCAGATGACATAAAGAAGGAATCAAATAATGTGGCTATGATATTTGCTGCAGTAGATGGCGAAAAGGCAGCGCTTTTAGTTTCACTTAGCGATGACCTTGTAGAGGCTGGATTCCATGCTGGTAAGATAGTTAAGGAAGTAGCAGCTGCTTGCGGCGGTGGCGGCGGCGGTAAAGCTAATATGGCTCAGGCTGGAGCAAAGGATATATCAAAAGCTTGACGAGGCTTTTGCGCTTGCAGAAAATTTATTCAAGTGTATAATAAATATAACGATATTGGAGTATAGGAGGGCACACGATGGAAAGAAAGACTATAATGTTTTGATACAAATAAGGCACAGGAAAAAACTACCAAGGAAGTTTTGAAAGATGTCTATGAAGCATTAGAAGAAAGAGGATATAATGGAATCGATCAGATGGTTGGTTACATTCTTTCGGGTGATCCTTCATATATAACAAGCTACAACAATGCTCGTATGATGATAAGCCGTATCGATAGAGACGATTTGGTTGAAGAAATCCTAAAAAGAGTATCTAAACAAATAATAATGTTTCGGCGGGTTTTGTCCCGCCGTATTTTTTTGACATAAGAGTTAGGAGAAAAGAATGAGAAGAAAGATTGCACTTGATGTAGGTGATAAGACAATTGGAGTAGCTTTAAGCGACGAACTAGGAATCACAGGCCAAGGACTTATGACAATAGAAAGAATAGGAATAAAGAAAGATACAGGAAAAAGTTGTTGAACTAATAAAGGAATATGACTGTAGACACTGTAGTAATTGGACTTCCTCTGAATTTAAATGGAACTGATAGCATCAGACCGAGAAGGTTAGAGAGTTTCGAACAAAGTTGAGAACAAGATGAGAAGCAGCGCTCTTGCAGATGTTGAAATCGTATGGCAGGATGAGAGATTTACAACAAAAGCTGCAGAGAATGTTTTGATAGCAGGAAATGCAAGAAGAGAAGATAGAAAAGAAATATGTGGATAAAGCAAGCTGCCGTTATCATCATGCAGAGCTATCTAGATAGTAAAGGAAGCATGCTCTAGCTCGATAATCATATCAAAAACGAATACAATATAGTTATATTGACATTAATGTTCGTGTATTTAGGGGTTTTAAGGCCTAAAACTTCAAAAATCTTAGAAAAACTTCATATTATCTGAACGAATCTTGAAGCCTCTTTTTAATGTGCTAAATTTTTATTATAAAGATGAATTTGATATTTTATGCATGAGGTGGTTTAAATGAAAAAGTAGCAGTAATCATGGGCTCTGACAGCGATTTGCCAGTAGTCGAATCAGCAATTTCAACACTAACGAGTTCAATGTACCTTTTGAGGTTCACGTTTGGTCAGCACACAGAACACCTGAGGTAGTTCACGATTTTACAAAGAATGCAATCGATAACAATTTTGGAGTAGTTATAGCTGCTGCAGGGAAAGGCAGCTCACCTAGCAGGAGCTATTGCCGCAAATACAACACTTCCAGTAATCGGAATTCCTGTAAAAATCAAGTACTTTGAGACGGAATAGATGCTCTATTTTCTACAGTACAGATGCCTAGTGGAATACCGGTTGCAACAGTTGCAATTGATGGATCGAAGAACGCCGCTTTGCTTGCAATAGAAATCCTCGCACTTAGCGATGATAATCTAAGCAAAATGCTTATCCAAAAAGAGAGAGAGGATAAGAAAAAGGTACTTAAGAAAAACGCTGCAATTGAAGCAAAATTCGGAGGAAGATAGATGAGCGGATTAAGGAAGAATGCGGGCTTTTTCGGTGTATATTCGCGAGAAAAAGTGACCTTGCAAAGAACTACATATTACGGACTTTTTGCCCTTCAACACAGAGGACAGGAAAACTGCGGAATTGTAGTTAATGACGACGGTGTTCTTAAGACATATAAGGATACCGGTGCTAGTAAACGATGTCTTTACTCAAAGCATCCTAGAGGACCCTAGGCGAAGGAAACATGGCAGTTGGACATGTACGCTGTGGTACTACAGGAGGAAATGAGGAGACTTAACTCTCAGCCTATAGTTATAAATCATCACAAAGGCTGTATGGCTCTTGCTCACAACGGAAATCTTGTAAAATTCTTTTTGAGCTACGTAAAGCTCTTGAGACACAGGGTTCTATTTTCACACTACAACAGATACAGAGGTAATTGCATATCTAATAACCAAGGGAGAGAATCGCTTGTGATTCCATAGAAACTGCGATAGATAGAACTATGGATAAGTTAGAGGGAGCCTACTCTTTAATTGTCATGTCTGCAGGCAAGCTAATTGCTGTTCGTGACCCATTTGGATTCAGACCTCTTTGTTACGGACAGAGAAGCGATGGTTCATATGTAGTTGCTTCAGAAACATGTGCGCTAAACACTGTAAACGCTGAGTATATCAGGGATATAGAGCCAGGTGAAATCCTTGTATTTGATAAGGATGGAATAAGATCATCAAAGATCACTGCAACAAAGAACCACATAAAATATGCATTTTTGAATACATATACTTTGCAAGACCAGATTCAGTAATCGAAGGTGTTAGCGTTCACGAAGCTCGTAAGCGTGCAGGAGCATGTCTTGCGATGGAACATCCAGTTCAGGCAGATGTTGTAATAGGTGTTCCTGATTCAGGATTAGATGCTGCTATTGGATATGCACAGCAGTCTGGAATTCCATATGGAATAGGATTTATCAAAAACAAATATATAGGAAGAACCTTTATTGCTCCTGGTCAAAAGAACCGAGAGGATAAGGTTAGAATAAAAGCTAAATGTAGTAAAGGATACAGTTGATGGCAAGAGAGTTGTTCTAGTTGATGACTCTATTGTTAGAGGAACTTCAATAGCTAGAATCATAGGACTTCTTCGTGAAGCAGGAGCAAAGGAAATTCATGTTAGATCCTCTGCACCTCCATTCACAGATCCATGCTACTACGGAACAGATGTAAGTTCAAAAGGAAAAACCTGATAGCATGTCAGCACAGTTTAGATGAGATTGCATCAGTAGTTGGTGCTGATAGCGTTGGATATCTTGATGTTAATCACCTTAATATGCTGATAGGAAGTCAGAAAAATACTGAGTTATTGCTATAGCTGTTTCACGGGAGATTATCCAACAAAAACTCCAGATGGAGATGAAAAGTTTATATTTGAAAAGCATATAAGCGATAATGAAGAACATATTTAGGGTCAAACAATAGGAGTGTGTGATATGTCAAAGAGTTTCAGCAATAGCTATAAGGAAGCTGGCGTAGATATAACTGCAGGGGTATCGTTCAGTTGAAATGATGAAGCAGCATATAGCTAAAACAATGGTATTCGGTAATACATCTGATGTTGGTGGATTTGGCGGACTTATGGAGCTAGATACAGAAGGAATGGAAAAGCCTGTTTTGGTTAGCGGAACCGATGGAGTTGGAACAAAGCTAAAGATGGCCTTTCTTCTAGATAAGCACGACACAGTTGGAATCGACTGCGTAGCTATGTGCGTAAACGATATTATATGCGTTGGTGCAAAAGCCTCTTTGCTTTCTCGATTACATAGCTTGTGGAAAGAACAATCCTGAAAAAGATAGCAATGATTGTTAGGGTGTGGCTGATGGATGTGTTCAATCTGAGTCAGCTCTCGTTGGAGGAGAGACAGCTGAAATGCCAGGTTTTTTTATCCAGAAGATGAGTATGACCTTGCTGGATTTGCAGTAGGCATTGTAGATAAGAAAAATGTTCTAGATAAGAACAATGTTAAAGAAGGGGATGTACTGATTGCACTTCCTTCATCTGGAGTTCATTCAAATGGTTTTTCTCTTGTGAGAAAGGTTTTTGATGTAGATAGTGCAGATATATCAAAGCCTGCTTCCGAGCTTGGAGGAAAGTCAATAGGCGAGATACTTTTGACACCAACAAAAATCTATGTTAAGCCAGTTCTCGCACTTCTCAAGGAAGTTAAGGTTAAGTCAATTGCACACATAACAGGTGGTGGGTTTTATGAAAATATACCAAGAAGCCTTCCAGAGGGACTTGGTGCAGTAATAAAGAGAGAAGACATCAAAGTGCTTCCTATCTTTGATTTAATCGCAAAGGAAGGAAATATTCCTGAGCGTGATATGTTCAATACTTTCAATATGGGTGTTGGCATGACAATCATAGTATCAAAAGACGACATTGATAAAACTATCAAAGTCCTAAAAGAAAACGGTGAAGATGCCTATGTTCTTGGAACTATATCAAAATCGGATGAAGGTGTGAGAGATATGCTAGCCGAAAAATGCAAGGTAGCTAGATCTTTGTATCCGGAGGAGGAACCAATCTCCAGGCAATACTTGATAGTCGCGGTGAAATCATCAAGAACGCAGAGATTTGTCTAGTTGCATCTAATAACAAGGATGCATATGCACTTGAGAGGGCAAAAAAACATGATATAGAGACTTTTATCATAGAAGATGAGCAAAGACTTGTTAAAAAGTTAAAAAGCCTAGAAATTGATTTTTATTGTTTTGGCAGGATACCTAATGATTTTTGAGTGAAGAATTCTGTAAGCGATATAGCAATAGAATTATAAATGTTCATCCTTCTTTGATTCCATCATTTTGTGGCAAGGGTTTCTATGGGCTTAAGGTTCACGAAAAGCTCTTGAATACGGAGTTAAAGTTAGTGGAGCTACTGTTCATTTTGTTAATGAAATCCAGATGGTGGAAAGATTATAGATCAGCTGTAAGAGTTCACGAAGGTGATACGGCTGAAGATTTACAAAAGAGAGTTATGGCAGAGGCGGAACATATAATACTACCTCAGGCAGTTGAGAATGTTGCGCTCATGATAAAAATGGAGAAATATAAAATGAATAGAATCAGGTAAAGCAGGGCGATTAGCGGAAACTCCTACTGTGGAAGAGGCATAGTAATCGGAACTACGAGCAATCAAAAATGCGCAAGTGCATACTTTATAATGGGACGTTCTGATAACAGCCGTAACAGAGTATTTGTCAAGGACGGAGAGAATTTAATGATCAAGCCTTTTGATGAGAGCAAGGTTACTGATCGTCTTTGATAATATACTATCCTGTAAGAAAGCACGAGAATCTCATAGTTACAAATGGTGATCGAGACTGATACTATTTATGATTTCCTAGCTGATGGAAAGAGCTTTGAGGATGCACTAAGAACAAGGGAATATGAACCAGATGCACCAAACTATACTCCTAGAATCAGCGGTATTGTTGAGCATGCAAAGGAAGGATTCAAGTATAAGCTAAGCATTTTGAAGCGAGAAGACGCAGATAATGAAGCTTGCCAAAAGAAACTTCTTTGAGTATTCATCAGTTCCAGGAATCGGTCACTTGATTCACACATATGTGCAGGATGGTAATCCGCTTCCAAGCTTTGAGGGAGAGCCAACAAAGATTGAAATTGAAGACGATATAGATACTTTTGCTAACTCAATTTGGGAAAGCCTAGATAGCGAAAATAAGATATCACTTTATGTAAGGTATTCCGATTTTGATGGTGGAAATGTTGAAGAACGCATAATCAACAAGTTTGGGAGGTAAGCAATGAAGTCTTTTCAGCTAAAAATACGGATGCAATCCAAATCAGTCAGATGCTAGCATCTTCATGGAAGATGGAAGTGATCTTCCTATAGAAATACTAAACGGAAGACCAGGATATATAAACTTTCTAGATGCTTTTAATAGCTATCAGCTTGTAAAAGAGCTAAAGGAAGCGATCGGGCTTCCAGCGGCAGCTTCGTTTAAACATGTAAGTCCAACCTCTGCAGCTGTTGCAGTAAATATGGACGATGTTCTTAAAAAGCTTGCTTTGTTGATGACATCGAGGACTTGATGATTCTCCTATAGCTACAGCTTATGCACGTGCAAGAGGAACAGAAAAAGAATGTGTTCTTTCGGAGATTTTTGTGCACTTTCTGATGAATGTGACGCAGTTACTGCACGTATTTTTAAAGAGAGGTTTCAGATGGAATTGTTGCACCTTCATATTCAGAAGAGGCTCTTGGAAATACTAAAGACAAAAGAAAGAATGGCAACTACAATATCATCAAAATCAATCCTGACTACGTTCCTCAAGAAAGAGAAACTAAGCAGGTTTACGGAATCAGCTTCGTCCAGAATAGAAATAACTATAAGGTTGATGATTCCTGCTTTGAGAGATTGTTACCGAAAACAAGGTTCTAAGTGATGAAGCAAAGCGCGATCTTACAGTCGCTTTGATTTGTCTAAAATATACTCAGTCAAATTCAGTTGCCTTTGCTAAGGATGGACGAGGCAATTGGTATAGGAGCTGGCCAGCAGTCTAGAATTCACTGCACAAGACTGGCTGGAGAAAAGGCTGATTTCTCAGCATTTACGTCAGTCACCAAAGGTTATAAACCTTCCTTTCAGAGATGATATAGGAAGACCTGAGCGCGATAACAGTATTGACATTTACCTTTGGTAAAATATCCGGAGATGTACTAGCTGATGGCAGATGGGAAGACATTTCACAGAAAAACCCGAGAGGTATTTACATTTGAAGAGCAGAGAGTATCTAGACAGCATCAAAAGATGTTTCACTTGCAAGCGATGCCTTCTTCCCATTTGGTGACAATATAGAAAAGAGCGGCAAAGAGCGGTGTTAAAGCATAGTTGCTGAACCAGGTGGATCTGTCAGAGATGATAATGTCATAGAAGTTTGCAATAAATATAATATGGTAACAGTATTTACAGGAATGAGATTGTTCCATCACTAATAAGGAGATGAGAAATGAAGCTGTTAGTTGTAGGTGGAGGTGGCAGAGAACATGCCATCATCAAAAACTAAAAAGAAAAATCCAGCAGTAGAAGAAATATTTGCACTACCTGGAAACGGTGGAATTGGACAAAGGATGCAATTTGTGTTGATATCGCAGCTACTGACCTTGATGTGTAGTGAAATTTGCGAAAAGAAACACAAAATTGACTATGCTGTTGTTGCACCTGACGATCCTCTTGTGCTAGGTCTTGTTGATTTGCTTTCAGACCTTGAAATTCCATGTTTTGGCCCAAATAAAGCTGCTGCAATAATCGAAGGAAGCAAGGCTTTTTCTAAGGAATTAATGAAAAAGTACAATATCCCTACAGCAAAATATGAGATATTCAGTGATATGAACAAGGCATTCAGTACGTTAGCAAGCAGAAAAATGCCTATAGTTATTAAGGCTGATGGTCTTGCTCTTGGAAAGGGTGTAATCATTGCTGAAACATATGATGAAGCAAAAGATTGCAATAAAATCCATGATGGAAGATAAGGTCTTTGGAGACAGTGGAAATCATATTGTTATTGAAGAATTTCTCACAGGTCCGAGGTGTCAGTTTTGAGCTTTACGGATGGAAAGACTGTAAAAGCCAATGATTTCCTCAATGGACCATAAAAGAGCTTTTAGATGGCGATTGAGCTGAATACAGGGTGGAATGGGAAACAATTGCTCCAAATCCATACTATACAGATGAAATAGCAGATAGATGCATGAAGGAAATATTTATACCAAGTATTGAAGCCATGAATTCAGAGGGAAGTAGCTTCAAAGGGGCTGCTCATATTTTGGGCTCTCTAACAGCGGATGGACCTGATGTTATCGAATATAACTGTAGATTGGAATCCAAAACACAGGTAGTTCTTCCTCTTCAAGTCAGATTTGCTAGAGGTCATGCAGAGTTACCGAAGAAAGATTGAGGAATGTGAGGTAGAGTTCTGCGATCAAAACGCATGCTGCTTAGTAATCGCTTCAGGCCGGCGATATCAGTAAGAGCAGCAAGGGCTATGAAATCGAAATAAAAGGTGATATCGACAATTTATCTTTGCAGGTGCAGCTTTAAAAAGGATGGTGCGGCTTTCACATCTGAGGCAGAGTGCTTGAATCACAGCAATAGATGACAGTCTTAAAGCAGCAATTGATAAGGCATACGAGCAAGCAAAAGATGTTGATTTTAAAGACGCATACTATCAGGAGACATTAGAGCAAGAGCGCTCAAAGCATTGGAGGAATAAGATGGTATATAGAGTATATGTCGAAAAGAAAAACGAATTCGCACACGAAGCAGAAAGCTTGCGTAGCGAGCTAGTTGATATTCTTCAGCCAAAAATCAGTAGAGCAGGTAAGAGTTGTAAATCGCTATGATGTTGAAGGCTGCAGCAAGGAAATCTTTGACGGAGCGATTAATCACAGCATTTTCAGAACCTCAGGTTGATACAGCATCAAAATGTAAGCTATGCTATGGTGAAGACGAGAGCGTATTTGCGAGTTGAATCTCCCAGGACAACTTTTGATCGAGAGAGCAAACTCTGCATCTGAGTGCATCAGATTACAAGCAAGGGCGAAAGACCTCAGTTCGCTCAGCAAAAGTATAGTATCATCAAAGGAAAGCTAAGTGAAGCAGAGCTAGATAAAATTAAGTCATACGTCATAAATCCAGTGGAATCAAGACTTGCATCCATGGACGAATTCGAGACTCTCAAAGTAGTATACGAGATACCAACAGAGGTTGAAGTTTTAGATGGTTTCATTGACATGAACAGAAATGATCTTATGGATTTTGATTCGTCAAAACGGTCTAGCCATGGACATCGCTGACCTTGAAATGTGCCGCAAGTACTTTGAATCAGAGAAGAGAAATCCTACCGTAACTGAGATTAAGGTAATCGATACATACTGGTCAGATCACTGACGTCATACAACATTTAACACAACAATTGATAGCATTAAGTTTGAAGACGGAGATGCGGAGACGACATATGCAGACTATATAGAGACAAGAAAGGAACTTGGCAGAACAAAGCCTATTACATTAATGGATATGGGCACCATCGCTGCTAAGTACCTAAAGTCAAAGGGCTTTTTATCAAAGCTGATGAATCCGAAGAAATCAACGCTTGCACAGTTAAGGTGGACGTTGAAATCGATGGAAGAACAGAGAAATGGCTACTTTATTTAAAAACGAAACACATAACCACCCAACAGAAATTGAGCCATTTGGTGGTGCAGCAACATGTATAGGTGGTGCTATAGAGATCCACTTTCAGGTAGAAGCTATGCGTTTACCTGCAAATGAGAGTAACTGGTGCAGCCGATCCTCTTCAGCCTATAGAAAAAGACCATAAAGGGTAAGCTTCCACAGCGTAAAATCGTTACAACAGCAGCTGCTGGTTTATAGTTCATACGGAAATCAGATTGGTCTTGCAACAGGCATGGTAGACGAGCTTTATCACCCTGGATATGCTGCCAAGAGAATGGAAATAGGTGCAGTTATAGCTGCGGCTCCTGCAGAAAATGTTAGAAGAGAAAGGCCAGCTCTGGCGACCTTGTAATTCTTCTTGGTGGTAAGACAGGAAGAGATGGCTGGGTGGTGCTACTATGATCATCAAAATCTCACATGAAAAGTTCACTTGAGTCATGCGGTGCTGAAGTTCAAAAAGGGTAATGCTCCGGAGGAGAGAAAGCTTCAGAGATTATTTAGAAATGCTGAGGCATCAAAGCTTATCAAAGCGCTGTAACGACTTTGGTGCAGGCGGTGTATCCGTTATATTGGTGAACTTGCTGATGGACTTGATATAAATCTAAATAATGTACCTAAAAATACGATGGACTTGACGGAACGGAGCTGGCTATAAGTGAGATCTCGAGAGAATGGCTGTAGTAGTTGATAAGGCAGATGCTAAGAGATTCTGTGAGCTTGCAGAGCAGGAAAACCTCGAAGCGAGCATAGTTGCAGAAGTCACAGAAGAGCCATATCTAAAGATAAATTGGAATGGTAAGAGCATAGTAAACATCTCACGCGAGTTCCTAGATACAAATGGTGCAGAAAAACACATCGATATTACTGTACCTCCACCAGATCGTATTTGAACATGCGGATGAATTTGAAACAGCATATAAGCAGCTTCTTGGAGATTTAAATATCTGCTCAAAGAGAGGACTATCAGAGCGCTTTGACTCCACAATCGGAGCTGGAAGCGTGCTCATGCCTTTTGGTGGAAAGAGACAGAGAACACCTATTCAGGCAATGGTAAATCTTATATCTACAGAGAAGTCATTCAGCAATACTTGCTCGCTAATGTCGTGGGGCTTTAATCCTAAGATATCTGAAGCAAGCCCATATAAGGGTGCATACCTAGCTGTTGTAGAGTCTGTATCAAAACTCATTGCTACAGGTGCAAGCCTAGATGACACATATCTAAGCTTCCAAGAATACTTTGAGAAGCTTGGACTAGACGGTAGCAGATGGGGTAAGCCACTTGCAGCTCTTTTAGGTTCATTTGCAGCACAGAAGAACTCTAGGAATTTGCATATAGGAGGTAAGATTCAATGAGTGGAAGCTTTGAAGATCTAGATGTACCTCCAACTCTTGTTTCATTTGCTGTAACAACTGAGAACACTGATAAGATAATAAGCCCTGAATTTAGGGGTGCAGGACATAAGGTTGTGCTACTTTCACCATGCTGTGGATATAATGCACTTCCAAATGGAGAATCATTAAAGACTCTCTACCTCAGGTAAATGCTTTGATGAGAGAGGGAAAAGTGCTAAGTGCATACACTCCTTGCATGGGTGGTGTTGCTGAAGCTATATTTAAAATGTGCATAGGTAACGGCCTAGGATTTAAATACGAAGACACATATGAACTAGAACAGATGTTCTCATATAAATATGGGAAAGCTTTGTACTAGAGCTTGCAGATGGAGTGAAAATCCCAGAAAATGCAGTATTGATAGGTGAAACAACTGCAGAAAATAAGCTATCTTGAAAGATAAAGTTCTACCTTTTGATGAGCTAGAAAAAATATACGAAGGAAAGCTAGAGCCTATTTATCCATGCAATATCGAGCCAAAGGAACAAAAGCTTGAGACATTTAACTACTCAGTAGGTGAGAGAACTCACAAAAATATGGGAATAGCAAAGCCCTAAGGTTCTTATTCCGGTATTTCCTGGAACAAACTGTGAATATGACACAGCAAAGGCATTTGAAGCTGCAGGAGCAGAACCGAAATCTTTATAATCAAGAATCTAGGTGCTAAGCATGTAATGCGTTCAGTAGAAGATTTCGCTGATAAAGTAAAGATGTCACAGATGATATTTATACCTGGAGGATTCTCTGGTGGTGATGAACCTGATGGCTCAGGTAAGTTTATAACTGCATTCTTCAGAAATCCAGAAATTAAGGATGCTGTTACTGAACTGCTAGATAAGAGAAAGGTTTAATAGCAGGTATATGCAATGGATTTCAGGCACTGATTAAACTTGGACTTGTTCCATACGGCAAGATATGTGATGTAGATGCTGATTTTCCAACGCTTACATTCAATGAGATGCGCTAGACATCAGTCAAAGCTAATACGCACAAGAGTTGCATCAAATAAGTCTCCTTGGATGTCAAAAACAAAGCCTGGCGATATATTCACAACTCCAATTTCACACGGTGAAGGAAGATTTATAGCTAGTGATGAACTAATAAAAGCAGCTTGCTGAAAACGGACAAATATTAACACAGTATGTTGATTTAGACGGAAATGTTAGGCAGATATTCAGTTCAATCCTAATGGCTCATATCAGTCAATTGAGGGTATAACATCTCCGGATGGTAGGTACTTGGAAAGATGGCTCACTCAGAGCGTATCGGAAAAAATCTCTATAAGAATGTTTTAGGAAACTTCGATATGAGAATGTTTGAATCAGCAGTTGAATACTTTAAATAAAAATTTTATAAAACAAAATAAATTCAATTTTTATCTAATCACAAACATATAAATTTCTACCAAAGAGAAAGCCTTAGCAATAGGCTTTCTTCATTTTGCGGAAAACCTCAAGCGCCATAGTGGAATATATGTGGAAAGGGATTTGATATATCTATTCCTAAAATCATAATTTACGGAATAGATTAAGATAAGTTTTCAATATGGACAGCTTCGAGGCTTGATAAAGCCCATGAGCCCACATTATAAGCTTATATCAATTATAATTAAAATGAGATACATTACTGTATCTCACTTCATTGTAAAGAAATATATTTGCAAGTGTGGTTCTCTACCTAAGTTTATTAACGCCAGTGTTCTGTTCTATAATAATGCGATATATTTATCTATATACATATCTTTATTATATCTTAGCTTGAAAATATTCTGAGCATTCTAGTCAAGGCTACTTATTAGCTTTAAACTTATAGAATTGTAGCTGTATATCCTGTTTTATACTGCATTTAAGGAATATACACGATTTTTAGGCGATTTTCTTAAGGTATAAAGATATACTCTTATTAATTAAAAATCGCTTAAAACGCAAATTAGAGCCTCGTTATTCAGTGCATATTTAGTCTTATGCTGGAATCATCAGTTTTACGGCCAGCAGTAAGAGTATCAGCAGAAACATTGTTTAATTTCTTGATCTCATATAGATTTACGAATATCTTTAGAATCATCCATATGTCTCTCAGCGATGCTCCAAAGTGTGTCTCCAGGTTGAACGGTAACTGTCTCGTATACATTCGCTGATGAACCGCTAGCATTAATAGCACCAGTAATTGTGCTAAATGCACTCATAACTAATAAAAATAAATACTACTGTAAAAAAATTATAAATCTGCTCTTATGCTTTTACTCTATATTTGTTAAACATCATCTATACCTCCATAAAAACGAATATTTGTTTGTTTTTCTATATAATATCAGAATGAATGTTCGTTGTCAACATAAAAAGAACAAATGTTTATATGTTTTTATTTTTGATACTTTCTTATAAAGTTTCTCTATATATCCGGAGATTTTTCTTTCGCTTTAGAATGCAGATTCCTGTAATTACAAGGACTATAGCGACTACTATTGTAAGTGCTGTATAATTTTTAGAATAATACAAGGTCCCTACCAATATACTTACGCTCATGGCTGGAGTTCTTCCTAATAAAGAAAAAGAACAAATGCTTTGAATTTCATATTTGATATTCCAGCTATATACCCTACTATATCTTTAGGGAAGCCTGGGATTAAATAGATTAAAAATACAATGGTATAGCCTTTTTGGCTATTTAAATGATCGAAGATAGCTCTCTATTTTATGATTTTTAAATAGAACTTTGATAGATTCCCTGCCGAGTATCTTTTGCTAGATAAAATGAAATAAAAAGAGCCGATAAAACGAACCTATAACTGAAAATAGCAGAGTTTTAGGAAAAGCCAAACATATATCCTGCAGCAATTTGGAAGAATTGACCTGGGATAACGCTAATAACTATCTGAGCAACTTGAATTCCAATGTAAAAGAGGCGCAGTCTTTGAGCGATGTGCATTTAAAAATGCAGTTACATCGCTGAGACTTTTGAGCTTCTAAGCATATCCTTTTTGAAATATAAAAAGATATAGTGGAATTGCTATTACAATACCGAGCAGAAGTATAAGCTTTTAAAATGGCTATAATTTTTGTTTTATCTTATCTTTTTTTGTTCATTATAAATTAAGTAATCCTTTTTATACATGCTATCAGTGGCTTTTAGGATTCCAAACCTTGCATGCTCATACGTGAGTCCACCCTGGAAAAATACACGTTATAAGGCTCTCTAATAGGCGCATCAGCGCTCAGCTCTATAGAAGATCGCTGAACAAAGGCTCCTGCTGCCATGACAACCTTGTCCTCATATCCTGGCATATCCCATATGGAGTGGTACAACGTGTGAATCTATAGGTGCTGCAGCCTCGTATTCCTTGGCAGAATGCAACTACTCCGTCTTCGCTTCTGAGACATATAGCTTGTATGATATCATTTCTCTTAACGCTTGAATCTGGGCATACATCAAAGCCTAGCTTTTCAAAGACCTTAGCGCAAAGCATAGCTGCTTTTAACAGCAGAATTTACAATTCTTGGAGCTAGGAACATACCTTGGCTTGCGCTTCTTGTCTGTCCAAATGTAAGTCCGCATTCAGAGCCAATTCCAGGGCATGTGAGTCTATATGCGATTCTATCGATGATTTCCTTGCTTGCGCATACATAACCGCCAGAAAGTGCAAGTCCGCCGCCAGGGTTTTTTATCAAAGAGCCAGCAATTACATCAACACCTATATCAGTAGGCTCTATTTCCTTTACAAATTCGCCATAGCAGTTGTCTGCCATGACTAGAATTTCAGGGCTTTATGCCGTGCACAAGCTCAGAACTTCCTTCATTTGATCAGCTCTATAGATTTTCTCCAGCTATATCCAGTTGAGCGCTGCATGCAGACAAGTTTGGTTTTATCTGTAATTACAGAGCGTAGAGTTTCCATATCAATTTTATTGTCAACACATAGCTCGACCTGCTTATATTTGATCCGTATTCTATCAAAGATCCCATGCCGGGAGCCTCTTATTCCAATTACCTCTTCTAGAGTATCGTAAGGACCTCCTAGTGCAGTAAATCATTTCATCTCCAGGCCTTAGGATGCCAAACAATGTAACTGCAAGAGCATGAGTTCCGTTGACCATCTGGGTTCTAACAAGAGCACTCTCTGTGTGGAAGATATCTGCATAGACTCTTTCGACCGCATCACGGCCTATATCATCGTATCCGTAGCCTGTGTTCCAATTGAAATGATTATCGGATATTCTGTTATTTTGGAAGGCGTTAAGAACTTTGAGCTGGTTTGTATTCTGTTATCTCATCTGCAGTTCGTTAAATTGATCTCTAAGCTCATTTTCACATTCTTGCACGAATTCAATTATATTTTTCGCTTATTTTAAAGTTATCTATTAGAAAATCTTTTGTTGTTTTTGTGTTCATTTTTCTTACAATATTGTCCTTATTCGTTTTTCGTTTTCGATCCATGCTGCCTTCTTTTCGCTCTTCTTCCCATTCCATCTCATTTACGAGATTTCTCTTCACATTCTTCTTGTGCTGTGCATAAAGCTGGGTTGTCGTAACCTGCTCGTGATCTAAAAGTGCTGCTACGTCGTAGATTGAATTTCCTCTTCCAATCAGACTGGTTGCAGTTGTCGCTCTAAAAGCTTGTGAGGGCTGTATCCCCGTCTCTTGATGTATGAAGAGCTATGGATGTGTACTTCTTTTACAAGCTGCCTTAGCTGCCTTTCCGTCATACGCTTTCCTTGTAGCGATAGAAATAGAGCGTTTTTGTGCTCAGGCATGAGAGTATCTTCTTTTTGGTCTTTTCGTTATCTATGTAGTCATGAAGGCAATCGCTAACTGAATTATTAAGCGGCATGGTGCTCTCCTTACCGCGTTTACGATAGATTATGAATTCTCCTCTATTAAAAATTGAAGGAATCGATGTTGAGCTGCCAAAGTTCAGAAAGTCTAAGTCCGTAAGTGATGAAAAGCATCAAAAGTGCCTTTATCCTCTTCTTTGTTTTCTTCCAAAGAGTATATTCTTGCTTTGTTAGACCAGTGCCGTTTGTCACAGCATCTAGCATGAGCATTACCTCATCGTCCTGAAGGGCCTTAATCTCCCTTTTTCTCCCGGCTTTTTGCACCCTTATAGGATCGAAATCCATCTGTGATGTTCTTTGGCAATATTTCGTCCCTATAAAGCTGTTTGAACATAACCGATAGTGAAGATTCTAGCCAAGGTCTTGTTACTATTTTCAGTGAACATATGTATTTCCGCTTTCTTCATCAAAAATAGAATAATGGCGGCAGTAGTCTATGAATAGATTTATATCCATAGCCTTTAGCTCAGCAAAGCTCACTTGCTTTTGATATCGGCGACTTTTTCTGCACCAGTTAAATCGGTCTGATTGATAAGATACTCAAAGAAGAAGTTAATGTCTCTAAGGTATGCAAGTCTTGTCATAGGAAGAACATTTCCTCTTAGATAGATGAAAAACTGCGCATAAACCTAGGCATCAAAGCCTCAAATTCCTCGCATTTGCTGTAGATTTCGGCCTCAGTGCACTGACTATGTTATCTGGTTTATTGCTCTTGTTACTGAGTTATAGCTCCAGCCATGTAATTATCTCCCTGATAGAATCTTTATCATCCTTTGATTCTGATGATCGAACCACTTCATATCATCGTAGCGCTTAAGCAAGTGATTTGCCTTTTCGCAAAATGACGCGTGTTTTTTTTGATCGTGTCTATTGCTGTCTCTAAATCGTATTCCCCATCAAAATAAGCTAATACTTCCTTATAGCCTATGCCCTTCATAGATATGTCTGACTCAGAAAGTCCCATCTCACGAAGCATCTTAACCTCTTCAAATAGTCCCTCTTTTACAAGAACGTCAACTCTCCTGTTAATTCGATCATATAGCTCTTTCCCTGCTCTCTTCTAAGGCCAATAAGTATGAATTCACATTTGTCGTTTAAACTAAGGTCTTTAGCAAAATCCTTAAGCTTATTTCCTGACTTTGCGCTTTCTATAGCGCTTACTACCCTTCTAACATTGTTAGGATGTATGCGCTGTGCTGAGCAAGGATCGCATTCCTGCAAAAATAGCATGAAGCTCTAGATTTTCCCTTTCTTTCCAGCTATTTTATATAGTTCATCTCTTAGGCTATCATCACATGGGTTGCTGCAAGTCAAGATCAAAGAGCAAGGCATCAAGGTATGAGTCCGGTTCCACCAGCAATGATGGGAAGCTTTCCTCTGCTGATAATGTCATCATTGCGTCGTTTGCAAGCTCCTTATATTTAGCTACGCTCAAACATCTCGCTAAGGTCAACGATGCCCAATAAGATGATGTTTGACTTGATTTAGCTCGTCAGGACTAGGTTTTGCACTACCGATGTCCATATATTTATATAGCTGCATGGAGTCGCACGAAACAATCTCGCCATCAAATTTCTTTACGATTTTCAATCAGAATATGCTGTTTTTCCAACGGCTGTAGGCCCCGCAAATTGCAACTATCTTGTTCATATTTCCTCGTTAAAACTATCCTCTTGAACATGCGTTCTATTTCTCTAATACTGAATCTCCACAAAGTAGCTTCCATGCGGGCATGAAAACGGATTGCGACATTGCTTGAGTGACCTTAGTTCCTCAGCCTCTTCTTGCGATATCATGTCATGGGCTTTTGATAGCGCTTTTGCAAGATTTTGTAATTAGCTTATCAATTACAATCGATAGTTGATAAGCTACTCCTTCAGCAAAGCTATCTATGAAGTCGTTAACAGCTTTCAGCTTCAGAAATAGTTACAAATTCAGGTATTTCCTTTACTATGTAGGTGTTTTCACCAAAGCTTTCGATAAGATAGCCCATGGCACTTAGTGCACTAGCCATTCCTCATCATCTGTAGTCAAAATGTTAGGTGCATCAAAGGTAAAAGGTAGTAGTAAAATTGACTGTTTTTCACTACTAAAATATGCGTTTATAAATCTCTCGTAGTTCACACGCTCATGAGCTGCGTGTTGGTCAATCAAATAGAAATTGTCATCATCGAGCAATACGTAACTGAA
>BNJV01002424.1_pt1 | contig 100919 bp, 119 predicted proteins | sample 8540591 | NCBI WGS metagenome assembly BNJV01 (sample SAMD00202457, study PRJDB9452) | human saliva metagenome | host: Homo sapiens
GAATGAACCAAAGATGATTGAAATAACTGATTAACTATTACTGATCAGTTTAATGAGTGACTGACGAGGTGAATGCACAGGAAAGAACTTGTGTTGCTGGGAGGCATCTGACAAAGAAAGCAGCCAATTTCAGAGCGCAAATGAGCAAAATGAAGAATATCCGCAGCGATAAACTTATAGAGACGTTACCGAAGAAGGGACGTATCAAGAGGAGAAAGCAGGCTATACGGAACGACAGAAAATCACGCTGAGCAATGGTGGAAGGTATATTTCAAGAAGACCGACTATCAGAAAGATGTGTGACACTGAACTTCTTTTGCAGAAAGGTGGTTCTTCCCATCCTGTCAAGGATTTGATTACACACTAGTTTATTTCAGCAGCTGTAAAAGAAGGTGGCGTTAGTCGTTTCAGCGCAACAGAACTCAATAAGTTCTTAGCTGGCAAGACCGTCTCGCATCAATGCTGGTGTAGGCAATGAAATCACAGTCTATCAGCGGTAACTCGTCTATCAAAGACATCCGCACACTCTTTGAACTTACTTACTTGTATTTTACAAACTTACGTCGTGATGATCAGGCGTTCCAGTCAGAAGTTAACCGTATGCGTTCTTTCCTTACCAACCGTGAGGCAAGTCCTAACGTTAGCCACAACGACTCTATCGCTGCCATCGTTTATGGTAACTCGCCACGTGTACAACCACTTAAGGCTGCATCACTTGACAAGGTAAGCTAGGACCGTGTTCTTGAGATTTACAAGGAGCGTTTCAGCAATGCTTCTAACTTCAAGATGATTATCATGGGTAACATTGACATCGCTCAGTTGCGCCCTCTCTTAGAGCAGTACATTGCTTCTCTACCATCAACAGGCAAAAAGGAAACCTTTGCAAAGACCTATCCTGACGTGCGCAACTGCAACGAGACTCACCGCTTTGAAAAGAAGATGAAGACCCCATTGGCACGTGTAACCATCTTCTACACATGGGACGAACCTTACACAGCTAAGGCTGATTTGGAACTCGACGTCTTCAAACGTGTACTGTCAATCGCTTATACCGACTCTGTACGTGAGGAGAAAGGTGGGGTGTATGGTGTGAAACTGCAGCAGAGTCTGAACGCAACAAGTAATCCTCACGCTCTCTTGAAGATTGCCTTTGATACCGACCCGGACAAGTATAACATGGTTATGCCAATCATCACAAAGCAGATTGAGCATATTGCCAATAAGGGTCCAGAGGCTGTGAGTCTGCAAAAGGTGAAGGAATATCTCTTGAAACAATACGACCAGTCTTCCGTTACCAATGACTACTGGCTCTACGTGATATACAACCAGCTACGCCACGGAGTTGACTTTGACAAGGACTACAAGGCTATTGTGCGCAACATCACAGCTGCTGACATCCAGCGTATTGCCCAGAACCTTATCAAGAGCAACCGCCAAATTGAAGTGACAATGCAGTCTGAAAAAGGAATGTAAGCCGTTCTATATTATAGGTTGCACAAAAGTAAACCTACTTTAAAGAGGGTGTGTCAAAATGGACACATCCTCTTTTTATTCTTCCTTTACCTTGTTCACCATATAATTCATTATTTACTGCGGCTATGCTACATCTCTATATAAAAATTATTGGTGTCCGATAAAACTTTTGAGTGTATCTATATCTTTTTGAATTCAGAATAATAAAAACGGGTTGATTGTTTTGTACATTCAGCCCTTCTTATTTCCTTTGTAGTTGCAAAAATAAAAACAATGAAATAAGATGAGCAAAAAGTACACATTTTGTCGGACAGCCGCTATATGTTCAACTGTTAAAACTATTTTTAACTCGTGATGAAACTCTCTAAGCCAAGCTCAGGGAGGTGAACACTATATAAAGAAGTTTGATGCATGGCATCATCTTGTCGTCATGCTTTATGCAGTAATGATGCGTTTAGACTCTACGTGAGATAAAGACTTTCTCATAATGTTAATCGCTTTAATCATCTTGGTTTAAAGCATTTTCCTGTCGAAGTACCTTGTCAGATGCAAACAAACGTCGAGATTCGAGATATTCGGTTCAATCTATATGAACTTATATGAGAAGACGGGCATGAGCTTTACTCGGACAGCCGAAGTTGTGGACAGCCCAAATGGCTGAAGAATCTAAAGATAATAGATTCTACGACAATAAGTTTGTTTTCTAACTTGGTCTTTAAAGGTGTAGGGCGTAATCCCAAAACTGGTAAGAAAAAGGGTGGAATAAAAGTACATACAGAGATATTTGCCAATGAGAATGTCCCAAAGCGATATCAGTTCACATCTGCAGCCAGCCATGATCAATTTGCACTTATTCCAGAACGATACGCCAATGAGGAGCTGATTGCTTTTGGACAGTACTATATCAACTATGAAAAGTTCTCAGAACTCACGCAAAGAGGCGTTATATATGTAACTAAGATGAAAAATAATCTTAGCTTTGAAAGAATTGCCGATACAGATTATGAGATGACTACAGATTATGGAGCTGTGCGCATAGAAACCATACTCTTTCATAAGCATACAAAGGAAAAAGATATCTACCATAAAAGCAAGAAAAATCACATATGAGGATAAGACTAAGAAAAGGGAAAATCAAATTCATATCACTCGCTGACCAATGATTTTCAGATGTCGGCAGAAGATATTATAGCTGATTTATAAGAGACGATGGCAGATAGAAACCTTATTTAAGCAAATAAAAACAGAATTTCCCGCCAAGATACTTCTATGGAGAGAGTGCAATGCTATAAAAATACAAATATGGATTACGCTTATAGCCAATCTGCTTATAACACTAGTGAAGAACAGAATAAAGAGATCCTGGAGCTTCTCAGGCTTGGCTACAATGATAAGAATTCTGACTTTATGAGCTATGTTTCAATACAAAGTTTCTTTGAACAGCCACATAGAGATTGGGAAAAGATTGATTACTCTAAGTAAAAGCCCCACCTGAAGAGTTGTCATTATTCTAGGGGGCTTGGAATTGGAAATTAGAACTAATCATGAGTATTTCAGCAGCATTGAGAGAGAGTAGTGCAGCATGTAGAGGTTTTATCGGACAGCAATAATATAAATGATTTATTGGGCTTTTAAATAACCTATATAAACTTAGAGTACAGCATCTGAAGGTGACTAAAAGTAGCTCCATAACGGCTTTTTAGTTCCTTGAGATTGGTTTTTCTACACATTTTCCCTATGTTAAAGGTAACAGCGAAGAAGGCAGTCCATATTGACCTTGTCTTTCCCAAAATGCCTAAACCTCTTATAGGCTTTATTATATTTTGTTTGTCCAAAAACAGCTTCAGGTTCTATGCACCTTCGTCCTCGATGCTTGATGCCTTCTTCCGAGGTCAGTAGTTCCCGTGCCTTTTGTTTATAGTGCTGTAGTTGGTGGTTTACTTCTATAATCCTGTTTCTCTGCCTTGAAGCATGAACCTCTCAGCGGACATCCCTCACAGCGTTCTGCCTGATAAACGTACGCTGTAAGTAACGAACCATTAGAGGTTAGGGAACGCTTCATACCTATACGCTTCATATGCCGTCCCATAGGGGCAGACGTAGAAATCCTGTTCCTTATTATAATAAAGGCTTGCGGGACTGAATGGGTTAGGTGTGTAGCGTGGACGCTGCTCTTTATGGAAGTAGTTATACTTCACATAGGCTTCCATATTATGTACGTCCATGAAAAGATAGTTCTCCTCGGAGCCATACCCTGAATCGGCTACGACTGTCTTGGCATAACGATGATAGCGTGATTTGAAGGACTCCAAGAAAGAAGGAAGTGTGAGCGTGTCTGTACGGTTAGCATAGAGTGCAAAGTCGGTGATAAACTGGTTCTCCGTTGCTATCTGCAGATTATATCCAGGCTTAGTCTGTCCGTTCCGCATAGCATCCTCCCTTCATGTGCATAAACGTGGCATCAGGGTCGGTCTTGCTGTAGGAGTTTCTCTCTTCCATAATCTCAGGTGTTATTGCACTCCTGGAGTTTATTACGTTTCTTCCTCAAGCTCTTTAAAACTGTTTTTCTTGGTTCTAACAGCCTGCTTCTCTTCTTTAGTCTTAGGCTCAGGGGCTGATTCCAAAAGACTTGTTCAATTCCTTGATATCTCATCGAGTAGAGCTGCAGTAAACTCGACACCTTCTATCTTAGCAGCATTGTCCTGCGCTATGACATCATCAACCTGAAGCAAGAGTGTGCGTATTTGTTCCTGCAACTTGGCGCGGTTCTTTCCACGGTTCCTCTTCCAAACGAAGGTGAGTACTTGTTGGCTTTCGATTCTATCTTTGTGCCGTCAATATATTCAACGTCAAGACTTATCAAACCTTGGCTGCAAGTACTAATACGACTTGTGTAAAGATATTGTTGATTTCCTTTTTCACACGATTACGAAAACGATTGATGGTAATAAAATCAGGTTGCTCATATCCTGCCAGATAGATGAAATGAATGTCACGCTTGAGGAGCGACTCTATACGACGGCAGGAATAGATATTATTCATGTAGGCGTAAAGAATCACCTTGAGCATCATTTGTAGGATGATAAGGCTTACGACCACTGGGCTTATAAAGTTTTAGACATTATCCAACATAAGATTGTCCACCTAAGGCGTCTAAAAGACGAACAGGGTCATCTTCATGCGATATCTTATCAATTCTTTGAGGAAAAAGAATCATTTTCTTGTGTATGTAAGAACGAAAGTGTATCTTTGTCATAATGAGATTTTTTTAATGCCTAAAGGTACAAAAACTTTAGGAAATAGCAAAGCCCTGGCTTGAGAAAGTCGGGGCTTTGTGCATAAAAAAGAGGATGTGTACATTTTGACACACCCTCTCTTCTTTTTCTATTGGTGTTTGAGAGAATTTATCTCTGACCTTACTAATATAGGGATATTCAGAATTTTTCTAACTAATTGTTTGTCAGTGTAATATATTATTTATATCTTTTACATAAAAATCCCCGAACGACCCTTCACGGCAGAATCGGGGAAAAATTTTTCAAAAACGTCGTGAAGATACATTCTGATATAACACCAACTTTGCCCTTTTACAGAGTTTGATTTTTACAGAGCTATCGTGACAGCTTTGCAAAAAGCGAACTTTCGACGTATCCATTCCCAGCTCCCACTTAAGGAGTTGGGCAGCATGTACGAGTCTGTCAGCCATAAGAGCGCGGGCAAAAAGCCTCTTTTCGTGTGAGGGAGAAATAGCCCTGATGTTCCTCAAGTCATACACAGGTCTGTCTGACGATGGCTTGATAGAGATGCTTTTAACGGAAGCATCCACATGCAGATGTTCTGTGACGCTCTGATAGACCCTTCCTGTCCCATTAGGGATGGAAAGATTGTGAAGCCATACGCAAACTGTCTTGCCCGTCTTCTTGACATAGACAGCCTTCAGGGCATATTGTACGCCAAATGGAAAGACAGCCTCGGGCAAGGACAAGGACCTATGCCTGACGGATGCGACCTGTTATGAGAGCTACCTGCGCTTCCCGACAGACATCAAGCTACTCTGGGAGTGTTGCCATTGGCTTTACATGCTGCCTCGTCTCCGAGTGTAAGCACCTGTCGGAGCGTGTTCCGAGGAGCAAGCATAATGATGTTGACAAGGCTAGGCTTGCATACGCCAAGCAGCGCAAGCACACAGCATCATCCACGCGCAAGCTCAGGAGAAGACTTCTGAAACTGCTCTCCAAACTTCTTTTCTCAGTGGTACTGTCTTTGCAAATTGTATAGCCCTTTGCATCAGCCTGTCGGCAGAACAGGAAAAGCGTCTCTCCGCCATACGTGCCGTATTCCGCCAACAGTCAGCCTTGTTTCTAGGCAAGGAAGTCAGGCACCGTATTGTTAGCATCGACCGTCCCTACCTCCGTCCCATTGTCAGGGCAAGGAAAACAAGCGTGTGGAGTTTGGGGGCAAAGGTCAACAACATACAGATTGACGGCATATCATTCATAGAACACCACAGCTTTGAGGCTTTTCAACGAGGGTGTCCGTCTTAAGCAATGTATTGAGTATCAGGAATCCTGACGGGAGTCAAAGTTAAGCGTGTCGGTGCCGATTCCATATATGCCAACAATGCCAACCGGACAATGTGTACGAAAAAGGCATAACGACCCTGTTTTCGTCAGAAAAGGTCCCAAACCCAAAGAAGAATCTGAAATGTCTCAGGACGGCGAGAAAGATTATCGGAAACCCCAGTACCACGGTAATGGAGGGCAGTCAGAATCAGAAACAGCACTATGCCGTTAGGGCGAATCAAGGCACGTAACATGTTCAGCGAAAACATTACTGCTCTCTTCGGAATCCATATGGCTAATGCCGCCATTCTTGCCGCAAGGCAGATGACTAGGACATGAAGAAGGTGGCTTTGATAAAAAAAGATAAGGTGATTTATATCCATCCATAGGCAGGTGTGGAAGGGCAGGTATGCCCATACGGCCTCAATATTTGAGATTTTTGAGCAGAAAACACTGCAAAATTCTCTAGGAGCTTTTCCAAGAAAAAGAATCCAGTTTTTGAATGCTCTGGCAGGTTCAGGAGTGAATTAACTGAAATTCCCTAATTAAACTGGAAGAACCAATTATCATTCGGTCGATACTTTATAGTGATTACAGGACAGAAACGTAGAAAAGTGTTGTTTGATTTGATTTGCCACCATGTTTATTCCCCGAAACACTGCTAATGGTTCTATGCATATACTGATAGCGCATCGCAGGCATGACTATCCATTTGCCAAAACTTTTTAGTGAATGACAAATAGGCTTTGCGGATTTGATTCTTTTACATTGATATCGTTGATATAACTATGCACATTCAAATATGGTATTTCTGAATTTGTTTTGGACTTTGAATCTACATAATTATATAGAACTCCTGCCATAGCACTGATGTTCCATGGAAGTTTAAATCCATTGTCAATACTTGTTGTATAGACAGTATAACGGCGGTTGCCATGACTCTTGGTAAGCGAAGACAAGCTTGCATCGCTTTCCGAAGTTTGCAGATTATGATTAATATTCGTGGAAGCTATTTCCTGAGAAATGTCAATATTATAATTACTGCTTGCATAAACATATTGCAACGTTCCGCTATGTATGTTCTCTAAGTTTCTACCTTGTCTATCTATGTTCCTCCATTGCTTTTGTTGCTGCCACCTCGTCAAATTTGTGCCAAATGCCTTATTATCCTCATCGCTGAATTGATAGAAATAATAAAGTCCTAATCTGCTTTTGGCATTCAACTGATAATCCGCAGAGAAGTTTACCTTATGAGCTAAGGTTGTTATAGGCGTTTCTCGCTTTTGCTCAATGGAGAATATGTCATCACGATAGATGTTGCGAAAATATGTTTCCTTATTCTTGTTACCATCTTTGCCACCCATATAGGATAGGTTAGCAGAAAAACCCTTATATTGTCCCATCACATTGAGGATGCCTACATCTGAAAACATTCTTGTTTGTTTCAGTAGTTGCCAACACTAAGAAATATAAAATCATTAATATGCTTAATGGTTGTAATGGTAATAATGGGTTGTCCGTTGGGACTGTACTTTCATAGAGGGGGTTCTGTCTATCTCATACTCTTAATATTGTCGGCTTGCAACGTGGACAGAACCTTCGCATCGGACAAAAGTCGTCCGTCCAAAACATAAATAGGTTCGCCCAATCCATTTACTTCTATATTGTCATTAACCGAATGTGCAGACCCGGTGTATGCGACAACATTCTCATTGCTGTACCCATTTTCGATAGCACAGTATTGGCAACCTGAATCTTGGAAACACTCCCTTTAGTTTTCACACGTGGCATATGTCCTTTCACCACAACATTGTCCAATGCTATGGTTGTAAGAAAAGTACTGTCTTTTACTCGTTTTGACCGAAACAAAAGGAAAAGTTTACACAAAAAGACTAATAAGGTTACTATCTTTTTCATCGACTTAAATATTTATACATGTAAAAATCAGCAGAAATTTCTGATAAATTCCTTTTATACATTGAACAGTATTTTCTAATCCCAACTACGAAGCAACTTTTGTCAATAGCAAGTGGCGAAACACCTTCTGTAGTTGCAAAGCATTGTTCTGATAGATAGTTCATACTTTTATCCTTTTTAAAGTAAGAACATATCATTGCTAAGCATGCTGTGCCACACTCCATTGTGTCATGTTGTAAAATACAATTCATTCTATATGTTTTTGTCAAAGTCTGTCTTTTTCTTTATTACCAGCTCCCTTTCCCTTATACTTCGACTTGATGGAATTGAAACTATAGCTAACGATACATTCTATAGCACGGGTATTTAAGCGTTTCTCTGTGTTGATTTCTCTTGCACCACTATAAAGTGTGAATTGATTTTTGCGTGCTGTATTGAAAATGTCATTTAACAAAAGCTTCGCCTTCCAGTGCTGTCCCCATTGCTTGGTTACGCCAGCATTGATTTGCCATGTTTTCCCCACATCTAAATTCTCACCATTACCTTTACTTCGCCAGCTCAAATCGGCACTAAGCATACAAGTAGGACTTAATACGGTGAGATTGTTGAAGCGAACAATACCCATCGGCTTGTTGAAATGCTTCACTTCGCCCCTGTAAATTTCTTTGTAGAAAGGCTTTATAATACCAACCATCAATGCAGGATAGTAGCGTTTGAATTGAGGTCAAGTTGCATCATCAATCTGCAACTCGTCCATATTATACTCTGAGTTTGCTTTCTTGAACAAGGTTGCAGTGCTTCCGTTAAAGTTTACTGCCGATGTCATAATCTTGTCTGTGTGTGCATATAGTTTACTATCAGCATTGCCCAGCGGTAGCGTGCATTGAGCGAGATATTGTCGATGTATGACGGGCGCAACAATGGGTTGCCACTTTCGTAGAGATAACGATTGACATACGAGATAGTACCGCTCAACTGTGAATACAGCGGACGATTATACTTCTTGGCATAGCTCAGTTGTATCATACCCTTTCCTATCGGCATTGCCAGCATAGCCGTTGGGAAGAGTTTGTCGTAGATGCGAGATTGCTCGGAAATTCTAAGTCCATTCTGATAATAGTTGCTGTTTATATGCTCGTAGCGACCGCCCAATTGGAAAGTAATTTTACCAAATCGTTGCATCAACTCACATATACAGCTGTATTGTTTTTCTGTATCATTGGTAGATTATCTGCCAATACATGTCTCAATATTGATAAAAACGTTCATTGCGACGACTATTAGAATACTCCGTTCCAAAACTGATTTGTCCTTTCCATAATGGTCTTGACAGATGCACCTCGCCTGCAAACATTCGGGCATTGCTATTATCGTTCAATGTGATGGCTCTATTGTTTGTGTTATGGTTTACCTCCTGATTGTGCTCTTCTGCTTTCCCTTTTTTCCACAATACGTCGAAGGCTACGTTATGTCCATTTTGCCAATGGTATTGGTGTAATATCCATCAATATTATGCATCGTAGTGCGATTATCGGTATTGTGAACAATGGCACTCTCTTCTTCCAATACATTGTCTATCCACGACTTCGACTGATAGAAGTTCCAGTCCTTACTTGGTGTGTGAGTTAGTTTATAATACAAACCCAGTGAATGAGTTGGCGAGAACGTATAGTTGAAGCCTATCCGCCCATCGTATGTCTGTGAACGCCCTATTGATTGCATATCAATATCTTGCCTGTATTGAGAGGCAAGCCAAGTGTTTTGCTGATTGTTGCTTGTACCTTTTACTTTTCTTCTCGAATATTCCACATCTGCAAAAATGTCAAGTTTGTTGAGGCGATAGTTCATATTGACAATTTCAGAACCATAAAGATAGTCACTATAACCTATTTTAGTGGTGTTATCAATTGCCAATCCTTTCCGCCTTGCTCCTTTCTGCTATAATGCGTATCACCGCCTTTACAGTGGCATCGTAGCGTGCTCCAGGATTTGTTACAACTTCCACTTTCTTTATTTTTATTTGATTTGAGTTGTTCCAACAAATTGTTGTTATTTTACTTTACGACCATTGATATAGATTATTGGTGTACCTTTTCCGAACACCTCTATACCACCTTGATTGCTGACCACACCCGGTAAAAGTACCGATGACATCGTTTGCATTACCCAATCGTTCAAGAATAGTTCCTTTACCGTCGTAACTAAAGCGTCTCCTTCAATGCGTGTTATAGTACCTGTCGGATTTTACGACTACTTCGTTTAGATTCGCAGCACTACCCTATCAGGGTTATACAAAGAGGTTCATCAGTTTTTGCACGGATTGTTTTGGTGACGTATCCAATGCACGACACTCTCAGTAATCCTTTAGCTGCATTCTCAATCTTAAACTCTCCTTTTTCGTTTGTTATGACACCTGTTACAAAATGAAGAATCAGTGTCGTTGAGTACTCTACATTCGCAAAAGAGATAGCACATTCTTCGCTATCAACAACTTTTTCCGTAATAACTTTTCTGTGCGTATGTCATAAAACATATACAACAAAAAGAGAGCGATGGTAAATACACGTTTCGGGTTCATTTTTCTTATCTTTATTTATTATTGCATAATTACGAACTGAATAGAGTTTCTAATTTTGGTTATATATGGACATTTAGTGTCTGGGTAATACCATTTATCCTTGCTATATTCCATAACTATATCCCTGATAACATACTTGTCTCTCTTCTCTGCACTTTTTGAAAATCTTTGCAAGAGTGGCAACTTGAGTCTTTTGGGATATCTGTTGATTTTTATATAGTAAAGACTATTACTTTCATTTGAGTTCCATATATCCTCCAATGAATTATTCATATCTAAGCATCAATAGAGTATTTTTATCTATTTCCATTTTGTTTAAAAATTATCACTTTCTTAAAGCTTCCAGCATTGCTCCTTTTGGCAGCGAGGGCTGTTTTATAATCTTGTCGATTTGATTATTTCTGTTATAAATATATTTACTAAAGTTTCACACCCTCAAGAAGTTAGCTTGAAACAACTGTTTTTCAATAATTGTTGGTAACTTTGTAGTGTTATACAGCATTGATTATCTTTAAATTTAAGAGTAACTTTGATAGATGCGAATCTAGACAATTTAATCAAAACTCCAAGTTTTTTGAATGTTAAAGAAATATAAGCAGCGATATTTTTCTCACTTTTCTCAACATTTGGTCTTGATCATCTACTCTGTAGGCTTTCTTTGGAGAAACTCGATGGAATCTCCGCTGTAAAACTGATTCTTCCTCTTTGCCATTTCCGTATTAATGGTTAATTCGAAGTTCAAAAATGCGAAGGAGAAAGAGGAAAGTCGAAAATGCAAAGGGCGAAACCTTGCTCACAGATAGCAAAGAAAGAAAAAGGCTCTATAACGAATCGTGTGGGTAATTCGTCATAGAGCATAAAAATATTGTTGAAAGGTATAGCCTCCAACTAGACACAACTCTAGATTGACCTTCATTTCAATATGCTTAACGCACATTAAATCCCTCACCCTTTCATATACAGCAATGGTGTTAACCCTTCGCACATGTTGTGCATACCATCCGCACCACATGTGCTAAGCACCCTGCACCAAACGTGCTGAGCACCCGCACCAAACCGATGGAATATCAACACACGATTCGTTATAGAGCCAAAGAAAAAGACAGAACTTCAAAACCGAAAAAGGCGCAGCCCTACCCTACACTCAAAAAGGAGGAGCATAATTTGGTAACGATTCATAAACTCGTCCTACTGAAAAAACGACCCTAAACTATAGCAAATTTGTCTCCCTCTCCCTGTCGGGGAGGAGCGGCATGGAGCTGCTTTTATTCTTTGAATTATCTTTACAAGTTTACAAGTCGTTAGCCTGAAAAAGCACAAAAATATGCGATTTTTGCACCTTTGTAAGCTGTTAGTATTCAGAGAGGTTACAAAGGCGGTTCTAAAAGGGCGTTAACAAAGTACTTTGAAGGGCGTCAACAAGAAGCTTAAAGGGCACCTTTTAGAAGCTCATTGGGCGTTAATTGAAATGCTCAAGAGCATCAATTAAAAATTTCCCATGACTTTATGTTTTATAAAAAAAGAGGCGCTGAGATGGCTTTATAATGTAGTTTCTTCCCATACCAAGAAATAGTGATAAGAAAAATCACTATTTATGAGTATTAGCAATATACAGATTATCCCTACCTTTGCAGCCGTAATTCGTAAAAATGAAAACACAGGACTGACTTATTTTGCAGACACCTGCGGCTTAGTCTGAGGCCTGAGTAAACCCATATAGATTCACTCCCCTCCGATGTAACGATTGGGGGATTCTGCATCTATTTACTAATAAACAATTTTGTAATCTGAGTATATGAACAAATCAAATTTGAACTATGAAAGGCGTGTCAAATACTACTTGTCCGCCACTCTCTTAAGTTCGCTGTTCTTATTCCCGCCCACTTACGCCCAAGCTGCGTCAGTGCATGAACAGGAGATTATGGCGGAAGAAGACAAAAGATGCCAAGACATCTGTAACCATTCGGATTGTCTCCGAAGTGTCACAAGAACCGCTTATCGGTGCCGTTGTTCGTTGCGAAGGCGTTTCCAACCCTTCGGTAACCGACATCGATGGCAGGTGTGTCATAAACCTCAAGCGTGCCGTTGACCGCATGAAACTATCTGTTTCATACGTTGGTTATAAGGCCGTGACGAGAGTTGTCACCATCCCTGAGAACCATGTGATAACCTTACAGCTGAAGGACGATTCTAAGCAATTAGATAATGTCACAATTACTGCACTGAAACGTCACACGAGCGTCCTACAACAATCGTCAGCTATCAGTCAGGAAGCATTGAGAAAGGCGGTGCAACGTCGTTGGCAAAACTCCTTGAAACCATTCCTGGCGTCAGTTCCCATTAGTACTGGAAACACAATTGCAAAGCCTGTTATTCAAGGTATGCACAGTAGTCGTATCCTCTTGATGAACAATGGAGTACGATTAGAGAGCCAGAGTTGGGGTGCCGACCACGCACCAGAACTCGACTATACAGGTTCGAGCATGGTAGAAGTGGTGAAAGGTGCCGAGTGTATTCGCTATGGCTTCGGTGCAATGGGTGGTGTGGTACTCTTTGAATGATGCGCCCCTACCCTACGAAAAACAAGAAGATTAAGGTGAATGGAAACGTCAACATGGGTTACGATACCAATGCGCGAGGCTTCAGTGGATCGGGTACTATCGAGACGGGTTATAAGCAGTTTGGTCTGCGCCTGCACGGAATGTACACCAAAGGAGGCGACTATCATACAGCCGACTACGTACTGAACAACACAGGGATATAACACCATCAGTTTCTCAGCCTTAGCTGGTTGGCAAGGAAAGAAACTGACGGCAACCCTCTTCTCAAGTATCTACTATCAGCGAAGCGGAATCTATTACGCCAGTAAGATATCCGACCTATCACAGTTGATCAAGCGATTTGAATACGGACGCCCTGATCCAGAGACCGTTAAACCCTTCTCTTACGAAATCAAACCACCGTTCCAGCAGTCGCAACACGTGACGTTGAAAGGAGAACTGAAATGGGAACTTAATCCTAACCATCACCTCAATTTCACGCTATCTTTTCCAAGAGAATCTCCGTCAAGAGTTCGAAAACCGAAAAGAAGACACAATGGAGTTGGATTCCAATGCAGGACCTGATGCTGAAAAACCTATAAGTTCGACGTACTTTGGCAAGCGAAATGGAAACTATGGAAGATGACAACTGATGCTGGTCTTTCTAATACCTACCAAACGAACTTCAACTATCCAGGTACGAAACAGCCTGCTTTTGTTCCTAACTTTGCAGCCCTGTCGATGGGTGGATATTTCCTTCATAAGGCAGAGTTTGGTAAGTTGCAGTGTGCCCTCGGTATGCGTTACGACTTCCGTGTGTTGTCGGTTAATGGCTATAGCAGCCTCAGCAACTATACCTACTACGACGACTTCAAACTCTATAGTAACTTCACCATGAGCCTTGCCACCCACTATCAGTTCAGTGACAAGTGGGATGCACGTGCGAATATCGGTTGGTCATGGCGTCCACCAGATATCAACGAGCTCTATGCCATTGGCTTGCAAGACGGTTCCTATTGGGTAGTAGGCAACAAGAATCTTGCCAGCGAGCGTGGTTATAAACTCGTGTTAGGGTACGAAGTATAGGACACATGGTTCTCTGTAGAGCCAAGTGTCTTCTTCCAGCGTATCAATAGCTATATCTACGACCACATCGGAACAGGTAAGGACCGCTTCCACAACCATCCAAGTGGTAAGTATCCGAAGTTTATCTACGACCAAGACGATGTGAAACTCTATGGTGGTGACATCGAAGCAACCGTGAAGCCGCTGCAAGGACTGACCTTTGTCGGCAAGGGAGAATGGATGTTTGCACGCAACCTGACCCATAACGACTGGCTACCTTTCATGCCATCAGACCGTTACGGACTCATCAGCTACCCTACGACCCTACCGCTGACGAAGAATCATAAGTATCGTTCTTCGCTGTCGCCTCAGGTATCTACGTGACCAAGCAGACCCGCTTTGATCCCGATAAAGACTCTTGTTCCCGACTCGCCACCAGCCTATTTCCTACTGAATGGTACGGCTGAGTTCCGAATCGCGTTACCACAGAATAGAGAGTTGAAGTTTATGATTGTCGGTGATAACATCCTCAACGCACTCTATAAGGAGTACACCGACCGCTTCAGATACTACGCCCATGAGCGCGGATCAAACTTCTTTACGCACATTGTTTAAGTTCTAATTAGCTGAAAAAGAATATGAAACTATATAAAGACATACGCCCTCATATTTGCCACGGCAGCAGTGGGACTTCTCTTCGGAAGTTGCTCTAACGACCAAGTTGACGATTTCTTCAAAAAGATTATAGTAGCCCCACCTTCCTCTATTGAGCGAGATGTGAAGGGACATGAGCAGATTTATGCTGGTTCATGCCATCTTAAGAATGGGCTATAAGGGGGAATGATTGGTGTTGGACCAGACGGAAACGACTCTATTCAAGCGTATAACACCTATCATCTCGTGAGTGGTGCGACCTCTATCCCAGTCATGCAGGAGATTGATATTGCCAAAGATGACGACGGACAGATGACGATTACGACAGAGCGCGACTGCTTTTGACGTAATAGCTTCAGACGATATCTACTATGGATTGAGCTGAAGTACTACGATCAAAACGGTATGCTCATCAACCATCAGTTCTCAGGTTATCCCTTCATGAAGGATAAAGACGGTTATAACGTGCCTGATGAAGACAATGCAACACTCCTTGTTCACCAGCACTTCTTCGGTATTGGTAACGCATCTTTGAACAAAAGCAGTGGCAGATAGTAGCTCTGCAGGACACGGACAGGAGGTGCGTGGATTGCAAATGGCATACCCACGTTCGTTGGCTTCACTACCTACTTATTATGACCGATACACCTTTAAGGAGAAAGGAGGAGCAATGGAAGCTGCCACAAAGTTCTCAACTTCTAACATCTATGTCCCTGATGGCTACACATTGGGACAGAATTTGGTGCCGTTCGATAGTGAGTTGGCATGGAAGTCGATTGAGGTATCGGGAAAACCAGAGGCTTTGCAGCCTTATAACTTCGGTGGAAAGACCTATCATCTCTACAAAAACTATTGATCCAATGGAGCTAAATAAGATTACGCCAGAGGTCTTTACCTACGAGTATCGTGGACACGGATCCAGTGGAAGAAGAACTCGGAAAACTTTTTACAGAAGCTTATAACGATGACTTCACCGACCCAGACACAGAGTCACCACGCCAGCGTTATGGTCATACCGTGGGTTTACTGCATCAGAAACGTAGCTTAGACGTCGGCTCAGACATGGACCGATTGGGCTTTAAGGGCATCATGCAGTTCCACAAATCAGACATTGCTTTCCAGCTGCAGGTGCGCATCTGCCACATTCTCAACAAAGGACAGCAGCACGTGGAGAGTCGGAAAAACCTGCAAAGTACTGCAATACGAACAATAGCGAGCATAGCTTCCTATGGGATTTCAACCAGTTACAACCCGGTTGGGATAGCTTTTGATATCGACTATCCGCTGTCTGTTCGTGTGATAGCCAATACCAAGGACGGTGAAGACAAGTGTTTTGAAGATGTTAAGCGATTCTATCCTGCTGCCAACAAGGCACAGCTCTGGCGTATGCTGACACAGCCACAAGACTTCTTCACACAGTACAGACATAACGTAGTATTGATGTAAAAACGAATTGGGAAGATGAATAAGATATTCAAGAACATTCTTTTATTATCATGTGTTGCCGCAGTTTTTCACTTCATGTGACAACTTTGTGTTTGGCAATGTACATGTTGATTATAACGAAAACCCTTTAGAAAGTAAGGGATTAGCACGTAGCGTGCAGACCGTTATGGTAGATAGTCTGTCGAAGATTAAGGTTTCTGGGCAGGTGAATAACCCTGACCCAGACGGAGCTTTCAATGGTTGGGCTACCTGCTTGGCTATGTTTATGAGGGACACTCCCACGGTGACGGTATGATGCATGGTAACTTCGTCTATCATAACGCCCCTTGGAAGCAGGAGGAGTTTGTCATTATCCGCAACAATACGGCAAAATGACTTACGGTTGAGGTGCAGCGCCAGAGTACGGTGACATATCTTGAACAGAGCGATGGTAAGACTGGACCTGATTACATCCGTATCATTGGTGGAAAACTGAAGCGTTGGGGACTCTGTCTCTACTTCTTCGATAAGGAAGGTAAGCTGATGAACGATGATATTCTCGACCACTCTGATGAATATCAGATATTCTTCACGGTGAGCGAAGTCGACGATAAGGGTAATCCTTACGAGGTAATGGACTGCCGTGGTACGTGGAAACCCTAAGAAGAACAAGTTTGCTGACTGGAAGAAGGGCGGTACTGTCGACACGACACCGGTGCCTTCTCCACTCTTTGCGAATAAGACAACGTGGAAGGAACGTGCCGAACTGACTCCGAAGATATTTGAATATACCTATCGTGATACGTGGATTCATAACGCTATGGCTGACGGAGCGCGTGAGTTGTTCAACCAACGTCTGCTCCCTCCGTTGACCCGTGAGGATGCTGACTGGGCTGTTGCACCTTACGACCAAGACCGTGTAGGACTGAAGGGACACTTCAATTTCGATATTGATGCCGATGAAAACGATGCGCTTCCATCAAGAGTACTATTAGAGATTACACGTCGTTTGGACCCTGCAACGGGTGAGGCTGGTCGTTATACACGTCCGTCTTACCTCTTGCCAAAGTTCTATCTGTCTGTAAGAGTGATGAAATGTCCGAAAGGAAAGAAGGCATTAATACCGAAGGACGAGTATCTTAACCGCCATTCAACCTATGTCTTCCGTAGTCCGTTCATCTGTTCGGAGGCTTACAACCCCGATGAACCGAAGGAGTATGGGGCAGATTCAGAATGGAAGGAACTTTTCCGCTTTAATATCCCTATCAAAGTGTTCTGCAGTAGCTTTGATACTGACCCTACAACCATCGACCCGAACGATCCACTCTATTTCTACTTAGGTCACGAAATAGGCTTGTCATCATTAGATGCGTTGGAAGCTTCGCAGAATGTACAGACCCACGGCATTGGTGGTGGCTCTGGTTTCGGAAACTGGTTCTTGTAACATGGACAGAGGGAGTGGACAACGTTGTCACATTGATTGAAACAATACGTCTGTAACTCACAAAGCTTTTCTCCTCGGGACAACCGTCCCTCCCACTGCTCACAATGATATAAACATAAAAAGAAGAAAACAAATGATACAAAAGAAGATAGCTGCGTGCCTGCTCTTCGGGCTAACTCTCTTAGGTTTGAATAGCTGTACGCGTAATGAAATGCCGGTGAAGCAATCCACCTCTAAGACGAAGTTAGACCATCTGATTATTAAAGAGGTGTTCTATGTAGGACACTATTGGTATCGTGATGTGCGGGCGTGGGGTATGAAAAACCTTAACCAAATGTATAATGACGACCAGTATATTGCCATCTTTAACCCAACTGATGAGGTGAAATATCTTGATGGATTGGCACTCTGCGATAATGCCATCGAACCAAGTAAAGCCATACAATTTGCACCGAAAGACGATTTCGTTAATCGTTACTATGGTGCAGCGGGTATCTCTTACTTCCCTGGTAAGGGTACTGACTATCCCGTAAAACCGCGACAAACCATCATCGTGGCAAAGTATGCCATTGACCATAAGGCTAAGTTTGAAGCTGAATTGGAAGGTGAGGACTTGAGTATGTATGGCGGATTGAATGCCTTCTTAGACTTGAGTAAGGCTGATTTCGAGTGGACAAACATCAATTATGACCCGGGAAAGAAGAACAATCCTGACGTGCCAGACATGAACGCCATCCTGACATCAACTGATTCGCGTGGCAACATTGGTCCTGCTTACGAGTTCTCTCACATCTCTGAGAGTAATGGTATTGCCCTGATAAAACTGCCGTGGACACCAGAGGAGTTTAAGAAGAACTATGCTGACACAAAGGATGGCAAGGGTTACCTGCATTACATCACCGTGACAAGTAGTGCGTTCGGCGACTTCTATGCTATCGAAATACCATTCGAATGTGTTATCGACTGTATCACCATCTGTCCTCGTCGTATGTTCCAGATGCGACCAAGTAAGCTCGACAGAGGCTACAATGCTGTCACTGACGTGTCCTTTCTAGCTTAAAAGCAAAGCGATTACCCCCATCTCTTCTGGTCTGGCGCTAATCAGAAAGTGGGATGGTAAGAAATTCGTGGATGACAACAACACAACCGCCGACTTTGAAGTGAAAGTTGCTTCGCTATCAAGAAAAGATGAGAAGGGCAACCCGGTAAAGTAAAGGTAAAAGGATAAAAATCGAAAAGATTAAATATTGAGAAGAAATTAGGCTGTATTAAAACAGGTTGCTCCTGGTTTAATACAGCCTTTTTCGTAGCTTAGCAAGAAAAGGGGAAATAAAGTATATAACTTATAAAAGTTATTGATTAGCAAATATTAAACAGTATCACTAAAAATCCTGAAAAATCCGCTTTTTCCATTTCCCATGTTCTAAATACCTATTTTACAAAATAAAGTTGTATATTTGCCTTTAAAAGTGGTACGCTCGGTTAATCTATACTTCTCAAAAAGAGAATAATCTCGTGATAGTTTAGCTACGAGATAACACTTAAACATTCCCACCATATCTCAACACTCGCAGGCGAGTTATGGCTACATCCCTAATGACACTACAAAAAGGGGAAACCTTCTTCTATCACAGTGTTATGAGAATATCGAATAGAATAGTAATACTAAGATTTTTATACTGACTTGGTATATATCAAACCATCTTGGTTGGACAAAAGAAAATTATGTTGTGCATTCAAATGGAAAAGAGAGTTCTGCAAACATAATACTCTGTTTTTGAAATATCGAGTTTTTTTAGTACCCATACTCTCTCATGGAAAAATGGAAAGCCTATGGGTATTCACAGACAAGGTAATATGGAAAAATAAGTGCTCATGCTAGATAGTGTAGGACCCTAATCTAGAATTTGAGGAATTCATAACAGACAGGTTGAATTGAACTGCAACTGGGATGCTAGGTGTATTATACAAAAACCCCTAAGCACCGTGGCAGAAAAGGAGCTGTGGGAAATGCATATATGCTTATAAGGCAATACGTACCAAAAGGGTTTTCTATATAAACAATATATCAACGCAATATTCGCCATATATACAAAAACAAAAATCAATAGAAGACAAGGAAAAATTAAAGTATAAATCACCAATATTTGTTTTTAACAAAAAGATTGATTAGATTTGCACTTGGTACTTGAATCTACCCCTACTTATCTTTTTCCTTGTACCTATTGGACCATTAATTGTCACATTATGTTACATTTCAAAGCTAAATAGATATGGTATAGCATTTACTCTACCTTTCCTGAAACTTTGTATTAACATATTATCATTTTTTATATCGATTTCCTCAATAAGTTTAAAAGCATAGGTACAAGTTTCCGGTTGGGGTAAATCCTTTTCGTTCAAGTTCTTCTTTTTCAACAAAGAATGGTTGTGTATGTTCAAGCCTAAAAACATGATATTGCTTTCTTCGATGCAGTAACAGAAAATCCGAGTTGAAACACCTAAGGGCATATTAAATGCTCCATGACGAAAACCTGTCCTAACATAATATAGTTTATTCTTAATTGTCATCATTAACTGATTATCATCTTTGTAGTAGGCAACTAAAGCGGTAGTACTTACATTGATGAATAGCTGTTAATGCTTCACGAATACTCTTAGCTAAGTAAAATGCTAACCTTGGAGGCACAGCATTTCCAACCATTTTGTAGCCATCCAAAATATTGGAATAACAGAATTGGTATGAGTCTGGGAATGATTGAATACGTGCACATTCTCTTACGCTTAATCTCCTATACAAATGCTCCTTGCCTTTCACAAATTCTCTTTTGTTTTGTGAAACATAGACCATTTTGGGAGCCTGAGGATGAAGAGGACAATTTTTGCTTTGCGCTTGTATAGTGAAAGACGTTTCATCCCCAAGAACGCACACGGTTTCTTGCCATAAACTTATAGTCATACTGCCCTATGTACACATCGTGGTTTTGAATTTCAGCATTCGCACGAATTGCATCTCTTTCCCTGTAACCCTTAGGCACGGAAGAAAGGTCTGATATTGCTTGTCTTAGTGATATATGTTTCTCATTGAGTTCTTTTGGGAATACATAGCGTATAGACAATTCCTTGGAGAATCCAACGACAAAAACTCTATATCTATCTTGTGGTATGCGAAAAATCTGCAGCATTGAGCAATTTATGAGACATCATATCCTGCATCTTTCAGCATCTCTAAAAACGACAAGAACGTCTTGAAATGTTTATCTTCTAAGATGCCCTTTACGTTTTCTATTACAAAGAATTTAGGATGCTTAGCCTTGATAAACTCAATGTATGTTACGAATAACCTTCCACGTTCATCATCTAAACCTTTACGACGACCGCCTTCACTCCATGATTGACATGGAGGACCACCAATGAAGCCATCACAATCAGGAATGTTATTGAGGTTTATGTTTCTTAGGTCAGCAGTACATAGTATGGTGTCAGGATGATTCGCACGATAGGTTTCATGAATCGAGGTATCAAATTCATTAGCCCAAGTGACCTTGAAACCAGCTTGTTCAAAGCCAGTGTCAAGACCACCACATCCTGCAAAAAGGAAGATAGTGTGAACATCCTAATTTATCTCTATTCCTTTTTCTTTTAAAAGTTTTTCTATCTGCATAGCAACATGGTATGCAAGATTGACAGGAACAGCATTGCCTATCATCTTGTAACCATAGTTGACATCCGTATATATGAACTTAAAGTCATCAGGGAAGCTCTGAACTCGTGCAACCTCACGAACGGTCATTCTACGATAGAGATGTTCCTTTTCCCTCAACGAACTTTTTGCAAGTTCTTTTTCTACCTTAACCATCTTAGGTGCTTGTGGGTGTAGTTGGCATTGACGACCACTTGCTTGTACCGTGAACCCTGCTTCATCCCATCCGCGCACACGGTTTCGAGACATAAATATTGGAGAAAAAGTTCCAATGAAATACTCGTTGTTCGCAACTTTACACTTGTTTCCGTTTGTCTTGTTTTTCAAGCGCAGGAATGGCTGTTTCTTGTAAATCCCATATGGCTTCACGCAACGTGGGCTTGTGCTCTAATGGCGTAGGGTATTCAAAAATCGTGGATGTTGAGGTCTTTTCTGAATCCAATATAGAAAACCCTGTCGCGATCTTCTGGTACATCAAAATCATTTGCGTTCAACATCTTTAGATTTACGTCATATCCTGCTTCATCAAAAAGTTTCATAAAGCCACTTACGGCTTCAGAGTTTCTTTTTGACAACATTCCAGATACATTTTTCTGCTACAAAGAACAATGGTTGTACCCCTTTGAGGATTCTTATGTAATCATAGAACAACTGACCACGAGCATCTTCAATGCCTTTCAAAGTTCCTGCTTCACTCCACGATTGACATGGAGGTCCACCTATTATTCCCATTACATTTTTGGGGAATTCGTCAGCGGACACCTGACGTATATCACCTTCAATCAAGTGGGTTTCAGGAAAGTTGGCGCGGAAGGTTAGACAAAATTTTTGCATCAAACTCATTCGCTACAACTGTGTGGAATCCTGCCTTGTGAAAACCCAAGTCTAAACCACCTGCTCCTGAAAAGAGGCTTATAATATTCATCTCCATCTTTGTGTAATTGTAATTATTTGTGTAGGCATTCCTACTATTTGTATATCAAATTTTAAGGAGGGTTCACATTTTGTGGCTGCATTATGAATTCGAAATGAGAACTGCCACCCACCATCCATATACAGCTCTAATGTGTTTTTGCTGTTGGGCTTATACTCAATCTGAACAATACGTGTTGGAAGTGCGACTACAGGAATCTGTCTATTTGGCTTTTTCTTGTCATTAACTCCATCAAGATTTAATGTGCCATGAACATTAAATGTCTGTATCAGTGTCTGCAAAGCAGAATCAACACTTACAACTTTATAAAAGTCGTATTTGCCTAATAAATATTCAACTAATTTTCCAGGCATTTCAGGATGGGTCATGCTGTGCAGTCTAATCTCATCCTTGAAAGCATCTAAAATAGGCACATAAATTTGTTTTTCTTTATCATCCAACTGATTGAATGCGACACCTCTGGTTTTACATTCTGCAAGGAATTTGAATATTGGGAGAACTTTATCCCAATATTGCTGTGAACATGGTATGTCATACCAAACCTGTCCAAAGTCAATCTTGTGGCTCAGGCGACTATGTTTTACCGCAAAGTGGTTATGCTTTTAAGCTAAGACCAATTTCCTCACGATATGTCTCTTCGTATAATCAACACATCACGAACATCTCCCTCTTCTCCTCTTGGTCTTGTTGTATCATCAATTCCAAAGTGTCATTTCCATCTTCAAGAATACGAGGCTCTAATTCAAAGATAGCTTCAACAGCAGCTTTGCTACTTACTTTGAAGTTCTCTTGCATAGTACTAGATAAAGTTTTCCATGCGTGCTCAGCTGCATAATAACTGCTATTCTGTATAACCTTAACTGTTCGCAGCTTACAAATTTCCTCTGCAAGAGTATTCAAACATGCAATTCATAACCACGACCTTGGTCGTTACTTAAACTACTCATTACAAATCTCCGTTTAATTTTTGATTCTTCATTTTGTTCTCTAACCAAGTCTTTAATATTGACCGACAATACTATTTTTTAACCATATTGTAATTTTTCACAAAGATAGCAAATTTCAAGCAAACATAACCCTAGTTTAACCAGCTAAAATATTTTTCATAAATATTCGAGATGTTTTGTAGTATCAATTTTATAAAATGACAGATAATCAGTATCGGGTATTGAAACGAGGAGTATAATCGGCTCACCCAATAACATCCGTGGCGAGGACTAACCAAATATCAACTATACATAGTCAAAGAAGACAGAGAAATCCTTTACTCCACGCAATTGACTTATGAAAGCCTTGAGCTTGGAATTGAGAGATTCAACTGACGCATTTGTAGAGCATGATATAAAGTAGTTGAGGATTTCATCTTCGTATGTTTTGATGGTATCTATAACGGATTTTTACCTCTCCCAGGGTGCATTCCGTAACTTTATCATACCATTTGTAGAGATTCACCTTAGCAGTTTCCTTTGTCAGATTCTTATTCTTGTATATGTATCTTAGTGAGTTGACAAGACTGCATGCTTTGAAATATGAATTATCTTTACAACATGGAGATGCAACAGAGGAAAGAGAAAGTAAGAATGCACTTATATCAAAGTCAAAAGTCTTTTACTTTTCCCGAAGCTCTTTTACTTTTTACCTTTTATCTGTTTCTTTCCACAGTTGGAACAGCACAGGCACATAAAGATGCAGAGCGAGAAGAACAAACCACCGTACATCATACGGTTGTTGCCATGAAAGAAGTCGATGAGCTTTCCATCATTCATCTGTGGCATGAGGTTGAACATGAGGTAAGCCACACTATTGTTTACCCAATGCAAGACAAGACCTGGAAGGATACTATTCAGTATGACTATACAGCCAACCCAACAACAAACCGATAACAAAAGCATGCAGACCCTGTGCTAAGTTCAGATGGATAACGCCAAAGATGAGTGCTGGGATGACGATTGCTATCCATCGGTTCCGCTCACCCAGTGCATTTTGCAGAACCCGCTGAATGGCTCCACGAAAGACAATCTCCTCCGCTATTGGGACCATGATGCCCAAAGCGATATATCCCCACGAAACCTTCATGATACTTTCAAACATCGCCTGTGTTCCTTCGGGCATCGTAAGGTTTATTTTTCAACGATGAACCCATGGGAGAATAGAACCCTAAAGCTAGTAAGCTCGGACCAAATGAATACAACCCCATGGACGTGTTTTCAAATAGTTGCGAGAGACGGGTGCCCACTTTGTTGCAACAAATAAGACAAACGTTATCAGACTACTGACAACCGCTGTCATTGCAAGGCTTTCACCATCCCTTTATCATGTCAACGACATTCGTAGCCTGCGGACCTCTCAACAGACTGACGAGCTGACTCCCTGCAAACAGAGAAAGGCTTTGTATCAAGACAAAAAGCGAAACAAATAAGATGATATAGAGCACTGCGCTCAACACGTTTTTATTATTCATTTTTACGAATCTTACTGCTTATTAATAATATCTCTTCTATCTTATAAGCTTCATCAAATAAGCGGTTGATATGGTCTTTATCTTGCTTCAACTGTTCTGATAAAGCCTCCAAGGAGTCAAACTTATGCTCATCCCTAATCTTGCTGACGAAGCTAACAATGACCTCTTGCCCATAGAGATTGCCCGTAAAATTGAAGAGGTTTACCTCAACCGACAACGTCGTGCCATCAAAGGTTGGACGCCTTCCAATATTCATCATCCCTCGTTTCCAGCCTACAGAATCCTTCAGACGTACCATCACAGCATAAACACCCGACGCAGGAAGGAGTTGATGACAATCATTCACATCGAGATTAGCTGTTGGGAAACCCATCTTACGCCCGTTCTGATAGCCAGTCACAATGCGACTCTCTATCGAATAATGATAACCTAAAAGGCGATTGGCTGCCTCAATCTCTCCCTCACGAAGGTAATTTCTTATGATCGATGAACTTACCTTCTCATCATCCGGCAGGAAGGCATCGGCACCGATAACCTCAATGCCCAACGCCTTACCATACTGAACATAGTCTTCAAAAACGTTCAGAGCGGTTATGCCCGAAACGATTGTCGTAACCAATGACAAGTTTCTTCACATTCAACTGTTTGCATAACACCTCCTGCATGAAGTCATACGCAGAGAGTGATGCTAACGCAGCATCAAAATGTAACACAAAAGCATTGTCAATATGCGTCTTCGAGAGTAGCAACAACTTTTTCATCGAGTGTCGAAAGTAATTCTGGTTGGTAATCAGTCTGCAACACCTGACGCGGATGCTGGTCGAAGGTGATGACAGCCGACGCCATCCCTACTCGTTCAGCCTCATCAATGACACGACGAATCAAGAACTGATGTCCACGATGCACACCATCAAAAAACCAATGGTAGCCACCTGTTCACCCAGCTCGTACTCCTCGCCCTGTTTAATATATATAGTATTCAAACTTCTGTCTTAAAAATTCTTTATTACCTGCAAAGGTACTCCAAATCAGCCACAAACCCACGCTATCGCATTCAAAAATGTGTTAAAACATTAAATTTCTTACTATCTTTTTCTCCTTTTTCCATTTATTTCATTATCTTTGCACCTGAATTTGTAAAATTCAGGACTTGTAGCTCAGTTGGTTAGAGCAACAGACCTCATAATCTGGAGGTCCCTGGTTCATGCCCAGGCTGGTCCACAAATAGGTTTCAAAAAGGACGTCAAACAACACGTCATTTTAGCCTTCAAAACAGGATAATCGCTGTAAAATCGAGGTTTTACAGCGATTTTTGTATCCATGAAAAAGCAGAATCAAAAGAAGCCAGATGTAGACGAGGATGTATCGAAATAGACATCCTCCTATACCAAATATTTACAAAACTCATTGATAATCATATGATTATTTTGATAACTACTGATTTGAAATATTACTTTACCACCACTATATTTATCATAGTATAATTGACTGAATTTTTATGACTTCCTCACTAATATCTTCAGGTATCTTCATATCTCCAAATGTGACTCTTCTGTTTTTAGGATACTTATCTCCCCATATAACCGATTCAAGAGCATTGTAAAGAGTCTCTATACTTGGTATCTGAGTTCATCATTGCTATGTTTACTTAGTGCGTTGTTGAATAATGAAAATAGCAAGGATATATATAATTTATTCTTTGTTGTATGTAATAAGTCCCATACAACTCATAGCTGTATGGATAGTATCTTCATAAGATTCATCATCTAAATTGATAAACTTGCAGTACATCTTCATATTTTTTTCCGCTAAATTCCAATAACTACTACTACATAACACTTTCAAAGCAACGGCTGTGATTGAATCACAAAAAGCTTCTGTATTAATGAATTTCTCTACTATAGCTATGTTTCCTTTAGTTGGTTTCGCACATAGACCAAAAAGCTGCAATACCATTGTGAATTCCATAGGAAAAATCCTCCTGCCAAGAACATGTTTCAATCTTATTTAACAAATTCTTCAGGTATAGAAATTCTTCCTCTGTCAATGAAAATGTCCATTTTGCTTTTATTGAACAACGAAGACATTTCTTTTTATTAATCTGCAATTTCATGAGCTTTATTTAAAAATCTATTTATTCTGTTTAAGTGTGAATCTATCTCTTTCAAAGTTTTTATTAATTTGTTTGTTTTCTGCAGATGTTAGTCCACCTTTTCTTAGTGTAGTAGTTTTTAATTCACTCTTTAAATTTGTAAGAGATTTCATAGCATCACTTACCTCTGATATATGTGAATATACTTTATTCCTTTCCTGACAGGAATACCTAGTATATCTTGAACTGCACCAGCTACATCTGAGAGGTTCAAATGATCTGAAATGGCACTTTCTGCTTTTCCAATAAGTTTCAGTATTCTTTTGATTATCTTTAAAAATCTTAAGTTTTTTTCTAGTTTGCTTACAGATCCAACGACATTTTTGCTGCCCGCATAAAGCGATAGGCTCCAATTGCAGAACTTGCATCAGCAGGCAACACAGGCACTACAGTGGCAACTCCATCGTAAATAAAAACCAATAGTCGCCAAGCTTAGATACAATACGCTGGCTGTCGTACTTCCACTGTGTTGCGTAGGTTGCCACCGCCTGGTTTGGCACAATCAGTGTGCGCACCGTCTTCAGCTACCTCACCCATCTTGCTGTAGTAGTACTCGATAGCACCGCTACCATCCTCACGGAGCATCAGCCTGCCGATGTGATTGTAAGAAGAGTGAATGCCACCATAGTGGTACTTCACGTTGTTCTCGGATGGTCAGGATAGTTGATAGCTGTCAGACGTCCGTAATCATACTCATAGTTGATGGTCTTGCCCTCCTTTTTGAGATTGGCTGTCTGTTTGGTGAGTACATTGCCGAGATTGTCATAAGTAAAGGTGGTAATACCGCTGGCAGGGTGGTTTACCTCTGTGCGACGATCGCCCATGTCATAAACGGATGTCGTTACGTTGCGTCCGCTGACAATCATCACGATTTCGTCCTTCGAGCACTACCCTTAGAAGCTGTGGTAACCACACCGTCTTTCTTCACTTGTACTTTGCTGATTCATAATATTAGTGGTTCTACTGTAATTAGTGTGAGTTAACATATGTCTAGCCCACCATAGAAGAATAGAATCGCTATCCGATAGCGTTCGGCAGTACCATATCCTCTACCGATGGTCTTGATTTCTTGAATCGACCCGTTGGTTCTCTCGGCTTTGCCGTTGTTGGCGCCAGTAACCATGGATCTAATGATGCCTTTGAGGTGTCTCTTGAACATAAAGACAACACCATTGATCTCTTCAATGTTGTACTGCAAGGCATCTGTCATCCAGTCTCCCAACATACCATAAGCCTCCATATCTCCATGATAGTTAAGGCGAAGGAGATCACGAAAGAGTTCTTTGACTTTCCAAGCTTGCGAGACCTGATACTCGGCATTCTCCAGCATATCAAATCGCCGACGGTCGTTGGGAGTGTATTTGGACTTGTCCTTGAGCCAAAGATACTTGGTACTGCGCAGTTCCTTGAACTCCTTAACCTCACGCTTGCGCACCTTGTCGACGGCATCGTTCAAATAGGTAACGCAGTGGTACAAGTCATGACAGTGGCTGGCATTGGGGAAATACTTCACAGCGCCATCAATGAAAGGCTCCCCACATGTCTGTACATACCGTTTCAACCGAATTGCGCTGTTCCTCTGTGAGTGCCTTAGTGCACAGATTATCAACGCTTTTGGCTCTTCGGCCTGCTTCTACTTCGATGACATGACCAGTATCTCCATCATAGAGCATGCTGACATACTCATGACCACGGCGGATAGACTTCTCATCCATGCACACATGCTTGTAGATATGAGTCTTATCACGCTTATCCAAACCTCGTTCAACGGCACGAAGCATAACGCCATGTACCTGCTCGAAAGTAAGGCGGAGAAGACGTGCAGTCTTTGTCTGATTTTTGGTCGAGAGGAGCGTTTCTATCGTTTTTTTTCCATCAGCCAAGACATCCGGGAGTTTGGTAATGCCCAGGGGACAGCGACACTCTTGACCTCTTCGCCATCATGGTAACGAGGAATACGAGCCTCAAGGATGGTTTTGTACTGCCACATATCTAAATGCCGCCAACTTCGTTCATGACGGAAGTCAAATATAGGGAATTCTTTCTCTTCAACCTTGATGGTGTCATAGCGATATTTGAGCATGATGTATCTCTTCGGTGGAGTCATCACAGGTCACATTCTCAATCTCCCAATCATTGTTGTTGTGGAGCAATAGCTTGGATAATATATCTTCGGTTGTCATCATACTGACTACAAAGATACGAATTTCGTGCCGCTTAATGCGGGATACGTGTTAATTCACACTAAATCCCGCAGAACCATATTAGTTATATAATAATCTATCAGGGGTCACTGATAATTTCTCTTCCATCGAAACCACAACTTCCTTTCTTTATTTCAACTGCGACGTAATCTCCTCTTGCGTCAATAATATGACGTGTTATACATCTTTTTACTTTCACCTTATCTCTTTTTATCGTATAAAAAATATCACCAACTCTTAACTGAATATCTAAGGATAAAAAGATACTCTTCGTAGGTAAGACTGTAAAAAGGACTATTTGTTTTTAATATTTTCCAATCATGACCAACCCTAACAAGGACCTTTCTGGTTGGTAATAATTTACAAAGAAGACGTAAATCATTAAATCCGGATAATATGAGACCGCATTATCCCTATCTATTTTCAGACACGTTGGTTCATTGCTATTCCTTGATCTTAATTCATCAAACATAGTTCCATCTAAATTAAGAAATGTATATACGCTATCAGATGATACGTAACTGCAGTTTTTTAAGTAAAGAACATAATATAGGTTATCACTCCCTTTAGATATCAAGGGGAGTGATAAAAATAATCAATATATGAGTGTTTTTCATTTTCGTTTTCCAATAACAACTACTTCAGGAAGAGCATTTATATACTCTACTGTTTTTTATATTGGGTTTGAACTTGTAAGTGCAAATGATTGGAATGATTACTTCATTCCCCTATCTCTTGCAGAGCGACTGTTCCAACTGCTCCAATCAATGCCGCCAAAGCATCAGAAGAAATAAAACTTTATTCTCAGATCCAGATTTTATTAAAATTCAATCATACTTTTAATTGTTTATAGTTATCAATTATTTAACGCTGTTCTCTCGTTTATTGTTTACGTTTTTGACACCCATATAAGGAGATGAGGAACATCCCTTATAAGTGGTATTGCCTATTACCCTTATATGGGTGTTAAGAAGTATTTAAATACTAAAGAATCTAGGGCTCACATTTCACTAACACTCTACTATGAACATTTCCAATATAGAATCATCTACCACCAAGGAGAATGACCAAACCTTAGGCATGAGGGAATTTAAAAAGTTCTTCAAAATTATTCTTAAGTACTCTTTTATTATTTGTCGTCTCTATGCTATTATAAAAGTGCCAAGATAGGTATTTCAAAAGACGAATCGCTTCACGATAACCATCCGCTTGCATTTGTCTTACTATATGTTCCTCCCTTTAAATAAAACTATAATATTAAAAGTTTGCAATTCTGAAGGAAGATGACAATGCTGAAAATATATGCTTCAATTATTTTCCATTGACTTTTTCTAATAAGCAACCATTATGATGTAGCTTCTTCATGGGTATTTCTCTATATCGCCACTATATATATGTTGCTTCACTTTAGACTTGCTAATATTACCAATATGTGGAAATTTCAACGCATCAGCCCATTGGGTCATGGCAACTTTCATAGAAACTGCATCTCATTTGTAAACGTCTGTTTTTTCTCCATATTGATAATTGGTTATAAAAAGTATATTTGTCCATCATCTCATTACCTTTATGGTTTTTACTATGGTTTCTCACCACTGAAATTTCTACGTTCATTAGCCCGATTCATTTGTCTCTTTAATTTCTCATTTGCTTTTTACTTCAGGCGTTTTGTTAGGGTGAAGACTTTAATTTGTCGTATTCTCGCTTATTCTTCATATCTATCTCCATTTGCTCTTTTCTTTTTCTGGTTAGCATGAGGAGAATTCTTATTATCCCTTAATTTCGCAGCGTGTCTTTTAAGAACTCCAAGTGTCTGAGAAACAAAGTTCTCAAAACACTTTGGATGTGTCAGAAATTTTCACCTATCTTGGCTGCTAAACCAACAGCTAAGCAAAAACATCTGAGCATGACAAAGATAGTAATTAAAAACGAGAATACCACTTCTTACGGAGGAATTTATCATATATGGATGTCTTCTCAAAGTTGGGCTTTGAAAACTCACAGAATCTGTATTGGGCAAACGTGGGTGGTGATAGGGCTTTTTAGTCATGGGAAGCATTTTTCGGTCTTCTTCTTCAGCTACTCTGTGGTGGCGAATGCCTTGAGGGACATCAATGTGCTTATAGGCAGTTCAAGCAGAGACCTAATACACTATTACCCAGTGCCGACACAGTGGGACGCGGACTAAAAGGAGCTTGCCGAAGAGAATATTGTCTATAAGAGCGAAACCTCTGGCAAGTCTTATGTTTCAACACTGCAGAGAAGCTAAACACCTTACTTCTCATGCGAATGATACAGAGGATGGGGCTTGTAAAGGCGGGCAGCCATGTTGACATGGACTTTGACCACCAGTTTGTCTCCAGCCCACAAATCTGATGCAAAGTATTCTCGAATAAACAGCATGTCTTTTATGATTCTCACATTCTCAATGGTTTGGGTGGGGATTTCATGCCTCAGACAAGACCCAGGAAGCCCCGAAAACCCTTTATATCAACATATAGAGCCACAAAAAGACATCTCATCACACATAAAATTTTCTCACAAGGAATAATGCTGCGGATTGAGGGATTCTTCTAAAGGAAGAAAAAGACCATTCCTTTACTCAAAACTGAGTATAGAAATGGTCTTTCTTCATTGGAATGTTTCAAACTATAAGATTACCAAAAATGGTATTTTGTATTTTGACACACCTTCTTTTGTTTTTATGCATTGTTGTTGAATTATCTCTCACATGAGGCTGCTCGTCCAAAAACCCTTCGGTGTTTTCTAGGTATAGATTATTAGGCTACACCTGCACCAAAAATTGCAGTTCTATGTTGAACTTGCAACACGATTCGTTCGTTATAGAGCCACATTTTCTAATATCGTAATCATAATTATGAATTCTGAATTAAAAATCCCTCATCTTTGTACCGCTTAAATTTATTTTCAGATGAATAAACAATTATTATTAGCTGCCTTATGGCTCAGTCCTTTGGGTTTGTATGCACATAAGGCTACGGATTCTGAGGCTACGACTTTGAAAAAGTAATGCACCTGTACAAAGAATAATTCAGGGCATTGACGAGGACAAAACACGACAGCGTTTTACACTCAGTGGATATGTGAAAGACCGCAATGGAGAACCACTTTATCAATGCAACTATCTACGACCTCACCACACGACAATAGGCATGCATGACCAATGCCTACGGGACACTTCTCCTCACGTTGGGCGAAGGACGACACGAAATAAGCGTGTAGCTACGTAGGATATAAAACCTTTGTTGAGACCTATAGACCCTCTCTGCAAACCAAAACCATGACATCATCCTGCAGAACGAAGCACAGCTGGATGAGGTTGTGGTGACAACTCGACCTGACTCGCCTTTGCCGAAAACGCAGACAGGTAAGATTTCTCTCTCACCAAAGGATATTAAGACCGAATACGTATTGTTGAGTAGTCCTGACGTTATGCAAGACTTTGCAGCGTAGCAAGTGGTGTGTCAGATGGTATGGAACTTGCCAGTGGTCTCTATGTTCATGGGTGGTAATGGCGACGAAAAACCCTTCCTCCTCGATGGTACACCACCTCATCATACCAACCACACCTTAGGTCTTTTTCTCCTCGTTCAATGCGGACGTAGTGAAGAATGTCGACTTCTATAAGAGCGGTTTCCCCTGCACGCTATGGCGGTCGTCTGTCGAGTGTCATCGACGCGTACAGCTGATGGCGACCTTTATAACACCCATGGCAGCTATCGTATCGGTCTGCTCGATGGTGCCTTCCCATATCGAAGGACCTATCAGAAAGCGGGCAAGACATCCTATAATTTCGGCTTGCGTCGTAGCGCTGGTTAGACCTTCTGACCCGTCCTGCCTTTGCGATTATGAACAGCAAGAGCGACAATGAAGACAAGTCTGAGTATGTCGTATTTCTTCCATGACTTAAACTTCAAACTGACCAATATCTTCAACGACCGCTCACGTATAGTCGCTGAGCATCACTCTGGTGAGGACCGATTAGACGCAAAAAGACGAGTGGCGTAGTAACAATAGCAGTGGTTATAACGACATCGACATCTATGAGAACCGTTTCCATTGGGGTAACTTCAATGCTGCCTTAGACTGGAACTACCAGTTCTCACCGAAGCTCTTTGCTAACTTCACAGCCGTCTATACGCACAATCGCTCAACGGTTAGCAGTTCGGATGAGTGGAGATTTACACGCCCAGGAGAGAAAGAACAGCTGACACTGACCTCTCATGGATATCGTTCATCTATTGACGACCTTGGATATCGAGCAGCTTTCGATTTCCGTCCAAACCCACGTCATCACATTCGCTTCGGTCAAGACTATACTTTATCATCGCTTCCAGCCACAGACTACCAGCCGTTTTGACAGCCATCAGGGCGAAGATATGGCAAAAAGCTGACACCATCGCAACCTCATAGCTATAATAAGAATGTGGCACATCAGCTGACCTTTCTATGCCGAAGACGAAATGATGCTCACTGAGAAGTGGAGCCTCAACGGCGGTGTGAATGCGGATGTCTTCCATATTAGCGGTAAGACCTTCTCAACGCTGAGCCCACGCCTTTCGATGAAATTTCAACCAACAGACCGTCTTTCTTTCAAGGCAAGCTACACGCTGATGAGCCAGTTTGTGCATAAGATAGCCAACTCCTTCCTCGACCTTCCTACCTGACTATTAAAAGCCAACGACAGCTCGTCTGCATCCAATGCGCTCATGGCAGGTGGCTGCGGGAGCCTATATGAAACCAAACAAACACTGGTTGCTCTCGTTAGAGGCTTATTACAAGCGTTCAAGCCATATCCTGCAATATTCAAGTTGGTAGGACTGAGCCGCCAGCAGCCAATTGGGACTATTTTCGTTATGGAGGGCGAAAGGCTGCTCGTATGGTGTTGAGTTGGATGCTGATTACAATATCTCCAACCTCAATCTGCATGGTTCTTACTAATCCTCTCATGGGCAGAGAAGAAGCTTTGATGACTTTCTACGATGGATGGTACTATGATAAGTTTGACAACCGTCATAAGTTCACTCTTCACTTACTGTTGGAACATCACGAAGAAGATTGCAGCCTTTTGGCCGCATGGACCTTCCGCACCGGTAACCGCATGACCATCCCAACACAGTATATCGGATTGCCAAACGTACCAGACCAGTTCTGCCGAAGCCTTGAACTTCACTCTGGAATAGTGACGGTGGATTGAACTTGCTTACGAAAAAGCCAAACAACATCATCTTGCCAGCTTATCATCGGCTTGACATCGGCTTCGACTTCCATCATACATGATCAAGAAGGGCAATGAGCGTATCTGAAACCCTCAGTTTCTATAATGCCTATTGCCACCTGAATTCTAGTGGGTACGTGTAAAAATCGACGATAAAAACAGATGAGGATAAAGAACATGGCGTTCATCCCTGTTATTCCATCGTTCAGCATTATAATTCTAAGCTGCTCGAGTATGAAAGATATTATTTTTCCTTCTTCCTGCGTCTCATCGGTAATGAGTTGCAAGGATGAATTCAGCGTCAGCAACCTACCTGAGGCAAAGGCAAAGTTGGTTATTTATTGTATGCCTTTCTACCGCCGACGACCACTTATATCATGGTGTCACGTAGCATACCTTTGAAACAATATAACGCAACACAGAAGAATGTGCACTGGACGATGCAGCATCAGCTACAGTTGAACGGACAAACCATGCCGGTGACAGCCTTTAGGCAAATGGTCGCTATCGTGTTGTAGGACGATAGAAAGCGGCGCGACAGGTGCAGTTGCGTGTTGAAGCACAGGGCTTTAGAGGCTGTTGAGGCATCTACAGAGATTCCACAAGCCATTGGTATAAGCCACCTTGCGACGCGTATGGTGCGGGGAAGGAAGACCCTCATCAAGTGTAAAAAGACTTCCTACAGCTGCAAGCAACCTCACCGACCCCTGCTGAGACACACGACTATTACGCTGCGTGCGAAACCAATAGTTGTCCTCACCTTTATGTGACATGCTTCCATAATGATGGCGGTCACTGATGCAAGAGAGGTGATGAACTTCTCATTCTTACGATGAGTTTATGGAGGCACGAAAGACCGAACATTGGGATAGCGTGGCTGTACAATCACCAATTACAGCAACCTCTATGTGCCACATTTCACGGCAAGTGAACCGCTATTGAATCCATTATCCGACATAGACGATGACTTCGACTTTAGTAGTGAGTTCTATCAGAACTTCTATATCTTTGATGATGCTACTATCAACGGTAAGACCCTATACCCTTCATCTGAACATTGACCCGTTTGTGTGCGCACAACATGTCTGACGAGGCAGCGAAGGAGTTGAAGAGATTGTATAATATTGAGATGGTGGAATTGAATTTCATCATCATCACCCCTGCCTCACTATCGTTTCTTGCAGGCGTTGAACGATATTTCAAACAACTCTCTTGCCCAAGCAGGTCTATCTAACATCCGTACTACTTACAGCAATGTGAAGAATGGTATGGGAATTTACGCTGGGTTTAATATGCAAAGGAGGTAGAAAGAGAAAGCCAACAAACCAACATAAGCAGAGGGTGTCAAAACTAAAATAAAGACAAACCAAAGTTACAATTTGTAACTTTTGAATAAAAGAGCCTATATCAAACCCAGTATTCGAGTGATGATATGGCTCTTTTTATTGCTTTTTAACCCAAGTTTAACCGGCAAAAATATTTTTCATAAATTTTCGGATGTTTTATGGTAACTATTCAGCGATAACCAATATATACAGTGTATATCAATTTGTCAAACCTTAAATAAGGCTTGAATCGCATTATATGGAGTTTTGCTGTGCTTTCTTCGCTGTTTCTACAATCGAATGAAGTTCAAGAAAGGCGTCTGCCCGAAGTCGGAAACGAAATGTACAGGAGTTCTTCTGTTTGATAGCTTTATGTATTCTCCTTTTCGCTTCCATTATTGTCAAATGGTATCATCGGATTTTCAAGGAAATTGAAAAATGTAATCTCTGCATTTGACCAAGCCTTTTCTGAACGTAATGAACTTTTTACCAAGCCCTCTATATTCTGTTTGAGCAGATTGTCTAAACGCTGGGTCCATGACACCTTGTCTATAACGTCGTTGGGATTGGTGTTCCGCTCGTGAATGGCTTCACGGAACAGACTGATTACTTTCTCAGACCACTCTTGTTCAGTGTTCAACTCTGAAAGATATTGCTGTTCGCGAAGCAAGTGAGCAAGACATACCTGATGATTGAGGAAATGGAGTGCAAAGTATGCACTATGGCGGTCGGTAACGGCTGTCATTCGTTCCAAGCTATCGCCAAACTTGTCTATCAATACCTTCGAGCCTCTTCCATCAGCACGGAAAAGCAGTGTGTAATAAACTGTCTGTGCTATCCAAGCCCAATCGAGTCTTTTGTTACAGTACAAGCTGCCTCATCGAAACCAACTACTGCTGATGACTTGATATATTCTTTAATCTTATCAATCACAGGTTGCGCATTTCTCTCTTTGCTTCATTTACCCAGTTCACCAGAGAGCCTTCACTTGAGTGAGACCGAATACCGCACGCAAAAACTCTGCTACACGACCATATGGAAGAAATTGTACGACACTCAGATAAACCACCAGAGTCTTTACGCTTGAATCATATACTACGTTGTTTGACCGCTCGTCCTCGCGTTGCTCTGAATATGCTCACCACAGTTCTTGCATACCATCACATAGTGTCTGGATTTCTTGATTACGGGCTTCAACTCTGGAATGGAAATAACTCCGTCACATAATCAAGCACACGCTCGGCGTCTGACAAAGGTTCTCCGCAACGAGTGCAATAGTATAGTGCACCTGATTATCTCGTCAGGTACGAAAGAACAAGACAACTTATGTCCATCATGTCCCTTTTGCCTCCTGGCTTCTTACCACTTGGCTTTACGGAGGCTTCTTGTTCTTCTGATAACCTCATCCTTTATACGCCCTTGCTTGGCGGAGTGCTACTGTTATTAGAGTTTTGTCAGGTTTTTCATACTTTCAGCTGTTGCCCGTAAGTTTGTAAGTTCCGTATCTTTCTTGCGAATTTGGAGGTTCAGAGCATTTATGTTACGTTCAATTTGACAATCTGGAGTACTGTTGGCTGACAGTTTCACGCAACAATCGCACTCTTCCGTCATGTTTTGTAATACTTTTGATATGTCCGTAACTTGCTCTTTCATAGGTATAAAGGTACAAAGAAAATCTGAAAGACGCAAGAAAAATGAGCATCTTTATAATCTTTATACGAAGATTTTAGAGGAAAGAATACAAACAGGTTAATACTGCTGAATAGTTACTTGAAAAAGTAATTTCGTGAATTCAACTAGCAAGTACAAATTTACTTAATCAGTTCGTAAAAGGATTCTTGGTGTTCTGAAATTCAATTTCTGCTCTATAACGAATCGTGTGGGTTGTGTGTTGATATTCCACCGGTTTGGTGTCGGAGGCCAGCACATGTGGTGTGGAGACGCTTAGCACATGTGGTGCGGATGGTATGCACCACATGTGCGAAGGGTTAACACCATTGCTGTATATGAAAGGGTAGGGATTTAATGTGCGTTAAGCGTATTAAAATTAAAGCTCACTTTTTGATACCCACATCCACAATTACTTGTGTGGAGGAATGGACATCAAGGTTTATAATAAAAACTAAGCATCAGCTTCTCACCTCTAATGTCTTGATTACTAAAGCTACTTGAAAGCGTATTGTTAAGCCCATAGCTATAGCTTTTATTATTAAAGACATTGTTCCACGCAAGACTCAGGTCGAAGTGTTTGGCTTTAAATATCAAAGTGAAGTCTTGAAAGAACATATCCTTAAACTCCTTTGTGCAATCTCGTTATGATAGTATTCCGTCAAAGTTTCCAGACTTAAGACCTTACAAAGGGGTACTCTAAGTCTTCCCTCATGCTTCCAACTATTTAGGTTAGAAGTCTTTCCGAAAGCAGGCATCTTCATCTGATGAAAGCCATAAGTAAGTTTATAATTTAAATCTACACCCTTTATTAAACCTATATCAAGGTTAGAGGTTATATTTAAGTTCTTTGTGTCGTAAGGCATTCGTTGGTTATTCTGAACCATATAACTATTCATGGCATTATATAACGCCTTGTACATTTAGCTTTCCTTTTCAAGAAGCCTATTCTCTATGGAAGCCATTAGGAACATATTCCAGCTATTGTATTTTTGTTTCTCCTTGTGTCAATGATTCAACGATATAGTTGCCCACAAAATCTTGGGTTGATGTATAAGGAGAGTCTCCAAACGACTTTGATATGCGGAATCGTATAGAAGTACCTTTCAGAGCATCGCCATAACAACTCCTACTCCTACGCTTTTCTCTTTGTTTAGATTATAGCCTCGCCAGACCTTTTATTCATATATTGATAATCTTGCAGTACCAACGTTGGATAAAATTGGGCAGCATTAATCTGCATTGTATTAATAGATGCATCAGCTGAGAATGTCCATGATGCTGTGGCTTCATCTTATACGGAGGTTAGGGAGAGTAAATTCTAGACTGACCATTATCTCAAACTATACTTATAATGGTTGTAATGACATATCACCCGATAACATAAAATGAAGTCCTTCACTGTATATTCTATGCTTGGTGTGGCATAGAATCTCGCAAAGGTAAAGCTGCTTTTGCCCATCAGCAGTCCGATACTATCTGGAACTCCCACCAAATCAGAGTGAAGTGTGTCTCCTGCATTTACTCCTACTTGTCCTGATAGAATAAATCTCCCTTATTCTGAAACTTCCTCTTATGTCTGTATCCGTTTTCATAGTAATGTTGATTAATAGATTGTGTAGTGAGTCAACATATAGTTGTTGTGACGTACATCCATTATATTCTTTGATTGCAGTGACAAGGCGTTTGCCATATTTCTTCATTATACTGAAATTATCTTTTAATGTATAAATCGGAAGATTACCCGATCATCATGTGGATTTGTTCCTGTTCATTCAGCCATTGTTTGTTCCAAGAAAAGTCACCAGAAAGCTCATTTTTAAGATAATGATTTTTAGCGTTATTCTCGTATTTTATCTTTTGCAAAGAGGTCATTACTTTTCTCCAAATACTGTTTTCTGTTTTCTATTGTCTTTATACCGCTATTCGCAAGTAAAAGTCTGAATGGCGCAAAGAGGTAGCCTCATTACGGTCATTGGCAAATGTAACCTGTGACGTTTACCTGAGAGTTTTCATTCTATGCTGTAGTGCATTCAAACTAACTACATGTGTGCGGTTAAATAATGAACGTCCTTTGAGCAATAGAGCGATGGGTGAAGGAAGAGAGAGATAGCTGACAAAGGACTTTGTAGCTCATCAAAACTTAAAAGTTTGTCCGTCTCTCTCTTATATTCTTGCCTATATTATTTGTCTTATAGGTGAGAATTGTCTGAAAAGAAGGCTTCAGGCGCATGGCAAAGGTTTCATAATTCCACAATCCTCCATGACTCTTTTAGTCCTATGCCACCGCTATAAGATGTCATCCAGCGTGCCTTGGCTCCTTGTTTCATCTTAATATTGATAGCATTATCGTCAGAATAAGTAAAATCATCTAACACACGGATAGGTTGATGATGCTTCATTACTTCTACTGTTGCGACATCATCTTGAGGCAATGACTTTGTTGCCAAGCCATATTTTCCTCCCATCAGATCCATACCTTCTATATAGAAGTTGCTGATAGACTTTCCCTCGTATTGTATCTCGCCATTCTCTTTATTCACCCCAAAACCAGGGATACGTGCAAGAACATCAGCCAATGTTCGGTCTCCTTCTTTTTTATAGGTAGTGAGTAGATATTGAATCGTATCGCCTTTTATCTTAATTGGTTTTGCTTTCACCGTTATCTCCGATAACGTTTTCGTATCTTCCTCTAATGTAATATGCTGTGCAGGCATATCCATTGTAACCTTTAGTTCCTGCTTTTTATAGCTTATTGCTGAAAACTAGATAGAATATTACCTTCGTGTGCCAATGGTAAACTTCCCCTTTCAGCATCTGTCTGACAGAAATGTAATGTCTTTTTTGTGGTTGCATCTACAGTCTTGATAATAGCTGCAGACACAGGGTGTCCTCCTACGTCAGTAACGACACCTTCCACTTTCCTCTGTGCACTTATTGACTGTACAAGTAGGATAAGCAAACATAAGATAATATATTTCTTCATCAGCAATATCTTATTCTAACTCCATTTTGGGAATCTTGGTTGTATTCTTTGCAGATCGTAGGGTTCGAAGCCTTTTTAAATAAGAGAGCCGGTCTATATCTTATACTTTTCTCCCAGAAATTATAAAACTTGACAGGTGATAACTGTTCTCTTTTAATGTTACTTGCAGTTATGTCTAAATAGCCATCGCAATGTGCAGCTAAGATTAAACCTGGTAGTCCACCTAATTTCCACGGACCGAGCGGTAAAGGAATCTCCTCACTAAACCACACCTTCCAGTCTCGTCCACGGAAATGTGTGGTCGCCATTGTGCAATTAAAACCGATTATCTTCCGTGTACTGTCTTCACAAATTACCCATTCTGTGTGGGTATGTCCTCTGTTATCTTATAATGAGAGTCCCATACCTGTGTGTAAGTTGTCATTTTGCCGTCCTCAAGATTTCTATAAAGATAGTCACCATGACCAGGACTTACTACCTTATGGGTAGTCTATTATTATTTTGAATTGCTTTTTATCTTTCATTAATTATTGCCAAAACTGTCTCAGGGTTGCTCCCCTAAGGAATCGAAGCGCAAAGTATGATAGCTAAAAGTATTCACTTACATTTTTCCCTCATCCTAAGCGCATAGTCATCATAACTGCTAAGATACTTTCTGTGTGATAACTGATTTCGAGAATGCTCCGGTTCGATGATATGTGTCTCTTGTCCAAAGCAACTAAGCAGAGACAACATGAATGTGATACAGAAAGAGTATAATTTCATAATCATTATTTTTGATTAACGTGTTTAGAGATAATCCACTGTGCATTAGTCTCTTTTCTTTATAGGTCTCATTGATTTAGATATTGCAAATATATAATAATATTCAATACGGCGCAACTATTTTGGCTCAATAATTTGCAGGTGCGTATTATGTAAGAGGAATAGTAGTTGTGTTTATAGCTTTTGTGATAATGTAAAATAAATTCACAACGTGCTTTTTATTGATGCTCTTTGGATAGAATATTACCTTCTTGTGCTGTGATAGTAAATTTTCCTTTAGAATCTGTCTGACAGAAATGTAATGTTTTTTTTGTGGCTGCATCTACAGTCTTGATAATAGCTGCAGACACAGGGTGTCCTCCTACATCAGTAACGACACCTTCCACAATCCTCTGTGCACTTATTGACTGTACAAGTAGGATAGCAAACATAAGATAATATATTTCTTCATTAGTAATAATCTTATTCTAATTCCATTTTGGGAATCATGGTTGTATTCTTTGGATAGAGCGTATGGTCTGAAGCCTTTTTAAAATAAGAGAGTCGGTCTATATCCTTATACTTTTTCCCCAAAAATTATAAAACGTTACAGGTGGCAACTGCCTCTTTTTATGTTACTTGCAATTATGTCTAAAAACCATCGCAATGCGCGGCTAAGATTAAACTGTAGTCCACCTAATTTCCACGGACCGAGCGATAAAGGAATCTTCACAGAACCACATCTTTCCAGTCTCGTCCACGGAAATGTGGTCTGCCATCGTACAATCAAAGCCTATGACACTTCGTGTACTGTCTTCGTGAATAACCCATTCCGGTGTGGGTATGTCTTCTGTTATCTTATAATGAGAGTCCCAAACCTGTGTGTAAGTTGTCATTTTTCCTTCTTCAAGATTTCTGTAAAGATAATCACGACTATTAGGACTTTCTACCTTATGGGTAGTCTTATTATCATTGCGAGCAGCTTCTATCTGTTCATTAATTATTGCCAAAGCTGTCTCAGGGTTGCTCCCTCAAGGAATCGAAGCGCAAAGTATGATAGCTAAAGTATTCACTTACATTTTTCCCCTATCCTAAGTGCATAGAAATCATCAGTAACTGTTAAGATACTTTGTGTGATAACAGATTTCGAGAATGCTCGGTTCAATGATATGTGTCTCTTGTCCAAAGCAACTCAAGCAGTGACAACGATGTGATACAGACGGAGTATAACTTCATAATAATTAGAATTTTATTGATATGACTTAACTTAAAATATTAAGATATTCTGCAATATTTAGTGTCAGGTAGTAATACTCTATGGTGTTGACCATTGTCTGTTTTTCAACCTCGTTCGGGCACAAAGATAGTATTTATTTACTAAGATTATGTCAAGAAAAAAGGAAAAATAGTGGTTAATTACAAAAAACTTACAGTCTCCGCCTTTCAATATTCTTGGAGATATAGGCATCGGATTTTTTTGCTCTGTAACGTTTCGTGCAGGTAGATTTAGAAACCTGCATAGTATAATTTCCGTTACATTCATAGACAGACCTTAGATTTTTCGAAGTCATGAGTTTTATTAGCAGAGTATGAAAGATATTCTAAAACTGAAAAACTTTATTGTCAGTAATATGTTATATATACGAACTAATCAAAACACCTATTACCCACATGAAACGTTATAGAACCATAACTTCGATTCTTCCATTAACGCTATACGAAAAACATCTACACATTTAACAGAAGAGTCATAAAGTCATAAAACATAAACTATAATTTTACTATAGTATAGTTTCCTACCGATTTGAGGTTAACGGTCTCTGCATACTCTAACACAGTATGTCGATTACAAAGCATTTCCCAGTAAAAATAATTTTGCTGTCACTACTGTCACCCTAATTCATTAGTTAACTTATTATGTAACAGTAGGATTACACAAAATGTTAAAGTGACAAAAACGAAATTAAAAACTATTCGCGGAATAGTGTATATAAAATCCTTCTTACGTTAGTACGACTTTTATCACGCTATAACACAAAGCCCCTAAATAAACCCCATCAGGCGTAATATAGTTGGTGTGAGCAGAGCTGTAAAATACCATTGAGCGTAATACCCAAACTGGCAAAAAGCACCATACTTATCTACTATATGCCATCGCTGTTGATGCACCCACGGCATGAGAAGCAGCACCCATAGAAAGACCTTGAGCGATAGGACTATTGACATGCCCCCAAGACAAGGTCTTAAAACCAACTAATGCACCGATAATACCCGTGATTACTACTACGGCAGCCGTAAAGCGAAGGAATACCTCCAAGACTCTGCGTTACCTCCATAGCAATAGGTGTTGTAACTGATTTACTTGCCATTGAGAGTATGATGATATCTGGAGCACCACAAAGTTTGGCTACAAAAACAACACTCACGATACCCACCAAACAGCCCACATGCTGTGACATCACGATTGGGGAACCACAATCGTTTTATCGCATCGAGCTGAAGGTAAAGCGGTACACCTAAGGCAACAACCGCCGGTTTTAAGCTAGAAATCTATGAGCTGTGCACCTTGCTTATAAACACCAAATGACACGCCTGTAATCTTGAGATAAATAATAATAAGCACAATGGCTATCAAAACAGGATTAAGCAACATCCAGCCCTGTTCGTTGCTGTAAACGACGGATATAAAAGAAAACCGCAAATGTCAATGCTAGAATAACATATTGATTGGAAAAGATATCCTTACCATCCTGTATAAGGTCAATGGTTTGACGAATTGTTTCATCCCATGAATTCATTATTCATCCTCCGCGTTAGTTAGTGTTTCTTGTCCGTGCAAAGCTTTATTTATCTCTATCTCGCTTCTTCCATCGCTTCAAACTCCTTTTTCTTGCTCCAATGCCTCTTCATCTTCCGTGCATGCGCACGATGATGAAAGTAAGTCCATCGCCATCAGCCGACGTTCAAACTTTATGACAAGCTGATGCATCTGTCCTGTAACAACAAGAACCAAGAGGTGCTGACAACAGTGGCGGTGACAATAGGGAACCACTCAGCCTTAATAAGGTCAAGATAGAGAATAAGCGCCACCCCAGGTGGTACAAAGAAGAAACCAAGGTTGGCTATCAGAATCTCAGAGAGCTGCTTTTACCCAACTAACTTCACCCAAACCCCATCTTTTAGAAAAAGCGTGAGAAGGAGTCATACCAATGATATTGGACGGCAGCTTTATTCCTGTAGCCCAAACAACAAAACTCTCCCAATGCTAAAGCATCCGAAGATAACAAAAACGTCTTGCCATGTGAAATCGTTATTATTCAACACTACCATAGCTATACTGATTGAATAGTTATTGCATGTAATAGCGAGTGCAAAGTTAGAGCTTTTTAGGAATCAACGGTTGCTTTTTCCTCTTTTTAATACTTACTAATAGCCTATAAGATGATATTTGTCAATAGGAAAACAATCGTAATCGGATTTTTGCGTAAGTTTGCAAACAATAAAAAGTTATACGACTCCACAATGACAGAGATTGATAACAATATATCCGATAAGAAACTGCGACTTACCATCAGATTTTAGCAGGAACAACATGGCACTTTGCGGTGGGTGACCCACAAGAGAATGGCATGCTCGTCTATGAGCCTTACGAGATGAATATGGGTATCTCCGTTGCTGCCAACCTGCGTGAAGCCTTTCAAGGTATCGGAATTGCTGCAGAGTGGATATAAACGTTTGTTAGCAGAGATGGATACACCAGTGATGCTCATGCCTATTGATGACTTTTGGCACGCAGGATATCGAAACACTCTATCATCATACCTATCATAGGCAAGGCAACGAAGAGATTCTATCGAGTATCCTTCCTGATTTGAATGCTATTGCCGTCTTTGCAATTAACAAAGACCTCAAACTTGTTATCGACGACCATTTCAAGGACATTCGCATACAACCACTTATGCAGTCGGTATGGACACATATCTATCGCCATATGTATGCTGGTCCATGGAGAAAACTCTTTGCTTATTTCCACGAGAAGCGTATGGAAGTATTCTGTTTTCAACAAAACAGATTTCGTTTCAGTAATTCCCTACGAGGGTGGAGAACGAACATGATGCATTGTATTATCTCCTCTATATATGGAAGTTGACTGGAATGGACACCGAAAAGATGAATTGTGTGTCTTATTGGTGACACGCCTTATCTGAATGGGTTCATTGACAAAGCAAAGCAGCATCTGAAGCTCTGCAGGCTTATCAATCAAGAAGTTTATTTTTAGTAACAGCCAACTGGCGAAACGGAAGGAACTTCCATACGATATGAAAGCTATCTATCTAGAATAAAAAGAAAATATGCGAATCATAACTGGGAAATATAAAGGTAGGCATTTTGATATACCACGTACCTTTAAGGCTCGTCCTACAACAGACTTTGCCAAGGAGAATATATTTAATGTCATCAACGCTTATGTTGACTGGGAAGAGACAACTGCCCTTGACCTCTTTGCTGGTAGGGGGAGATCTCTCTCGAACTTCTCTCACGTGGCTGCCGACAGGTGGTTAGTGTGGAGAAAGACCGTGACCATGCCCGTTTCATCAGTCAGTGTATGGAGAAGCTTGGCACAGAGGATAATATTCTTATAAAAGGCGATGTCTTTCGTTTCTTGAAAAGCTGTCATCAACAATTTGATCTCATCTTTGCTGACCCTCCTTACGCATTACCAGAGTTGGAAACGATTCCAGAACTCATTTTCCAACATAACTTATTAAAAGAAGATACTCTACTTGTCTTTGAACATGGCAAGAACAATGATTTCTCCACTCACCCCCACTTTTTCGAACATAGAAGTTATGGTAGCGTCAACTTCTCATTGTTCAAGTAACTAAGTAAGGACAGAATGTACAAAAGGGGACATATTCTTTAACATACATGAGTGAAGGAATAATTCGCATGTAAAAGAGGACGTAACAGGGCAAACAACTTGTTAACTTGTCAAGCAAAACCAAAAGAGGTATCTCGCTACACCCTTCTTTGTCCCTACTGATATTCTACATGTTTGGTGCGGACGCCCAACACGAATAGGTGTGGAGGCTTGGCACATATCGTGCGGAGGACTAAATCAATTATTATATATCATTGAATAGATGAAAGGGGAGTTCGAAAGGATCTTAAACGAACTTTTTCCTATTTAAATGGAACACAGAGGACTGAGCAAAAGAAGATGTCGTTAAAGACAAAGATTTGAAACTCACGTTAGCACCGTTGGTGCTTGGAACAAAGGGAGGTTGTAGAATTATTTTGCACAAAAAGGTCAAACAACTTTTTCTTCCTGTCAACTCAAAACTGGTCAATGCACACTAAAGGGTAACTCTGCTATCTATCAGCCTTTTATGAAATTAATACTACATAAAAACATCCCGAAAATTTATGAAAAATATTTTTTTGCCAGTTAAACTTGGGCTATGTTCAGACACTACTTTAAACGACTTTAATTGGACCAGATTTTTAATGCTTGAGTGTTATAATAAACAACTATAATACTGTAGAATAAATATATAGCACAAGCTAAAAATCATTAAAAAGATATCTATGTACCTGTTTTGTACTCCATTTTATTGACCGCCATAATCTTTTAGGTAATTGTGATTGTACTTTCTTTCCAACTTCTTTTTGTATTGTCTCCACTCCTGTTGTAAATGTAACCAAAGTTCCATATAATTCTTTTTGTTTCTCTCATAGCAGATTTATCGTTCCTAATTAATTTCACTTTAGGAGTTCTCCGTGACTGTATTTTTCTAATTTTTGTAAAAACAACAGTATAGTTATGGCTTACTCTGCTGTAGCTTTTTTAAGATAGCTTGACAGAAGCATATGACCAACACCCTCTACTAATAGGTATATGCAACCTGATATTTCCAACATAGATTAATAGTCACGATGTTTGTTGAAAAATGCACTAATAGAGGTGGATAACATCTTTACTTCAAAAAGGAGTATGAGTTATGGAGAAGACTTCTCCTGCATTATTAATGGCTATATAATCTCCATCGTTTAAATTTTTAATAGTATAATATATATTCCCTCCAATCTCAAGTTCATTAATATCACCTATATCTATTTTCTTTTGTTCTTCTAAAGAAAGTTTTTGCAGAAAAATGTATGATATTTTTCTTTCCCGTTTGAATGATTTGCACATGTATTTTCTTCTAGCGTATTTAGACAGATTTTTATGCCAATCTAGAGAATTATATTTCGAATTAAAATAATAACCAATTATTGTACCAAACGAAATATCTAGTTGCACTTCTACATACACTTGTCTTTCTTTATTCCAAATAAGAATACCTGACAGTGTTACTAACTCGGATAGTTGTAATCACTATAATCATGGTATTCTCTATTGAGAATTAAACTATAAAATCCTTTTCCATAATGTTTATTTTTACATTTTCCTATAATATGTTTTGCTATTAATTTGTTCTAGGAGAAAGTTCCACCCTATTTGGCAAGATGCAAATCACATTTTTAAGAAAGGAGATATCCTGTTCCTCTATTTTATTTTTATCAAAAAAAGCTAAACATCTTATTTTGTTTTTAAATTATACTCTTCTCTTACCACTTTCGGTGCTATTCTTACCACGGTAAGAATCTTTTGTGCATGTTCCAAGCTTGATACACGTTTTAAATTGATTCTGTTATTTTTAAGCCGATTGGGTGTCCACTTTGACTTTACGGTATAAAGCGATGATGTAATAAGCTTTATGTATCTATTGAGGGACTGATTCAAGAAAAGATGATACTTTCTTTACAAGCAAATTATTCCCAGCACCTCCTCTATGAAGGAGAAGGGTTGGGAGGTGAAGCTCGGCGATTGGGGAGCGTGTGCCCTTTGTATCTTCAATCATACATTCTACAAGCAACTTGTCAACTCATTAGCCATAAGCGTGGCGTGAGGGTCACCGCTCAAAGATTTTTACCCTTTTTACTTTTTACCTTTACAACAATGGGCTCAACAATCTTACCATAGATTCCCAAAGTCGTTGTAGGAAGGAGCGATGTGTTAGGTTCCGTACATCTTCAAAGCGCAACACATTCCTCTTGGTCCTTCAAGAAGATCTCCTTTACTTCCAAAGCTATTTTCTTATCATAGAAGAAGGCATTAGCTTCAAAGTCATTCTCAAAGCTACGGAAGTCAACATTAGTCGAACCAATCGTTGCTATACTATCATCGGCAACAAGAAGTTTTGAATGATTAAAACCAGCCTTATATAAATAAACTTTTACACCTGCTTTTACCGTATCTAAGACGTATGTGCGTGAAGCCCATTCCACAATCTTTGTGTCTGTCTCGTATGGAATCATCAGTCTTACATCAATTCCCGACAAAGCCGCAGTGCGCATAGAAAGAGAATTGGGTCAGTAGGGAGGAAGTAAGGTGTCTCCATATAGACATATCGCTTAGCACTGGCGAGAACTCTTACATAGCCTTGCTCAATCTCAGGCCACAAGCTGGTTGGACTACTGGTGACGATCTGCACAAGACAATCATTCTCAGCTACCTTTACTAATAGGATAATAAATATGATCGGTTATCAACTCACGACTAACAAAGAACCAATCAATAAGAAAGGCACGTTGCAAACCATATACTGCAGCACCCTTTATCTTTTACATGTATCACGCCAAGCAAGCCTCTTATACCTTTTCACATAACGATTGGCGATGTTCATACCACCAATAAAACCCTACCTCACCATCAATGACACATATCTTTCTATGATTACGATAGTTCACTTTACTGGTGAACACAGGGAAGCGTACGGGCATAAAAGGATATATCTCTATTCCCTCGGCACGCATACGATCAAAGAACCGATTCTTTGTTTTCCATGAGCCCACATCGTCATAGATAATACGTACTTTTACCCCTTGTCGTGCCTTATCAATCAAAGCATCCGCAACAATCTGCCCCAAAGAGTCACTGGCAATGATAAAGGTATCTAAGTGGATGTGGTGTTCAGCCTACCAATCTCCATCAACAACGAAGGGAAGAACTCATATCCAGAAGTAAAGATTTCGGTCTCGTTATTCTTAAATGGTAAGACCCAGTTCTGGTTCATAAAGAGTTTGATGAGTTCGCGATACTCAACAGGCAGATGGAGTCGTTTCTGGTCAACAAACTCAACATGGAATGCTTCGTCAGCTGGTCCATACTATGCTGCCATATCTTACGCTCTTTACGTGTTGTCTGACCAAAGAAGAAATAAAGAATGATACCTAACATTGGGATAAACGTCAGCACCAACATCCATGCCATTGTCTTGGCTGGCTGCCGGTTAGCCATCAACACGCGTACCATCACCATGATGATGATGACGACATAGATTGCTAAGAATACCCAATGTATATAGATCATAAATATCCTCCTTATTTACTATGTCTTTGGAACATCGTTTCTATTTATGTTTCCTTTTTCTCGTAACTGCTGAATATAAGCCAGTTCGTCTAAGGCAAAGTCAGCACTCTCTGGGTCGTCCATCATCTGACGAAGTATCTCTTCTACTTCATCAAGTCTTCTCAATTCTATCAACACATAAGACTTTCGCCTGTAAAGAAATTGCAAGAAGGGGCGCAATGGGTGTTCTATCTCGTCATCCTCATCCTCTGAAAGCGAACTACGCAAATCTTCCAGAATACTATCTATAGCCATTAATGCACGATGGTCGCCGAGATTAATCAAACAGTTCACATATCCCTCTGCATAGAGCGCATGGTTAAGTCCGATTATTAACGAAAGATAATAATAAGCACGGTCATACTGACGCAACTCATTATATAGCAGAAACTTAATATATAGCAAACCTCAGAAAAGACACTCTTCTCAGCTTTGCTCAGTCTTTGGTACTGGGATTCATCAGGCGATAAGCATTCTCCAGACAGGCAATCGCCTCATAGTAACGTTTTTCGACGATAGAGTGTACGACTACGATAAACAAAGCGGGCAGCATCCACATGCTCCACTTTAGCTAACATCTGTTGCTCTTCGTAAGCTGATTTTCCTCGCCATTAGCCATCTTGCTCTTGGCTTCTTTCCACATATAGACAAACTCATCCTGCAATTGCTTCGTTGAACGAAGATCGTATGCCAACAAGACTGCTTGCGACTGCACCTGCACCTCGCGTGAGTTAAGCGGTCTGCCTATCCCTGAGGGCAATGGTAACAACGTAGCAACAACCTGATAGTAAAGTATATCATCACATCCATCTGCCCTGCTGAATACTGAACGTCATACGGCGACGAGTCGTTGGATGGGCTGGAAGGAAGAAGACAAGGTCGAGCATAGCCTTCTGCCGAACAAAGGCACCATTCGCTATCAAGGAATCAGAGAGGTTGAGTAAGCAATAGTTCCTCACGATCGCTGATTGTCATCAGCTCGTCTGTGATAACTATCAACTCCGAGAAGACAACATCCACAAAGCTGAAGACCTTATCCATCCATTGCCTTAGAGTGGCAGCTTCTTTATCATTCTGTCGCCAGTCAGCACCCTTCTTCTGATGTCTTAGCTCTTTGTTCACGAAGAAGGAAGAAATCACGTTCAACTTCTTTTTGCTGCCCATTCCAAGTCAGGCGTTGATGAATTCTTCGCATCGTTCTTTACCTCTGTCAGATATCTTACAAAAGAGTTCTGCCATGCAAAAATATCCACCATCGCCGTTGATACGATTTCTTCAGCACGATCTTCATCCAGCAGGAGAGGCGTCATGATATGGAGGTCGATGATGTTTGTTTCTTCATTGAGAGTATAACTGAAACGTGGACCATCAGAATTAAGATTAAAGTGGTTACAGACATGGCGCACAATGTTGACATCACTCATCTCAGCCTCAGCAAAGAAGAGGTATGACAATTCTACCCAAGGGAGTTTATTAATAATGCGAATCCCAAAGTGTCCGCTCTGAAAAATTAAAAGCGAATGATGGCAGCATCCTTTTCTTCTTGCCACTCCCCCAACACAGTTGAGGTCTTCAATGCCTTTGAAACAATCCTCTTATTCTCACCCATATCAAGGCTTGAGAGCCGAAGTGGAGGATTGAAAAGCCTTCTTTATCTTATTCATCATACCAGAATATTTGTACCTGTGCTAACTCATTACGAAGGTTCTGTATCTTCATAATCTCTCCCATAATCTCTTGCATCTCTCCCGCATCTTTCGTTTGAAGGAGCTGTGCATTTAAATCCTTTAAGCGTGAAGTCACATATTCCAAACGGAAGTCAGCAACAAGGTGCAGAACACGATCACGCAAAGTCTGTTCGGTTTCTTTTTATCTGCAAACTCTGCGAGTTGGAAACGATCTACGCTCAATCTGACAGTTACAGATGCAATATTGATATCCGCATGCTGCGTGAAATACTCTTCTGCCTTGAAGCCTTCTTCACCACAATGCTCTACAGCTTCCTGCAGTATCTTTGTATATAGTTCATTTGAAAAGCCAAGATTATCACTACTAAGGTCGTAAGCTATATATTGTGCTACAGTAAGATTATATATCTGTCCGCTATTCTCATCTTTCACATCACGGAAGATAATCTTCTCACCATCCCTAACCACTGCCTGAATGAGCATCTGTTCTACCTTTGACACGGGTTGAGTACGAAGATATGGCTATCACATCTTCCCGTTGCTCATCAATGACAGCTGCCCTATCATGTTGTTGTTGTTCGCGTGTCTGCTGTTCCCGATTGGAATAGATATTACGATTCATCTGTTCCATTAGGGTACGTTCTGACACACCTGTACGATTGGCACACTCACGAATATAGGTATCACGAAGGATTGGGTCTTTGATGACCGAGATACTCTGAACGATTGAACTAACAGCTTCTGAAACGCTTAATAGGGTCAGTGACACCATTCAAGAGTACATTAATCTTAAAGACGATGAAGTCCGTCTGATTATCTTCAATATATTTTCTGAAATCCTCCGCACTGTAACTACAGTGCAAACTCATCTGGGTCTTTACCATCAGGAGCAGCAGTACCTTCACATTCATACCCCTCTGCCAACAGCATATCCGTACCTCGAAGGGCAGCATGCTGACCAGCCTCATCGCCATCATAGAGCAAAACGATATTCGAGGTGAAACGATGTAGGAGTCTAATCTGATATACAGAAAGTGCCGTACCGCTATTCGCCACGACATTCTCAATACCACACTGGTGCATAGAGACAACGTCAGTATATCCCTCCACCATATAGACAAGGTCGTGCTTGGCAATGGCTTTCTTTTGCTTTGGAAGATACCCATAGAGTTCCCGTTCCTCATGATAGATAACACTATCGGAGAGTTGACGTACTTCTGACTAACGCCCTCGTACGAGAATCTAGCAGACGACCGCCAAAGGCAGTCACCTTACCGCTTACACTCACCCATGGGAACATCACACGTCCATTGAATCGGTCAATAAGTTCTCCGTTTTCACGCTCAATGCAAAGACCTGTCTTGACAAGAAACTCTCTTTGAAAACCAGCTTTCAATGCTGCATCAGCAAAGGCATGACGGTTCGACAAGCAGAAGCTCTAGCTGAAACTTACGAATGATATCGTCTCTAAAACCACGACTGCGGAAGTACTGCATACCGATAGCCATACCATCAACATCCTTATGCAAGATATCGCTTCAGTACTTCGCAGCCCACTCATTGACCAAGAACATGATTCCTCGTTCATTCTCCTGCTGCTTTTCTTCATTCGTCAGTTCACGTTCATGCACCTCAATATGATACTTTATCTGCAAAGCCACTTCAAGGCTTCAGGATAAGTCATCTGTTCATGCTCCATGATAAACTTCACCGTAGTACACGGCTGCACCACATGAAAAAACATTTGTAAACACCTTTCACGGGACTGACGGAGAACGAAGGTGTACGATCATCGTGGGAAAGGGCCAGCCTTTGTAGCTTGTTCCCGTCTTGCGTAAAGAAACGAAATCGCTGATTACCTCAACGATATTCGACGCATTCATAATCCTATCTACGGTTGCTCATCTATCATTATGCTACAAAGATAACATAAACCGATGAGATTGCAAAGTAAGAACAAGAAAAAGATTAACACTTCTATGAGACTTTCAAATAATCTCCAAATAACAATGATGGAAGATAAAGCATAGCAAATAGCCGACAGGTAACAAATACAAACACAAATGAATGGTTTTTGTGCATCTTTTTGTTTATGTTGCATGTACTTTTTGCCCTCAATCAAAATCAATTGAATATTCAATAACACATTATTATATTTATGAGTTTGAAAATTGTAGTACTTGCTAAGCAGGTACCTGACACAAGAAATGTGGGGAAAGATGCTAGACAGCCGAAGGCACGGTTAACCGTGCCGCACTGCTGCCATCTTCAACCCCTGAAGACCTAAACGCTTTGGGAGCAGGCTCTGCGACTGAAGGAACAGAACCCAGGCTCTACATGCAGGAATTCCTAACCATGGGTCCTCCACGTGCCGGAGAGATTATCCGCCAAGGTCTCTATCGTGGCGCTGACACGGTTGGTCTGCTAACCGACCGTAAAGTTTGCTGGTGCTGATACGCTCGCTACGTCATACGCTTTGGCGATGGCTGTAAAGAAAATCGGAGATGTTGACATTATCATCGGTGGACGTCAGGCTATCGATGGTGATACCGCACAGGTAGGACCACAGGTTGCGCAGAAGTTAGGACTCAACCAAGTTACCTACGCTGAGGAGATTCTAAAGATTGAAGATGGCAAGGCTACTATCCTGCCGTCATATTGATGGTGGTGTAGAGACCGTTGTAGCTCCATTACCAGTTCTCATCACAGTGAATGGTACTGCTGCTCCTGCTCGTCCTGCAATGCCAAACTCGTGATGAAGTACAAGTATGCTACTTGTCCTATGGAGCGCAAAGGTGATGAGCCATGGAAACAGCTCTATGAGGAGCGTCCTTACCTTACACTGAATCAGTGGTCAGTTGCGGATGTCAATGGCGACGAGGCACAATGCGGTTTGAGTGGTTCGCCTACAAAGGTCAAGACGGTACAGAATATTGTCTTCCAAGCTAAGGAGAGCAAGACACTCACTGGTTCAGACGAGGATGTGAGAGGACTCATCCAAGAACTATTAGGAGAGAAGATTATTGGTTAAATAAAAACAAATAACCGACTGACCAACCAACTAACAAGCCAACCGACTGGCAAAGCCAACCTACCCTCCCCATCCCCTCCCCCCAAAGGGAGGTACCAAGAGCTAGTTAGGTAGGTGTTTGGTCGAACATTTGATTTATGAACAACGTATTTGTATATTGCGAAATAGAGGAAACCACCGTACAGGAGGTTTCACAGGAGCTGTTGACCAAGGGTCGCAAGCTCGCAAATGAGTTAGGTGTGGAACTCCACGCCATCGCTGCTGGTAGTGGCATTAAGGGAAAGGTAGAAGACCAAATCCTGCCATACGGCGTAGACAAACTCTTTATCTTTTGACGGTGAGGACTCTTCCTTACACATCAGCACCACACACAGACATTCTCGTCAATCTCTTCACAGAGGAGAAGCCACAGATCTGTTTGATGGGTGCTACCGTTATCGGTCGTGACCTCGGTCCACGTGTGTCATCATCCTTGACCAGTGGTCTTACTGCCGATTGTACGCAACTGAGATTGGTGACTACGAAGATAAGAAAGCAGGTAAGCGTTATGAGAACCTGCTCTATCAGATTCGTCCTGCCTTCGGTGGTAACATCGTAGCAACCATCGTCAACCCTGACCATCGTCCACAGATGGCTACCGTGCGCTCTGGTGTTATGCAGAAAGCTATCTACGAAGGCGAAGCAAAGGGTGAGGTTGTCTATCCAGACGTGGCGAAGTATGTACCAGGAGGTTGACTATGTTGTAAAGGTTATCGACCGTCATGTTGAGCCAGCACAGAACAACCTGAAGGAAGCATCTATCGTTATCTGTGGTGGCTATGGTGTAGGATCTAAAGAAGGTTTCGACTTGCTCTTTAAGTTGGCTAAGGAACTTCATGGTGAGGTGGGTGCCAGCCGTGCCGCTGTTGATGCAGGTTGGGTAGACCACGATCGTCAGATTGGTCAGACCGGTGTCACCGTCCATCCAAAGGTCTCACATCGCTTGTGGTATCTCTGGACAGATTCAGCACATTGCTGGTATGCAGGACAGTGGTATCATCATCTCTATCAACAACGACCCAGACGCTCCTATCAATGCCATCGCTGACTATGTCATCAATGGTAGTGTTGAGGAGGTTGTTCCAAAAGTTGATAAAAAGTATTATAAGCAGAATAGTAAAGTAAAGCCAGCTAACTGAACAACTAACTGGGCCCTCTCTTGCCCTCCCCCGAAGGAGGGGAGTAAAATGTGAAAAGGGAATAAGAGGACTACTGTCGCTAAATACTTATTATCACAAGAGGCATAGCGTGTATAATCATTGACTAACTACCGACCTATGACTAAAGAAAATGAAAGAAATGCACCTACAAGACAGCTTCACCTGACAGATACCATATCCTAAAAGGAATTCACCAAGGGAGAATCGGAAAGAGATGACATTAGCAGAAGAGATTCTTTGGAACGAACTGAAAGGAATGAGAGGCGACTGTCATTTCAGAAGACAGCATCCCTATAGGTGACTTCATTGTGAGACTTTGCTTGTCTTTCACAAAAACTTAGTCATAGAAGTAGATGGGGCTTACCATAAGCAACCGCTACAAGAGGTAGATGATGAAACAAGAACAGAATACCTCAATGAAATGGGCTTTAATGTGCTTAGATTCACCAACGAAGAAATATACACGGACATTGACAATGTGATAGAACAAATAACCGAATTTATAAACAACGAATAAAAAGAGCCCCCTAACCATGAGGGAATAGTACATTCTACCCCTCCCTTCGGGGGAGGGGCAGAGGAGGTACCGCTTTTATATTTTTATCATGGCAAATTATTATACTGACCACTCAGAAATAGCGTTTCACTTGGAGCATCCATTGATGAAACGCATCGTAGAACTGAAAGAACGTAACTACGCTGATGCTTCTACCCACGCTGACGCACCGGTAAACTATGAGGATGCTATCGAAAACTACAAGCGCATCTTTGGATATCACTGGTGATATTACAGCAAACATCATTGCACTCTAACTCTGAGGCTGTTGACCTCGAAGGTCCCACACCTTATCGACAACCCGTATGCACTATGCCAGCAAGACTTTGGAGAACATTGAGGCTACTCGTCAGGCTGGATTGTGGGGCGTTTCAATGCCTCGTCGCTATGGCGGACTAAACCTCCCAAATGTTGTCTTCTCAATGATGTCTGAGTTGATTGCTGCTGCCGATGCTGGTTTCCAGAATATCTGGTCATTGCAGTCATGTATTGACACACTCTATGAGTTTGGTAATGAGGAGCAGCGACAGAAGTATATCCCACGTATCTGCGAGGGAGAGATGATGTCAATGGACCTCACCGAGCCTGATGCAGGTTCCGACCTTCAGCGTGTAATGCTCAAGGCTACCTTCGACGAGAAGGAGAACTGCTGGCGATTGAATGGTGTGAAGCGTTTCATCACCAATGGCGACTCTGACATTCACCTCGTCCTTGCTCGTTCTGAAGAGGGTACACGCGATGGTCGTGGACTCTCCATGTTCATCTATGACAAACGTGATGGCGGTGTTGACGTACGCCATATTGAGCATAAACTTGGTATCCACGGTTCTCCAACTTGCGAACTTGTTTACAAGAATGCGAAGGCAGAACTCTGCGGCAGCGACCGTATGGGTCTTATTAAGTATGTGATGGCATTGATGAATGGTGCTCGCCTCGGTATCGCAGCACAGTCTGTGGGTCTTGAGCAAGAGGCTTACAACGAGGGCTTGGCTTATGCTAAGGATCGTGCACAGTTTGGAAAGAAGATTGTCAACTTCCCTGCTGTCTATGATATGCTCTCTCGCATGAAGGCAAAAACTCGATGCGGGTCGTTCTCTCTTGTATCAGACTGCACGCTATGTTGATATCTACAAGGCATTGGAAGATATTGCACGTGACCAGAAAACTCACTCCTGAAGAGCGTCAGGAGATGAAGAAATATACTCGTCTTGCTGATGCCTTCACACCATTGGCAAAGGGTATCAACTCTGAGTATGCTAACCAAACAGCTTACGATTCTATCTCTATCCACGGTGGTTCTGGATTTATCATGGAGTACAAGTGTCAGCGTCTATATCGTGATGCACGTATCTTCTCTATCTACGAGGGTACAACACAGCTGCAGGTTGTTGCTGCCGTGCGTTACATCACTAACGGTACTTACCTCTCTATCATGAAGGAGATGCTTGAGGGCGAACTCTCTGCGACTGCATGAAGGGTCTGCGTGACCGTGTTGCAAAGCTTGTTCAGCTCTATGAAGAGGCTGTTGAGAAGGTGAACGCAAGCGACAATCAGGATGTTCACGACTTCCTCGCACGTCGTCTTTACAATATGACTGCCGACATCATCGGTTCTCTCCTCCTCATCGAAGATGCTTCTAAGGCACCAGAACTCTTCAAGAAGTCTGCTCATGTCTTTGTTCGCATGGCTGAGGAAGAGGTTATCGGTCACACCGCTTATATCAAAGCCTTCAATCCAGACGACCTTGAGCAGTTCAAGGCTGTGGAAGAAGAGACAGAAGAAGCATAATCCTTTATTAGGATTCACATCATACAAAAGCAACCGAGCGCAATGCTTGGTTGCTTTTCGTTGCATAAAATGGTTGACAGCCTTTGTCATGTTATAGACAGAATGACATAAAAACAGATTTCTTCAATGACAGATTCTTTTTATCGAGCAAGTGCTCGATTTAATAATTAGCCAAGAAAGGCGTGTCTTCTAAAAAGACGGAATGTACAAAAAGGAACATTTTTTTATATACATATTCTTTTATTGAGCAAATGCTCGATGTTGTAATTCTCACTGTCAGCAAACAATCTGTACATTGAATTATCTGATACATCATGTACATGTTGTCTATCTCACCATTTACCTACTGAACCATGTTTATACATCCTACGAATAAACACATCACAAAAAGATAGGGAGAAGCAAAACTGAAATAATTATAAATCTTAGTAGTTTTCTGCTTATTTATAACTATCTTTGTCATTCATATTAAAAAGGAGAGAATAAGATGAAGAAATATTTTTAAAAGCAAGTATGTTGCTGATGGGCTTATTGTTCATCCAGTCAACAACAGCATCTGCACAATGCCCTATCAAGGAACAGATAATGAATGGAGACGATGGAGGTGAAGGCTTGGAAAAGGCAAAACGTGAAAGAGAGAAGACACCTGTCAGCCACACGCTGATTATCTTCTTCGACAAGAAGACAGGCAACAAGCCTCTATTGAAAGCCATCAAGAAGCAGGGCTGTACCCTACTCTACAAATACAAGGAATTCAGTGGTGTAGCGGTCAAGGTTGACGAGAAACACGACGTTGATAAAGCTATCGCTGATTTCAAGAAAGTAAAAGGGCGTGACGAGTGTCAACAAAAGACGGTATAATGCAGTTGCAATAGAACAAGGTTAATTCAGAATTCATAATTCAAAAATTCATAATTATGATTACTGATATAATTCACAATTATTCGAACGAAGTTCTCATCAGTACGTCATAATTATGATTACTACTATACGCTGTGTTTATTGTTACAAGTAACTTGTAAACTCGTAAACCTGTAAACTCGTTTACTTATGAACTTATGAATTACCTGTGTCCCATGTGTTTCTTACTGCGAATTAAGATTGGAAAATAAAGACAAAAAGAATAAAACAGCAAAAATACTCTTTTTACCGTTTTATTCTTTTGTCTTTTACTTTATAAGTTTCCTCAAAAATAGGCAGCAATAAAATCTACTTACATTAGTAAGAGAAAACACCAATTATTACGAATATAATTTTGTTTTTTAGTTGCTGTCACATTTAACATTTCACGTAACTCACACTATCAACCAACAAGTTAAACACTACTTTTTGCATGACAGATATGACAGGAAAAATATTTTTTAGGGATTTTCTTATCCTCAAAGAACAATTGATTCAGTACCTTAAACCCAAATCGGTCATTAGACCACAATATGTTTAGCCTCTAATGACCGATTTGGGTTAAAAGCAACTTCATGCTGACATCACAGCTAACCATTCCACGATAAAGCTGTAGAAAGTAAGGCAGAGGCACTTGTCTAACCAAGCCACCACAACCCTACTCTCAACACTTATTCCTTACCGACTCATTGTCAGTATAAGTTCCTTCCCTTTCTCTAAGTTTACAGTTCCGCTAAAAATCTGGTTATCTTTGTTTATCTGTTTATCGGCGGTAGTGTGATAAACCTTCAACTGGTAGTTGCCAGAAGGGATATTATTTATCTTGAAATCAACATCATAGCGACAGATGCAGTTTGTCATCATGTCCTTATCGGGATACAGGATGAGAACAATCTTACTCTCACTACTGCTTGCTCCTACATGGAACAGGTCGATTGCACAGTTATCCATGACGTCTGCAAAAACGTGCATTGACAATATTATCCTCACCGAGGAGAGGCGCAACACTGATTTCTGTCCTACAAAACTATTATAGTATTCAGGACGAGAATCCAACAAGGAAGCAGAAGCCTTGCAGCCTGACGACTTCACATCACTTACTCCAATACTCCCAACAACAGCGTTTTTCCGTTGAACAAGATAACATCAACACTAATAGGCAGAATATAGCCAAACAATTAATAGGTCTCCAATGTTTCATTCTTATTTCTATTTAAAAATTTAGTCAATCAAGATAATACATCGCAAATATATAAAAGAAACTCAAAGCTCCAAGCAATAGACTTTAAAATTTACTAACGCTAAGAGAAAGCAAAAAGAACAAAACAGCAAGAACAATTTGCCGTTTTGTTCTTTTATCTTTTAGTAACCTGTAAACTTAAAAAAACTTACAAGTAACTTGTCAACTCGTTCTCGTCAACTAATCACCTTGTGCATTTTCGTTTACAAAGTTCTTCAGTTCAACAAAGTGGTCACCAAAAACCTCTCGCCATCTATTCCGGTTCAATGGATATTCCATGAAGTCGCTTATCAGTAAGTCTCCATTCTCACTGATATAATTCAGAATCTCCTTCAGATACTGTTCTGTTCAGCTGTCAGATCACTATCCTTGATGAAGCGAGCATAGATAGCCAGAGCCTTCTTACGGTCAACACCTTGAATAACACGGATAAAAGGCAGCAACATTGTTATTATATATCTTCTGCCATTCGTCACCCTCTTCATATTCCGTCTTTGTACCTAATTCTTGCCAGCAGATACGTTGCAACTCTATGGTGTCATCAGCTGTAAGCTGCTCAAAGTTCTGTATCTTCCGTAACACTTCACTGTCCGTATGCTTTTGCCAAATAGTCTCATCACACGCTCCTCATAGGTGGCTTGCAACGTGACTGGTGCAGCAACCGCATCCGAACTTATGGTATCTTCAATATTGATAACAAACTTCCGTTCGTCCCTACTCTCTGCCAATATGTGTACCAAGTCACGCAGTTCCAGTCGCACTCGCTCAAGGCTATCCAGTGTGCTATGCTCCCAGAAATATGCCGTCTGCACCTCCTTGATCGTCTCCATCCGTTCTCTCACAGCAGGGATGGTGGCTTTCTTCTCTAACAGTTGTGCAATCTTAATCACACCTCGCACGACTATTATCAGCCTTCACCGTACTGCTCACCGCCTCTAACTGCAAATAAAAAGCATCAATACATCGAACTTCTTTTGCAGCCTCATTCTCCTTTTGGACGAGGCAGCAGATGAGCTATTCCCCTTCAATTCGGCAACATCTAACTCACTCAGACAAACCCACACCTCACGGTCACGATAGGGTTCAATGGTTTGCAAATGTGCCCCTAACATCAATGCGTGCTCTACTCAAACTGTTCACCTGTGTATGCAGGATAGCTTTCAGTTCATCATGCAGTCGACGGTCGACCTCCTTCTCTTGATGTTCTGCCGACTGTAGTGCAAAGGCTATATCAAGCCTCAACGCAAAGAGTCTTTCGGTCAATGACTTCATGGCAACAGGGTTTTGCGCCATCACTGTTTACCGAGAAAAACTCAAAGTTACTACACCAATCGAAGATATAAAACTCCTTCTTATCAGTACTACCAAACACCTTCGGACAGAGACGAGTGCCACGTCCTATCATCTGCATAAACTTAATCTTCGACTTCACACACTTAAAAAAGACGAGGTTGAGCACTGACGGCACGTCAACACCTGTGTCAAGCATATCGACACTGACAGCTATCTGCGGGTTCTTATCCATCTGTTCGAAGTCAAGTATAAGACCACGCGCATGGTTGACATAGTTATCAATCAGCTGACAGTAGTTGGGATTTTTCTCAGGATAGAGCGTGCGGAAGCGTTCAACGATGAGTTCTGCGTGCTTGTGGTTCATGGCAAAGATGATAGTCTTACCTATCTCCTCCCCACTCTTCACCTTTAATCCTTTTTCCATCAACTCCATCAACACCTTGTCAACGGTATCTATGTTGAAAAGATATTTGAAAATCTCTTGCGGAAGGATATCACGATGATATTCGTCGTCGGGTCCTAACCCTACGAAAGACTTCTCATAGTCCATTAGCCTTTCTGCTTCTTCACGGTCTTCCTTCGACATTTCGTCCCATTTTGCACCACGTTCCATAATCTTAGAGTGATACTGAAGTGTCTTATAAGAACAGAGATAGCCATCCTTAACAGCCTCGTCAAGGTCGTAGCTATAGTTAGGCATACCGTTATCCAACTGTAGGAGGTCGTAGGTGTTACGGTCTATCTCATCACGTGGGGTAGCCGTTAAACCAATGAGGGAGAGAGTCGAAATAGTTGAAGATAGCACCATATCGCCCAAAGACACTTCGGTGGGCTTCATCGATGATGATAAGGTCGAAGCGACCAACACTAAACGCTTTATCTTCTCTGTCGAGGTAGTTTATCATCGTCTGATAGGGTAGAGAAGAGGATGCGTGCCTGCATATCAGGGGCTTTCTCCTCGCTCAACACCGACATAGACACACTTGGCAACAAGGCTTCGTAAGCACGATGAGCCTGGTACGACCAAAGGTACCGTACGGTCGGCAAGGAAGAGCACCGTCTTCACCCAATCATTACGCATAAGGATGTCACAGAGCGATATACTCACACGTGTCTTACCTGTTCCTGTTGCTAAGACAGAGTAGTCCACGACGATGCTTAGCATTAAACCATTCCACAATACTCTTGATAGCGGTCTGCTGATAAGGGCGGTCTGTGATTTCTTCTTTTATCGTGACGTCCTTTATCTCAGCCCTTCCCCGCTTCTGTATCAGTCGTTCGAGGTCGTCCATAGAGTGGAAGGAGATTACATCACGATCGGGATAGCCCATTCCGTCAATGACTTTTTGTCGTGAAGCCATTGGTATAATAGATGACAGGACGCACTCCCATATCGCTTCTCTAAGCAGTCAGCATAGAGTGTTGCTTGCTGCCGTCCTTCTGTCACGGCATGGCTGGTTGCCTTGGCTTCAATGACTGCTAAGGGTTTACCCCCACGACTAAAGAGAACATAGTCGGCATAGCCTTTCCCCGAAGCGGTAGGCATTCCCTTTACCTCCACCTCTATGCAAGCCTTTCCGCCCTGCACATCGCCTTTCACATCCAATACATCCCAGCCGGCTTCCTCAAGCATATAATCGATGAGATAGCGTCGTGTCACCGCCTCACTATCAAGACTTTCAGGAGGTAGCACCACAGGCTGTGGGTCGGCAAGCGACTCTTTCTTAACGCTATCTACCACTTCCATCTCAACCTTTGGCTCAGGACTGGTGACGAGGCTAACAGGCGTAGATGATGAAAGGAGAAGTGTTGCATCGAAAGGTGGAATATTCTCGACCGCACCCCAACGACCCAAGAAGCCTGCCACAACGTTATAAAGTGCACGAAGACAGCGGAAAGCCTTCACACGATTGACGGGTTCGCCACCATCGTGGCTAGCAGCATTGCCTATCTTTTTTACGTAATAGATATCTCTAGAAAAGTCGTAGTCATGGTTGATAAAGGCATCCATCTCTGGCAGTCGTAACATGTCATTAAGGCTCATGCGTCCATCAATGGTCAAACCTTTTATCATCAACATATTCTTCACCAGCCATTCCAGAGCCTTACGGGCGTTGTTGGCAGACGAATCAGGGTAGATGGGTTGTTGTTCTTCAGCCAACCCTACAATAGTTATGCAAGTTCTTAAAAGCTTGGTATTGTGTCAGCTACCAATAGTATATAATCAAAGTTTTTAGCCATATCGTCTTTGTTTCACTTTACGTTTTTTTATCTTTTTGGAGGTTACCTCTTGTCATCAATCGTCTTCGTGATAGTCTTACAAATGATTACAAAGGCTCTGTAATACGATTACAAACGGCTTGTAGAACCATTCCAAAGGCTTTTGTAATACGATTACAGACGGCTTGTAGAACTATTACAGAGCCTTTGTAATCATCTTGTAGTCCATCTTCACGCTTCTTCATCATTAGTAATCTCACCCAAACCAGTACTGCATTCGAGAAGCCAGCAGGGTTTCTAAGTCGGTGATCGTCTTCTGAACCGCCACTTTCTGAAGTTCTATCTGCTCTATCTTATGCGCAAAAAGTGTGTTGGAGAGGGAGAGGAGGAAGAGGGATATTAACACTTTTTCAATGTTAAATTCGAAAATTACAGGTTGCGCTGCAGCATTAGCATACTTATGTAGGGTCTAACATATTTAATAAATAAAGAATAAAAACCGAAACCTGTTCATTCTCATGATATATTAATTTGAAAGCATTATCAGTCAGCCAAAATTTTCCTTCAACTTTCCGCACGTTACCACAATAGACTCCGACACGTCCAATTATTATATAACTCCCATTCATATTAAAAGAATTATGATACCCGCTAATTCCATTTTCCTCCATATACAGGGTAAATACCAGCTTTAAAATCTTTTGATGATAATGCATCACCGCTTTTTAGTTTGAATAGTTCTCCTAACTTCTTCACTTCCCACCCTTTCTCATTATCCACAGGGTCTCCAAACATCTCATAGAAGATGCTTTGTGCGAGTGCGTCATAGTCTTTCAGCTGCTCTTTCTTTATCCGTATCAGCTCGTTTAGCTTATCGAGTTCGGAGACAATGGATAGTTGGGTAGACTTGGGGGGAATAGCAACTTTTATAGGAGCAAGTCTTGCTCTTGTAATTTGCGGTTGAGCTGCACCATTAATTACAAACGAATAGTCCAATGCCGACATCATATAGTATAAGAACTTAAAATCCAAGTTATCAGACTTTCGATGAATTACCATGGCATTTCCATTTATCCAGCTATATGGTTGAGAAACATTTATGGTACCACACGTAGCACCACGGCAAGTCAATAAAATCTCTGATTCTATATGATTATAACTATTATAGAAGCCAATAGTTCCATCTCGCACCATAAACCGGAAACTTCCCCTTTAACAAGCATTTCATTAGAAATCGTCTTAGGTTGGTAAATATCACAAACCTCTCCCAATTTCTTATACTCCCAACCTTCTCTCATACGCATTCCTCCCTTATGCTGTATCTGAAAAGACACTATCAACAGATTATTCATCCGTACCCTCCTCTAACATTTCTAAGAGTTCATTATATCCACTGAGGTAATCTGTCTCAGTAGTTTTCAGACGAGAGAGGATTTTGCTAACAGGTTCGTAAGTAACTTTCTCACGCTCCACCTCCTTATATTTATTGATAGAGAGGTCGTAATCATTCGCACGAATCTCATCAACAGACACCATAAAGCTCTGTTCCTTACGACTGCGATTAGCTTCGTCAGCAAGATTGTGGAAGCGGTTAACAACGTCAGGGATGTCATTCTCAGCTATCGGCGAACGCTTGTCGTCGAGCGAAAAGCCGTCAGCCTGCATATCATAGAACCACACCTTATCCGTTCCGCCACTATTCGTCTTCGTGAAAACAAGTACTGCCGTGCTAACTCCAGCATAGGGTTTGAAGACACCGCTCGGCATAGAGACGACAGCCACCAACTGCTGATTGTCGACAAGTTCCTTACGCATAGCGATGTGTGCCTTGGACGTTCCGAAGAGAACACCATCAGGAACGATGCTTGCACAACGACCGCCCACCTCCAATGAGCGCACAAACTGGGCAAGGAAAAGCAGCTCCGTCTTCTTCGTATCAGCGTAGGTGAGAATCTTCTTATTCACATTCCCCTTGTCAAGACTGCCCGCAAAAGGCGGGTTGGCGAGGACGAGGTGTAACATGATTCGTCGTCATTCTGTTCAGAAAGTGAGTCACGACGAGCAAGTTCTGGTGCCGTGACATCGTGCAACAGGAGGTTCATCGCTCCGATACGCAACATCGTTGGGTCGGTATCGTAACCATTGATGAGCGAAGACTTCAAATGCTTTATCGATTCAGCCGTATAGAGTGCCCGCTCGTGGTGTTTCTTGATATACTTCACTGCCTCCACCAAGAAGCCCGCACTACCCATCGCAGGGTCGCAGATGTAGTCCTTTGGCGTTGGCTGCATCATATCGACAATCATCCGAATGATGTGGCGAGGCGTGCGGAACTGTCCGTTTGTTCCCGAAGCAGCCATCTTACCGAGGATATACTCATAGACATCGCCCATTGCGTCACGGTTGTTCATGTCGAGGGCATCGACGCCATCAACCACCTTCGACAGAGTGCGTGCGTCCTGAATCAGGAAGGTAGCCGACTTCATATACCTACTATAGGCACTCTCCTCCCCTGTCCCGATGGTTTTTGATAAACTCAAAGACATTCTGACGAACCATCTGAAACATGTTTTTTCAGGACCCGTATGACGGAACACCGACCAGCGCATACTTTCGTAGGGAACCTCCTGTTCAGTAGTAGGATTCAGCCAGTTCTGCCCAACAAGGAAGGTAGGATTCTTTACTTCAGAATCAAAGTCGTGTGCCATAGCTTCCTCTTGTAGCTGCTTGTCGTCAAGCATCTTCATAAAAGAAGATATAGGTCATTTGCTCTAAAAACAGTAATAGGATTGGTGATACCAGAGACGTGGAAGGTATCCCATATCTGGTCAATCTTGGTTTTTATCTCGCCAGTTATCATCGTTATCAGTTTACGGATTATAGGTAACGCCCGTCCTCAACAGTACAAGGCGACTACAAATATACAAATTCATTTCGAAATTCAGTGTCAGAATCAGGACTTTCACGGCTCTGTTCTGACACTAAATGACATTGAACTTGTTTCTTTTTCTTCTCCGTGTGAAGCCTCCGCTTACTGTACAGGTGTCTGTTCATAGATTTTCAAGCCGAACTCGTTCGCATAAGCATAGACATGTTCGAGGATGTCAGCCATAGCATGCTCGAAAGGAATCCAATCCTTCGCGTACAAGAAAAAATAAAGCTCCATAGGAACACCTGCCTGCGTTGCCTCAAGTTGTCTGACGAGTATCGTCATATTCGAGTTGACATCGGCACGTTTAGTAAGGTAGTTCTCTAAGTAATGACGGAAGAGGGCAGAAGTGATGACCTCCCCTTTTACTTCATCAGCAGTCACCATTCCTTTGCTAATAAGTTGCTGCTTCAGCGTATCGTCAGCCACACGGATGCTGCGCACATCAAAGTAAATCATCTTCTTGACTCTCTGCCCATCTACATCATCCAACCCCTTCCAGTTTTGGAACATTCCATTAACCAATGTAAGAGGCGGTACGGTGGTGATGGTATTATCTGATTGACGAATCTTTACAGTTGTAAGTGTGATATCAATAATCGTTCCATCCACGAAACCGCCAGGTAGAGTAATATGGTCACCAATATGTATCATCTCGTTACTCGTCAGACGGACACCAGCAACAAGACCATCAATCGTGTCCTTAAAGACTAACATAAGAACGGCAGAGGTTGCTCCTAAGCCTGCCAACAACGTCATCGGACTACGATTAATAAGGATTCCAACCACCACAATCACAGCAATAAAGATAGCAAGAATCTTCAATACGCCACAAAAAGACTTAAGATAAAGGCTCGTCGAATCACCGGGTTTCGTGTTGAGATAGCGCAGACGGTCGATGAGTTTCGTCACAAGTCGCGTCGTTGCTATGGTAAGATAGACGGCAGTTAGCCGTGTCAAAGCCACCTGTACGACATGGTACTGATAGAAGACAAGCGGCATCAACTGCCATATCACCAAGGCAGGGACAATGTGGCAGGCTGTGCGTAGCACTTGATGGTCAAGGACTACATCATCCCATCGGGCTTGCGTACGCTTTACCATACGAAGAACGAGGGGTACGAATAAGTATTTACAGATTCGTTCGGCAATGAAAGCCAACAAGATTGCTACTAAAGTCAATAAGACATGACGCATCACAGGAACAGTATGTCCATGTACACCGATTGACTCTATAATGTTCTCGACAAAGATTCTTATCTCTTCAAGGACATCTTCGAGGAGATGATGAGGAAGCTTTGCTATCATAATTTCTTTTCTTTTTAAAGGGTTATTGGGCTATTAGACTAATTGGGCTAATAAGGCTAATAAGGCAAATGGGGCTAATAAGCCTTATTGACACAACGCCACACAAATCTTGTTTTGGAAATTGCGCATTGGTCCATTGCTGAGTCCACCATTATTAATAATAGAGAAACAAAGCAGATGACCATTGGAAGCAGTGAGATAACCTGCTAACGAACTGACACCCTTCACTGTACCCGTCTTCGCACGTACGTTGCCAGCTGCCGCCGTACCACGCATACGCTTCTTCAATGTTCCATCAACACCTGCTATCGGCTGTGCCTCAAGATAGGCATCATAGAGGTCTGAACGCTGATAAGCATAACGCAAGAGCTTTACTTCCAGTTCGGCACTTACATAATTGTATAAAGACAAACCAGAACCGTCAGCAACATTATAATCACGTGGATTTAGTCCGATACGGCTGAAGAGTGCGTTCTCATACTGGCGTGCTAACTTTGCACCTGCCCATCGTGTGCCACCATTAGCAGCCAACTGATAGAACATAGACTCAGCATAGAGGTTATCACTCACCTTCATCATACGATGAAGAACCTGACGGATAGAGTGTGTAGTGGTTGTCAACAACTGGGCACCGACAGGCACCTGTCGTTCACCCGTGATACCATTCAATGTCACTCCCATATCTTCTAACTGGCGAGAGAAACGATAGGTAAATTCGTCCTTCCTGTCAACCAACAACGGAGAGAGGCTCGGGTTCTTATCATCCCAACACCAACCCTCACCCAAACGGTCACGGTCCTTAAAGGAGAGGTCGGCATAGATGTTCCCTTCTATTCCTTTGATACCATGCTCACGTACGGCACGTGCCAAAGCTGTCATATCTGATGATGAGAACATAGGGTCCATACCGCCCACGCAATAAAGGTCGCCACGTAAGACTTGGGTTGAGTCATCTATCACACCCGTATAATAAAGGTTTGTCTTAAAGTCATAGTCGGCACCGAGTTTATCCAAGGCTGCAATAGCCGTGACACACTTCATCGTAGAAGCAGGGCGCAGGTGGAGACGTTCGCGGAACTGATAGACCGGGACATCATCCGTCAAATCCCACACCATCACACTTGCCTGTACGGTCTCTAAAAGCGGACTTCGGAATATTCCATCCAATCGAGCGGTGATATTCTCCTTCCAACTAAGATGACTATCCGTAGCGAAAGTAGGCATAATACTGTCGGTATCTTCCTCCTCCTCACTGTCATCATTGGCAACAGGGACTACTACCTTTGTCTGGACAACTGCTGCCGTTTTCGGATATAAGATATTAGCAACCTCCGTGCTATCTAAATAAAGCTGTGCTTGTGCGGGCAAACACAAGAGGACACCAAGGACCAGTGCCGATAAGTATTTTAATTTCATTCTTCGTTATCTTTCTTTTCTATTCTCTTTTGCAATGCTGACATGAAACTATCAACATTATCTGGTTGTACGCTGACAACACTACCATTCATCAATTCTATCAATGCATAATAACCCAATCGAAAAGCAAATGGACGCTTCTCAATGGTCTTCACGTCAGTAAGCGGAATATGCGTTGTCTTTCCTATGCGTCCTATCTTCACCTTTAAGACACCATCATTAGTCAACACGTATTTAGTATGAATCGCACAATCAACAGCTCTGACAGTCACAATGATAAGCAAAAAGCCGAGTATCACCATCAGCATGTTCGTACGATGCCAAAGACAGAAGAAGGCACCAAGGGCAAAAACCACGATGGCACCCATGTCATTTACTGTCACTTTATGTTGGAAAGTTCTCATATTAATTGCAAAAGTACAAAAAAAAGCCTTTGCACATCAATATATTACACAAAAAGATAATGGCAACCAGCGAGTGGTTGCCATTATTATTGGGCTAATAAGGCTAATTAGCCTAATAGTCTTAAACCAAAGTTTTTGATAATATCCTCGCGGCTACCTGGAAGCATATCAATCACAGGGATCTCAGGCATGGTGTAACAACCTGGAGCAAGACGCAAACTTGCACGTGCCACATTTACCAATACCTGTGCAGTCAGTGCAGGGTTGTTGATAGACATATCGAAAGAGAAGTGCTGGTTGTGGGTCTTACCACTCACACCCTTACGAGTCATGTGAACGCCATGACCAACATCATTCAAAGCAGCAACGCTTGGTACTGCAAAGACGTGTAACTCATCGTGTGCAAAGTAGTCGTCAGCCTTGAGTTCCTTTGTTACGTCCTCAAGCTTAGCACCATCCTCTAACTCAACATAAACCATACGGCGATGGATGCCCCTCACCGAGAGGAATAGTCATTGACAAAGCTTCCTTAACGCCCTTCTTGCTACGAGCCACTACAGAGTGACCCATTGAACGACCTGGACCAAAGTTGGTATAAGAAAGACCTTCTGGTGCAAGGCTCTCTAACAAAACACGTACGATAGAGTCTGATCCTGGGTCCCAACCCGCAGAGATAACACTAACGGTATTTGTGCGCTTGTTGTTCTCCATCTGCTTAGTACGATAGTCAAGGATAGAACCGTGAATATCAAAAGAATCTACAGTATTGATACCCAATGCAGAAATCTTCTCTGCATATTCTGGGCAACTACGTGTTGAGTTGCAAGAATCGCTACATCAACATCCTTCAACTTTGTTATATCATCAACAACCTCGTATGGGGACAGTTCCAATGGTTTATCCTTGTCACCCTGACGGCGAACGATACCTGCAATCTCAAAAATCCTTTGCTGCTTCAAGTGCCTGAACACTATACTGACCAATGTTACCATAGCCCCACAACGGCTGCTCTAATCTTTTTCATATTTATTTACAATTAAAAGTTTAGTTCTCATTACCTCCTACAAAAGTAACGTTTTTCTTTGCAGAAAGTGTCTATTTTTAGGGAGAAATTTAACACTATTATATATTAGAAAATTAAAAACCAGCAAACGACACAACACAACAACCAACTGCCCGCCAACCGGTTAGTTGCTACGTTGTGTTGCTCTGTTCTTTTCTTTATTCCATACAATAATCTGCGCATTAGCTCGTTATTTATTCTGTATATACAAAACACCTTGCAAAACAAGGATAATTTTTATTAGATTATGATTGAATATATTAGGGGCGAACTCGCTGACCTAACACCCTGCATTGGCTGTTGTCGAAGCACACGGTGTTGGCTATGCACTGAATATTTCGCTTAACACTTATAGTGCCATACAAGGTAAGAAAGAAATAAAACTCTATGTGCATGAGGCTATTATGACAGGTGGACGCGACGATAACTATACGCTCTATGGCTTTTGCGAATAAGCAGGAACGTTCACTTTATCGCCTGCTGATTACCGTTTCTGGCGTTGGTGCGAATACAGCACGTATGATTCTGTCATCGCTGACACCAGCCGAACTCTGCAATGTCATTGCCAATGGTGATGAGAAGATGCTTAAGACCGTCAAAGGAATTGGTCTGCGCACTGCTCAGCGTATCATCGTTGATTTGAAAGACAAGATTATGCAGAGTGGTATTGCTGATGAACTACATGTTAGCAGCCAGCCCTAACACACCAGCTGTCAACACCGCTATCAAGGACGAAGCTGTCAGCGCATTGACAATGTTGGGCTTCTCACCAGCTCCCTTCAGCAAAGGTTGTAGTGAATATTCTCGCTGAACAGCCTGACCTGCCAGTGGAGCAGGTGGTGAAGATGGCGTTGAAGATGATTAAGTAAAAACAAAACAACTGGCGCCACACAACTGCGCCACACAACTGCGCCACAACTAGCCCCTCCCCATCCCCTCCCCCAAAGGGAGGGGCGTGATTACCGCCTACAACTGCACTTTGCTGTATGTTTGGGGTTATCATCGGTTCAAACTATCCACTGATACCTATACAAGTCAACCCCAAAAGGGATTGAAAAGGTGCCAAACCCACTTATCTTCTTTGAAAAGAAAGTATTACATATCTATCCTTATCATCACACTTCTTGGCAGTATCGGACTGTTGAGCTGGGGACGCTCAGCACTTTAGTTTTTGCACCGATTGCAAAACCTCGTTTATAGGGTGGCACCACCCTGATACGGTGAAGAAAGCGAAGCCTATAGAAGTGGAGATTGACGAGGAAACTATTCCTGACTCTTTGCTACACCCACGTTGGAAGGTGCAGCGCACAACTCCTGTTACCTACGACGACCTCAGGGAGAACTCTACCGACCTTATCCGACCTGAGAATATGCGACAGACTGTGGAGTATAACGACTCGCTCGACCGCTATATCATTGGTTATAAGATTGGTAAGACTTACGTGATGGCTCCAATCATGATGACGCCAGAGGAGTATCGGAAGTGGACCGAGAAACGTAGCTTTGCTGATTACTATCGCTCAAAAGAATCAAGAGATACTCAGGGAGAAAGGTAAAGATAAGTTCGACTTCACTGATATGCACTTCTCATTGGGTACTGCTGAAAAAGATATTCGGTCCCGGTGGTGTACGTATCAAGACACAGGGTTCGGCTGAACTGAAGTTCGGTGCGAACATCAAGAACATTGACAACCCATCACTTCCCTATCCGTAATCGTAAGACGACGGCATTGGACTTTGATGAGAAAATCAATGTCAACGTGAATGGTAAGGTGGGTGACAAGGTGAACATGAACCTTAACTACAACACCGATGCAACCTTCGACTTTGATACACAGAACTTCAAACTAAGATATGAAGGTAAGGAAGACGAGATTATCAAACTCGTTGAGGGTGGTAATGTTACCTTCCCTTCTAACAACTCTCTCGTACAGGGAGCATCTGCCCTCTTCGGTATTCGTACCGATATGCAGTTTGGTAAACTGAAGTTACAGACCGTATTATCACAAAAGAAGAGTTCTAACAAGAGCGTTAGTTCACGTGGTGGCAAACAGCTTACACCATTTGAGATTGATGCTGCTGACTATGAAGAGAATCACCACTTCTTCCTCTCACAATATTTCCGCGACAACTATGACGCGGCAATGAAGTCATTGCCTAACCTCAAAACTGGTATTACGATTAATCGTGTGGAGGTATGGGTGACGAACAAGACTGGTACAACCAGCAACACACGTAACATCGTGGCGCTGACCGACCTCGGTGAAAACAAGAAGATTAGCCGTACTGATCTGTGGGGAACTGGTAACGGACCCGTACCAACGAACAATGCCAATACAGAATACACCACTATCACACAGACCTATCCTGCTGCTCGCAACATAGACCAGGTGACGAGTATTCTTGATGGTGCAGGTCTTGTGGGTGGTAACGACTATGAGAAGTTGGCAAATGCCCGACTGCTCAACAGCTCTGAATATACCATCAACAATGCGTTGGGTTATATCTCATTGAAAAGTGGATTGCAGACTGATCAAGTCTTAGCGATTGCCTACGAATATACCCTATGGTGGCGTTACCTATCAGGTGGGTGAGTTTGCCAGCGACCGAACCAATATCAACGAGGCTCTCTTCGTCAAGTCATTGAAGAACACCAGCAATAATCCTAAGCAAGGAAACTGGGACTTGATGATGAAAAACGTCTATTATTTAGCTGCTAACATTGAGCGTGATAAGTTCCGCCTTGACGTGAAGTATCAGAGCGATACGACAGGTGTTTACATTTCATACATTCCTGAACCGCAAGTAAAGAGCCAAACGCTTATCAAACTTCTCAATGCTGACCGACTGGATAATAATAACAATCCACATTCTAATGGTTATTTTGATTACGTTGAAGGTTATACCATCAGCAACGGACGTGTATTCTTCCCTATGGCTGAACCTTTCGGTAATGGACTTCGGAAAGCATTGACAGATAAGGGTGTTACTACAGCTATTGCGAATAAATACGTTTTCGAACAACTCTATGACTCTACGAAGACGATTGCTAAACAGATTGCCGAGAAAGATAAGTTCGTCCTTGTTGGACAGTATCGTGGTTCGGCAGCGAATGTTATCTCCCTTGGAGCCTATAACGTTCCACAGGGTTCGGTAATAGTAACTGCGGGCGGTGTGACCTTGAATGAGGGTTCTGACTATAGCGTTGATTATAGTGCTGGTGAGGTTACAATCCTTAACCAGAGTATTATCGATGCAGGTACAGCTGTCAATGTATCGTTAGAAAGCCAGAGTGCATACCAGCAGGAACGTAAGACGATGATTGGTGTAAACTGGGAGTACGACTTCTCAAAGGACTTCCAGATTGGTGGTACCTTCATGCACCTCTCTGAACAACCGTTGACAACTAAAGGTCAATATGGGTTCTGAGCCGCTCAACAACACCATTTGGGGATTGAATATTAATTGGAAGAAAAAGAGAGTCAGTGGCTTACGAACATGCTGAACAAGATTCCTTTCTTACATGTCACACAGCCTTCCTATATCACCTTCTCAGCTGAGTTCGCACAATTGTTAGCAGGACAAAGCAAGGGAACACAGGACAATGCTTCTTATCTGGACGACTTTGAAGGAGCGAAGACAACGATTGATGTGAAAGCCAGCCTACCCTCTTGGATCATCTCATGCGTACCTTCTGACTTCCCAGAGTCTTCTGATAAGACAACCCTTCGCAGCGGTTTCAACCGAAGTCTGTTGGCATGGTACACGATTGACCCACTCTTCACTCGTCGTAGTAGTTCGCTGACTCCAGGACACATCAAGAGCGACCTTGAACAGCTCTCTCAACCATTATGTACGCGAAATTCCAGTTACCGAATTGTTCCCAATTCGGGACCGAAAACTACAGTGGTTCTACCTCTACATTAAATATTCTGAACCTCGCCTACTACCCTTCTGAACGTGGACCTTATAACTTCAATCCAAATATTGATCGTTAACTTTGGACACCTCACGAATCCTACTGGAACATGGGGCGGTATGATGCGTAAGTTGGATACAAACGACTTCCAGACTGCTAACATCGAATATATAGAGTTTTGGATGCTCGACCCATTCATCTACTCCAACCGACTACCGAATGCTAATCAGTATGGTGGTGACTTCTATATCAACCTTGGAGAGGTGTCTGAAGACGTACTGAAAGATGGTAAGAAATTCTATGAGAGTGGTATGCCTGTAGATGGTAGCCACCTATGGACGACCACACAATGGGGTAAAATACCAACACAAAGTACAATTACCTACGCTTTCGCAACCTCAAAGGGTAGTCGTGCGAAACAGGATGTCGGCTTTTAATGGATTGACTGATGAAGAAGAACGACAGTTTACTTCTTATCAGAACTTTTCTTACAGCGGCTCGTGCTAATACTAATCAGGCTGTCTTTGATTCTATCTGGGCTGACCCTGCCAATGACGACTACCACTATTTCCGTGGTTCTGACTGGGATGCTAAGCAGGCTTCTATCCTTGAACGATATAAGCGTATCAACAACCCACAGGGTAACTCACCAGACAATGACAACAATAACGAGCGTTATGACACCTCGTATAAAACAACTCCTGATGTAGAGGACATCAATCAGGACTATACACTGAACGAATATGAGAAATACTATCAGTATCATATTAGTATTCGTCCACAAGACCTTGTCGTAGGTCAGAACTTCATTGTTGATAAGCGTGTAGCCTCAGCCTCACTACGTAAGGGTGGTTCTGAACCTGTCACATGGTATCAGTTCCGTATTCCTTTAGAGGAGTTCCAGAAGCGTGTGGGTAATATCAGCGACTTTACCAGCATCCGCTTTATGCGTATGTTCCTCACTGGTTTTGCAAAGCCTATCGTACTCCGCTTTGGTACCTTCGACCTTGTAAGCGGTAAGTGGCGCCAGTATCAGCAGAACCTTACCAACTCTGCAAGCAATACTGGTACTATGTCGGTGAGTGCTGTGAGCCTTGAAGAGAATAATGATAAGGTTCCTGTAAACTATGTATTGCCTCCAGGTATTCGTCGTGGACAAGACCCTAACCAGCCACAATTGGTTGAGGAGAACGAACAGGCACTCTCTATGGTTGTCAACAACCTTGGAACAGGAGAGTCAAAAGCTGTTTATAAGAATACAACCTCGACCTTCGCCAGTACAAACGTCTCACAGATGTTCGTACATGCTAATGCTTTTTGAACAGAATACAACTAACCTTACGGATAACCAGTTGGCTGTGTTTATCCGCTTGAGTTCTGATTATAAGAACAACTACTACGAGTATGAAATTCCTTTGAGCTGCTCAGCTCCATACCACTATGACATGTACACTGGTACGGACCGTCGTATCGTATACTCTGAGGAGAACATGCTTGACATACCTTTAAAGCTCCTCACCTCCGTGAAGAAGCAACGTAATCAGGCACGTGGTGCAGGAACAGCAAGCTATAATCGTGCTTTTCTCAGTCTATGACACTGACCATCCTGCTAATAAGGTTACTGTGATGGGTAACCCAACCTTGGGTGAAGTAAAGACGATGATCATTGGTGTTCGTAACCTCTCTAGCAGCCAGAAGAGTGGTGAAGTATGGGTCAACGAGTTGCGCTTACGTGAATTCAACAACGAAGGCGGATGGGCAGCAAGAGGTCAGCTCAACCTGCAACTGTCTGACTTCGGTACTGTGGATGTCTAATGCCAGCCATAGCACGGATGGCTTTGGAGGTTTAGAGCAAGGCGCTAACGAACGACAGCAAAGAGTCAAAGACGGATGTTTCTGTCACCACAAGCCTTGAGTTAGGAAAGTTCTTCCCTGACAAGGCTAAGGTGTCAGCACCATTATATTACAGCGTAACCAAGAGTGAGAATCGTCCTAAGTATAATCCGCTTGACACGGATATGGAATTAAAGGATGCCTTGGATGGTAGTGCAAACCGTCACGAGCGTGACTCTATTGAGTCGATTGCTGTCACAAAACGCCTGACAACAAACTTCTCTCTGTCGAACGCACGTGTGGGTCATTCAGACGAAGAACCATCCAATGCCATACGATCCAGTTAACTTCTCCTTCTCATATAGTCATTCACACTCGCATACTTCAGGCGAGACAACAGTTTATGAGAACGAAGATACCTGGCGTGGCGCAATAAACTATAACTGGACACCCGTCTATAAACCATGGGAACCTTTTCTAGAAAAACTTATCAAGAGTAGGTCTAAGTGGTTTGAAATCTTAAGACGCTTCGGCTTGAATTGGTTGCCACAGAATGTCACCTTCAACACCGAGATGGTTCGTAACTATTACGAACCACAAGAGCGTGATATGGAATCGACAGAGAACAGCTTGCTCCTCGCTCACCCTTCAGCGAACAGTTCCTCCGGAACCGTGATTTCGCCTCTACGTTGGGACTTGACACGCAATCTTCACATGAACTTCCAAAGTGCGACACACGCCGAGATTGAAGAGCCTTATACTCCAACTCAATAAAGACCCCATGCTGACCGTTATCAGGCATGGAAGGACCTCAGTGTGGACAAGTATCAAACACTTCGGTACTCCACTCGATTACCAACAGAATTTCACGCTTTCTTATCAGCTTCCACTCAATCTACTACCTATCTTTGATTGGATGAATGCTGATGCAAACTATACCGCATCCTATACTTGGGTACGAGGAACAAGTTTGAACGATGGAACCTCTCTCGGAAATACCATCACAAGCAACCGTGCTTTGAACATCAATGGTACCTTCAACTTTGAACGACTTTATAATCATATTCCGTTCCTCAGAAAGACCAACGAACGATTCAACTGAACTCGTCCTACACGTCCCATCTTGACTGCAGAACAGAAGAAGGCTGAGAGGAAATGAAAGAAAAAGAAAGGAAGGAGAAAGGAAAGGATGATGACAAGAAGAAGGCACTCCCTAAGAACCAGAAGAGCTTTGAAAAGGAAATCGTTATCAATGCTGACTCTGCTATCCTTGTCTCACATGGTAAGAATACCAAACGACTCATCGTTTCAGCTCAAAAGACGAAAGAGGTAAGGCTATCAAGATTAAGTATCGTAAGGTAGGTGATACGCAGTTGAAAGTCTTTAATCGCACAGACTCTGCTATCCGCATGAAACTTACCGTTACACCTAAGGAACCACTCGATAATAAGGGATGGTATAAGACCGCACAGTGTGTGGCACGTGCGTTGATGATGGTACGCTCGGCAAGTATTTCTTATCGCAACCAATACGCAATGGCACTGCCGGGCTTTTATGCCAACGGTGGGTGATGCCTTCGACAGACACGAGGCACAGGTGCTTTATCGCCAGGTCTTGACTTCGCTTTCGGTCTTATTGATGACGACTATATTGGTAAGGCACGTGACAACAACTGGTTGCTTATGAACGATAGCGTGGCTACACCTGCTGTAACGAATCGCACAGAAGACTTGCAGATTCGTATGACACTTGAACCATTCAAGGACTTTAAGATTGATCTTACAGCCAGTCGTGATGCAGACTACCTCACGGAGCATTCAATATATGTACACGGGTACGCCAACGACACAGAGCGGGTCACTCACGATGACAACCCTTTCATTAGGTACGGCGTTCGAAAGTCAGGGCAATGCCAACAATGGTTATCATAGTAGTACGTTCGATCGTTTCGTACAATCACTCGATGGCTATCGCAATCGTGTGGAAGCACAATATAATAATGCCACCTATCCAGCTTCATTTGGTGGTGGTCATTTCACCCCTGCAGCAGGAACTGTTAATAAGTATAGTGCAGATGTTATGGTTCCTGCGTTCCTCAATGCCTACACCAGCATGAGTGGAAACGGACTCAAGATCTTCCCTTCGCTGCGCAGTTTGTTGCCTAACTGGTCTCATCCGTTACAGTGGTCTTTCACGCTTGCCATTCTTTGAACAGTTCTTCAAGAGTGTCACATCAATCATGCTTACCGCAGTATCTTTGCTATCGGTTCTTATCAGAGCTATAGCACATGGCAGGAATACATGAACGGACTCGGCTTTCACGTTGATGCTACTACTGGTACACCTATCCCAAGTTCAATGTATAACATCTCACAGGTGAGTATCAACGAAGCATTCTCTCCTCTGTTAGGTGTTGATGTAACTCTTCAGAACAACCTCACAGCACGCTTGGAGTATCGCCAGACACGTGTATTATCACTCTCGATGACCAGTGTACAGTTAAATGAAGCCTCATCAAAAGACTGGGTTATCGGTATTGGTTATAGAATCAACGACTTCAATCTTTTCAACAATGGTACACGACGGGTGGCTAAGAGTAAGAAGAAAAAGACATCAGACTCCTCACAGCAAGACAACAGTTCTTCTCGTCAGAACAACGGATTGAACCGTGACCTCAACTCCACGCCTTGACATGAGCTATCGCCAGCAGGCATCGCTCACACGTGACATTGCTTCGCTTACATCAGCAGCTTCAAGTGGTAATACTGCTTTCAAGTTCTCTTTCTTGAGCGACTATACCTTGAGCCGTTTGGTTACTGCCAGCCTCTACTACGACTTACAGATCACATACCCCACTCCCTCCATCAGGCAGTTACCCCTACAACCACCCACGACTTTGGTGTGAGCCTAAGACTTAGTCTGACAAGGTAAACTAGAGATTACAATTTTGCAAATCACGATTGCAAAAATATAACTTGAATATTCGTTTTATTCCAAGAAACATAAAAAGGTATACTATTTTTTTCACCTTTAAGTACACCTTGTATTAATTTCATTTGTTCTCTGTTTTTCTATATAGAACCATCCAAAGAATGTCATTCTAAGACCAATATAAAGCTATTTTATTGCAAACTCTCTAACACTCCTCTCAGAATCATACCAATCTAAGATGAGTTTAAGAATCCTTGAGGTAGGACGTTCTGCAATTGGCGTATATTGATTTATATGCTTTTGTAAATAGAAATCGAAGGTCCCTTCCAGTTGCGTATCTTTAAATTCTGGGGCTATGCGCCCTTCACACTTCTTAAGCCAATAATACGACAAAGTTCTCCACATTCCATATCCAGAATATGCTCAAATTCATAACCCATCCATACCCATCCTTTTCTCATCAAAGAGTTTCCCAAAATAAGCTTTGTGACCCTTATTCTTCACAACAAGCAGTTTAGGTTTTACTAACTTCTTCAATAATGTGCATCGTAAGATTTAATTGGTCAACAATGAATTTTTATACCATCAGATGTCTTTAATATTTGGTTTTCAAAATATTCTGTCTCTCTCCTTAAAATAGAAAATATCAAGATAATCAGACTTATCTCTTTAAATCTATATCTTCGTCAAAAGCATCTTCTTTACTGGACTCCAATAATTATCATATTGTTTCCCATACCAGATTTCTTTTGATTGGTCCATGAATAATCCCACTATCTTCATTATTGCGAAACGATGGATTAATTCCTGTTACTAAAATCTCACTTTGAACATTGTCTGCATAAGTATAACCTCTGCTAATAATCCTCATTAGGAAGTGAAGCAATGTATTCCTCATTCCAAATCTCAGCTAATCTTTTTCCTATATCCATAATTGAAATTTACAATAGCTTTTCTTATTTTATTTATCGCCACAAATTTAACATTTTATTTTATCCTAGATAAAAATTAAGAACAAATATATGATAAACATAAAACATTTATCTAACCAACTGTATAAAAGCAAAAGACTATAGAAATATATCCAACAAACAAGTTTATATATCTTACCAATAGAAACATTTGCAATTACTAAAAAACATTGCAAGTTCATCGAAATACAATCAAAATCACATTCCATCGAATGAGGTTAAAGCTCAATGGAGAAACTGTTTCGATGGTACCCAGCACTCTAAGTGATACTGGTGTATTTTTTATATGACATAAATCTCTTTTTGTTTTCTTTATACTAAACCAGCTACCCTTACATTTAACAACACTGTGTGTCATTACTATCCTTTTAGTGTTATGACTTCTGCACGTTAAAAATAGAAAGTTCTTATCTTCTTATTGATGACCATGAGATTTGGAAATCGCGATTTCCAAATCTCACTTGGACACTATATTTTCAAAGGTCCCTACGCATAGATGACGAGACTGCTATGCGATGGTATCTTGAAGCAGCATCAAAAGGAAATGTGGAGCATCCGAACACTTGACAGAAACAAACCTTCCTCTTACAAAAATAATAGAAGAAAACCTCTTCTCTACTCTCTCCAAAAGGAAAGAATGGAGAAGGTATTTGTCTCAAAATGTAATAACTTTTCCATTCCTCGTTTTTAATCAAGCACCTTCTGCATTCGAATTAACGCCCTTTTGGCTTGCAAAAGATGCCCTTTTGAAGTGTTACTAACGCCCTTTAAGAAGCTAATTAAGCACCTTTTCTTTTTACAAGTTTGCAATCAACTGATAATCTGAAGGTTAGAAAGAAGGAAAACTAAAAAGCATTATTTTTATAGTGTCAATAGGAGTTAAAGTCTCATTTGTGTAAAACATTTTCAAATGTCAAAATAGTATTTATCAAACTATAAAAGCATTATCTTCCTACCTAAAAATAAAAACAGACTGCCGTGTCTTAAAGACAAAAGCAGTCTGTTGGGAAAGTATTTTAGAATTTGAAAACTATTAAAGAGGATACTCGTCAAAGGCGTAAAGCACTGTTGAGAGATAACGCTCACCTGTATCTGGCAGCAAGGTTACGATGGTCTTACCTGCATTCTCTGGACGCTTAGCAATCTCAGTAGCTGCAAAAGCAGCAGCACCAGAAGAAATACCAACCAACAAACCTTCTTGTTGTGCCAACTGACGACCAGCAAGGATAGCTTGATCATTCTCTACTTGGAAAATCTCATCAACATACTTATTATTATAAGTGTTTGGTACGAAGCCTGCACCAATTCCCTGAATCTTATGTGGGCTACTCTCTCCACCACTCAAAACTGGAGATGAAGTTGGTTCAACAGCAATAATCTTCACATCAGGATTCTGCTCTTTGAGGTAGCGACCAATACCACTCACTGTACCGCCAGTACCTACACCAGCTACAAACACATCAACCTTACCATCTGTATCGCGCCAAATCTCAGGACCCGTAGTAAGATAGTGACGTTCTGGATTAGCCTGATTCTCGAACTGCTGAAGAATAATACTACCCGGAATAGAATCTCTCAACTCCTCCGCAGCCTTGATAGCACCCTTCATACCATCCTTTCCGTTAGTCAGTTTCACCGTAGCACCGTAAGCCTTTACGAGATTACGACGTTCCACACTCATGGTCTCTGGCATCGTGAGAATGAGCTTATAGCCCTTCACAGCTGATACCAATGCTAAACCAACACCGGTGTTTCCACTGGTTGGTTCAATAATAGTAGCTCCAGGCTTTAAGAGTCCTTTAGCCTCAGCATCTTCTATCATTGCCAATGCGATACGATCTTTACACTACCACCAGGATTAAAAGTACTCTACCTTTGCAAGAACAGGAGTAGTAAGTCCTTTCTCTGCAGAGAATTTATTAAGTGCTAACAGTGGCGTATTACCTATAAGTTCTGTAAAGTTTGTTTGCTAATCTTTGCCATATTCTTTGGAGTTTAATTTCTTAATAATTCATTCTTTACGGATGCAAAGGTACGGACATTTAACGATATATGAAATACACTCTTTATGTTATTTAGTATACCACAAAACGTGGTATTTACATTAAAAATAGGGCTTTCTTATTGCCATTCACACAAAAATCTTATATTTGCATTACTATTGTCATAAAAATCTACGATTATGCAGAAATACGCAGATTACATAGAAGAGATTGAGATTGACTCGCTTTTGGAGTGGAGAAACATATCCGATGGACATTAGACCGTCAGGTGAATATCCTGAGTGGTATTAATGGTGTTGGAAAGAGTACCATTCTTAATAAGGTGATACGTAGTTTGTCACAAGGTGGTGAATTCCAGAGCCATTCGCTGAAAGGTGTCCGACTAAAGGTTAGTCCTAATGATGCACGATGGATACGCTATGACATCATCCGTTCGTTCGACCGTCCACTCGATGAACTCGGATAGTATCAGCAAGATTAACGTTGACCTTGTAACGGAACTTGACTGGCAACTCTTCCAGCTTCAGCGTAAATACCTTGATTATCAGGTGAACATCGGCAACAGAATCATTGAGACCTTACAAAGTGAGAACCCGATGCTGCAGAGAAAGCACAACAGATATCACAACCCTAAGAAACGTTTCCAAGATATTTTAGACGACCTCTTTACCGAAACAGGTGAAGATTATCCGCTCTGAGAACGAGATAAAATTCTCTTCACTCAGTGAAGTACTTGGTCCTATCAGCTGTCGAGTGGTGAGAAACAGATGCTTGTTATCCTGCTGACTGTATTGGTGAGAAGACAATGAGCACTATGTCCTCTTTTATGGACGAACCGGAAGTGAGTCTGCATATAGAGTGGCAGAAACGCTTAATCGACCTCATCTTAGAACTGAATCCGAATGTTCAGATTATCCTCACAACACACAGTCCAGCTGTCATCAGAACGGATGGATTGATCGTGTAACGGAAAGTACGGACATAACCGACAACTGATTGTCTGAAGGAGGGAGCGATGGGAAAAGACTAAGCGACAACCGATCATCGGCTATATATTGATGCTGCGAACCGATTGAACGGTAAGCGGGCACGGAGAAAGATTATCGCATACGTGGAAGCGTATGACGATATCTTCTTTTGGCGCACTGTCTTGAGTGGTTTTGAGAATGAGGAACGCTACTTTGAAGTGATGTTGCCATCGCGATTAAACCTTACCAAGGGTAAAACGAGTCGGTCTTGATGAACCTTGTTTCACAGAATATTGGTGAGAATATGATTGCTTGTGTGGATGCTGACTACGACTATCTGCTGCAAGGAACTACCCCACTCATCCGATGAAGTGAACAACAATCCATACGTTTTTCACACGTATGCTTACGCTATTGAAAATCTACAATGTTATGCACCGAGTCTGCATGATGTGTCCGTGGCAGTAGCACTCAACGACCATTCCATCTTTAATTTTGAGGAGTTCCTCAAACTATACAGCGAAAGCATTTACCCACTCTTTGTCTGGAGTATCTGGCATTATCGGCAAGGTATCCATCGACGATTTACAATCTCCGACTTTAATCGTGTTGTGGAGATTGGTAACTTCTCTTTGCAAGGAGCTGCTGAAAGTCTTCAACGACTGCGCCATAAGGTGCAGATGCGTGTACGACAACTGCAAAAGGAAAATCCGAACGCAAAGGATAGCTATATAAAACTAAAAGACGATCTGCGTTCCTTAGGGGTTACACCTTCAACAACCTACTTATATATACAAGGTCATCATCTCTTTGATAATATCATCCTACCTGTCTTGAAGCGGGTATGCGACCTTCTTGTGCGTGAACGTGAAGACGAGATTAACCGCAATGCTGTACACGATACGCAACGTCGCAACGAACTATCAAGTTATGGTCATAGTACGGAGGCGATTATCCCTATGCTCCGTCGCAATGTAGGTTATACGAACGCTGAACCATTCCTAAGATTGAAAGAAGATATTTATACATTCTTGAATCCACCGACACAACAACCAACTGACTAAGTTTTCTTCATAACATCACCCTACCCCATGCTTGTGTCTAGACTTTCTTTACTAAGTGGGGCATTATCTGCTGTAGTTTTATTATCTTTGTACTCAAAATCTAAACAACAAAATTCTTACATGAAGAAGACTCTACTTTTTATCGCAACACTACTGGCAAGTTATGTCGGTATGGCACAAGAGACTTACCATCCAACGGCTGAGAATCTTAAAGCACGCGAACAGTTCCAAGACGAGAAGTTTGGTATCTTTCTGCATTGGGGACTCTACTCAATGATGGGTACTACCGAATGGATTATGACCAACAGGGATATCAACTACAAGGAATATCCTAAATTGGCAAAGACGTTCTATCCTTCAGAGTTTGATGCGGATGCTTGGGTAAAAGCTATCAAAGCTGCTGGTGCAAAGTATATCACCATTACGACACGTCACCACGATGGATTCTCACTCTTTAAGACGGCTACCAGCACGTATAATTCCGTTGATGGTACTCCTTTTAAGCGTGATATTATCAAAGAATTGGCTGATGCTTGCAAACGACATGACATAAAGCTGCACCTTTATTATTCACACCTCGACTGGGGACGTGAAGACTATCCAGTGGGAAGAACTGGCACTGGCACTGGTAGACCAAAAGAGAAGGCTAACTGGGCAAGCTACTATAAGTTTATGAACACGCAGTTGACGGAATTGCTCACAAACTATGGAAAGGTGGGTGCAATCTGGTTTGATGGCTGGTGGGATCATGACAGCGATGCAAAACCTTTCGACTGGCAGTTGGAAGAGCAGTATGCTTTGATTCATAAGCTGCAGCCACAGTGCCTCGTCGCTAACAACCATCACCATACTCCTTTCCCTGGTGAGGATATTCAAATCTTTGAACGTGACTTACCGGGTGAGAACAAGGCTGGTTTGTCTGGACAGAGCATCGGTCGCCTACCCTTAGAATCATGCCAGACTATCAACGAGCATTGGGGGTATAACATCACCGATACCCTCTACAAATCACCCAAAGAGCTGATTCAGATGCTCGTTCGTGCTGCAGGAAAGAATGCCAACCTCCTCCTCAACATCGGTCCAGAGCCAGGTGGTGCACTTCCCGAACTTGCCCTCAACCGCCTTCAGGCTATCGGTGAATGGCTGAACAAATATGGTGAAACCATCTACGGTACACGTGGCGGCATCGTTGGACCACACGATTGGGGTGTAAGTACACAACGTGGTAACAAACTCTACATCCACATCCTAAACTGTATGGACTCCAGCCTCTTCATCCCTACTGGCAACCACAAAATCAAGTCTGCCACCGTCTTTGGCACCAACAAACGTGTCAACTTCACAAAGACTGGTAATGGTATCACCCTTAACCTCGACACCGTCCCTACAGACATTGATTATATCGTTGAGTTGACGTTGTAAGAGGATATCAAGTTTATTAGTATCAAAACAACCCGCAGCAACCACTCCGTTGCTGTGGGTTTGTTTATGATAAGTAGAGTTTCTTTCTCAAATATATTTCTACACTGATTATCAATAGGTTACATTCTATTAGTACAAAAATGTCTCCTTGATTTGAGTAATATTGATTAGAAAATATCTAGGATGTTATCACCCTTTATTCTATTATCAAAGAAGACTTTGACCAAAAATTACATTTATAGTTGGATTGTTGCATTCCATGCATCCCAAACCATCTTTATACAATACCAAAATATATAGAGGTAAGCCAACGATAGTCTTACCTATTGAAAAGATACTACTTTCCTTTGATTATCAATCAATTGATGATTTTCCATATTATGTTGTATTCTCAATCTTTTTGCCAAAACATTAAAGACATTAGATAAAGCATAAAAAGACCAACACTTAAAAATGTTGCTATCTTCAGTATCTTCCATTTTCTTAAATTCGCTTTTTAATTCTATTATTTCATTCTCTCTATGTTTATTGAGTTCTGAACTATTTTGCATGTTTAATTGCATTTGTTCCACATTTTTCTGCAAGGTGATTAATTTGAGGTTCTTGCTCTTTAATTTTTCTCATCACACTTGAAAGTTTCTTTCGTTAGTCTTGTTATCTTGTTCTAATTCCTTATTCGCTTAGAAAGAACTAGATTCTGCTATTGTTTAGCAGATTTTTCAAGTTCCTCTTCACCTAGCTAACATTTCGCCTTTCGTCTCAGTTTCTATATAGTTCTTAATAAGGAAACGCTGAGTTTCAATATCATCTGCGTACTCGCTAATACCTGATACTATTGATATTATTTCGTCATCCGATAATATAGATTGTTTATCTTCATTGATAGAAAACATACAAAGCTTCTATAATCATCATTTGTCCTTTCTAAATAGTGGAGTATTATATTTAACCATTGTGCTGCAAGCATTACTACTGGTATTCGATGAGTTTGTCGTGTATAATCCCTAGTTATACAATGTTTTTATCTGAAGATAAAAATAAGATTTTGTGTCGAAAATGTGGTACATTTATCTTTTTCTTTTCTTCTACCCATGAGTATATTCTTTTGCATCATACTCTGCTGACAATAAAGACTTCTTATCAGAATAATTATTTATTCCGGAACAATACTCTTCTAATAGTTCTGTGACTTTCTTTTTCTTCATAGGGAATTTATGATCTATTTCTATTTCTTGTAGGCTTTACATAATTTATCATATTCACTTAGCAAACTACATTCGAAAATATTCCACAGAACGATTTGAAACGTCCTATACTCCATTGGTGATAAAATTGATATATACTATCAGGATCCAAAAACTCATATATAATTTTTAGATCGAATCCTTGGATTTTCATATTTTTGATTAGCTTTCCTATATAATAGTCCTATAGTATCCTTAAACTCGTGGTCGGTGCTATATGATATAAGTAGATTCTCCTTGACATCCTTAAATTTTTGACAAGAACAAGAGTGTTCGTTCTTTCAGTTCTTGTCCATTAAGTCCCAATGCTCTATATATGATATTTGTATCAAGGTAAAAATTCTTATATTTTAAATTATCCAAAGAGAATTCTGTATTCTTTGAATTTTGTCATAATACAATATTCTAATAGAATATCAAGCTAAATCAAAAACAGCCTTATCTTTATCTGGATTTTTCCCATTGCAAAAACTGTTTATAATATTTTCTCTTCTGTGTTATAGTTTTCTCCTATCTCAAGTCCATTGAGTTCCTTTATTTAGTAAAACGCCTAAAAGCCATTTTAAATTCGAAGTAAATACAGCATAAAAACTGTAGTATCATTTTCTTTTATGTTATCATCATACTCACAAATAAACTCATCTATAAAATCCACTAGATTTCTATCTTGACTTTTTGAGATTAAGTTTATTTTATAATCTTCAGTTAGAGATATTTGAATTTCATTGTTTTTATGTGAGTATATAAATCTCTTCCTATTTTGTGGTGAAGTAATAATATCTTCAATTTCCCTTGTTGAGAATAACAAGGCATAAGCAGAGTTTATATAAGAAATAAGTGCTGATACTGAGATAACACTATCTCCTTTACAAAACAACGCATCTTCTATTATTTTTCGATGTATCTGTTTTGTGGAAATTTTTGTCATTTGTTTTCGCATATAAAACTGCAGATAATCTAAATAAATTTCTTTCTGTTGTGAAGTGTTCATAACTTTATGTATTTTATGGTTCTGCAGCCATCTGTATGTATTCCTCTTAGATTTTCATACATCTTGGCTGATTTTTAAATAATTATCTTGTTTATTATCAAGTCCACTGCTCGCATTGTTTGATTTCAGTTTCCAATGCGTTAGCAGCTCCCTCTGGTCGATAATGATATTTCTTTCAGAAAATGCTTAATACCCACACATACCAGTATAGAATTAATCTTATTTCCTTTACAAGCTAAAAGATTATGAGTTAATAACTCTCACCTTTTATCTTTCCACGCTTATTTATAAGAGCATTCTTCTCTTCACTTGCCAGCCTTCTTTCTACTTTCTTCACATCCTCTGCAGGGGGCAGACTTCTCTGGTATAATCCCACGTTGATATCATCATTTGCCGAACAGCTTTATTATTTTCAATATGTTCATTACTGATTTGACCTTCTCCATATAAGTCCTTTTTGTTGCACATTGACGTTAGTCATCTCAGCTGCAAAAATCCTTCGCTTTTAATACTGATAGTCGGTAGGAAATCAGCAACAGGTCTCACTTGTAGGCACTCCATTTTCTTTTTTCATTTTGTGCTGTACTTAAGCGAAACAATGCCTGATCTCCTTTAGAGCGGATTACAGGCAAAAGCCTTTACTGTCAACACCTCGTTCATAAAGAATACCAGATAAATGCTTTTCTGTCTCTTGCAGCTTTGTACGTGCTTTCACACGTTCTATCTCGAATAGCCTTTGCTCTATTAACTCAGCCTTACGTGTCTGCATCGCAAAATAGGTTTGTGCAAATGCTATCTGTTCTTTACGTGGGTCACCATTTTGCGCAATTAGGTAACAAGCATAGCGGGTTAAAAGAATATCATCAATTTCACGTTCGGACCCAGACCCGAGATTAACCATTTTCCTAACGTCAGGAAAATGGTCAAAACCAAACTCAGCATTTATCACAAAGCTATTTTAGCTTTATCAATTACTTTGAGAAATTCTCCCATTTTGAATATCCCAAAAAGTAATTGGAGTTCACGTGCACTCCAACATTCTATATCTTCAGCTTCTACAGCTGCAGCCTCAAAGCCATTGTATAGCTCTTGAATGATTTCTTTTTTCATTTATCAGTTTGTAGCTTTTTATCTTATTCATAGTCAGCAAGACTTAGAACACTTTGTAGCTTAGATATTAAATATCCTCTCACTTTCATCGTCATTTACGAACAAGAAAATATATAGTGTCTTTCCTTGCGCTCTTTCATAGATGAGTTTTTAGTTACATTTCCATTAACATGGGTAACACTTGCAAATATAATATAAAATGTTTATATAAAGGTAAAGGAGAAAGTTTTTCAAAAACTTTGCTTTTAATCTCCCTAATAGCCATTGCGCTTACCATTTTTGCGTTCAATAATGCCACGGTCTGACAAACGCGTTGTCGCCATGCTCTTTACGGTTCGCTCAGACTTACCCTATATGCACAGCAATTTCCTTTTGCGTTGCTTGTGGTTTCTCCTTGATAAACTTTATAAGTGCTACTTCTTCCAAAGTGCAATTCAAAGTGCCATTATGGCTCTTTGGAGCTTCCAGACTGGCACTTTGAACCAAATGTTTTGGTGCTTCTATATGTAGAAGTCTGTTCTTTAGTTCATTCTGCTCACCTAATATCAAATTGCGAAAAGAATGCTTCAAGGTATTGCGTTGTAGCAAAGACGTCTTTAGGCATATTGTTATAGTTGGCTCGAACCAGTGCGTTACGGAAATACCATGAATAGTTAGCAAAGGTTTCGTTGCTGACGTCGAAACCAAATGTACGCAGATACTTAGGGATATTATGAATTTTTCTAACTAATTGTTTGCCAGTGTAATATATTATCTATACCTTTACATAAAAATCCCCCGAACGACCCTTCACGGGCAGAATCAGGGGAAACTTTTAAAAAAACATCGTGAAGATCCATGGTCTTTTAATCAAAATTTTGTCATTTAATTGTGGTTTATTGAAGATTTCCGCATTCATAACGATTATTTTAGTATCTTTGTCAACAAAAAGAAAAACAAATCCACAATGGCAAAGTTAAATCGCATAAAAGTTGTTCTCGCAGAACGTGACCTAAACAATAAGTGGCTGTCCGATAAACTCGGCAGAGACCCTGCCACCATTTCTAAGTGGATCACCAATACTACTCAGCCAAGCCTTCAAAGCCCTCATCGCCATAGCTAATGCGCGTTGAAGTGCCTGTGCAGGAGCTGGCAGAGACAAGAAGAAAATCAATCAGGGAAAAAGTGAGTGATATGATGACATATGTTCATTCTAAAAGGCAACGTTTGACGGCAGAGTAGATAACCGAGAAAGAATTTGACCGCCCAAGCATCGCCCAAGATTATGGTATGGTAAATGACACGCAAATTTGCCACAACTTACCGATAGATAGCGAAAGATTTAGAAGCAATAAATAATGACATGGTAGATATCCAAGCAAATGACCATGTAACTGTCCCTGATCTTGCAACTTTACTTAATGTTTCTGAAAAGACTACAAGACTAGAGCTTTTATGTTTTGCATGATATAAATCTTATCCAATACGTAGGAAGTAATAGGGTGAACATTAGAAGTAAAACAAAAATAATTACTTATAAGATGGCAGACTCAAGCTTTAATTGTAATCATCACGATAGAGAACAAATGAGCAAACTTTATACTGTAGGCGAAACTGTCACTTTTCAATGTGCAATATGCAAAAAGAAGGACCATCCTTATAGTTGATTCATTTGATGTCTTTGGGTGTCATGGAAGCCCTTCTGCATGACATATTGGTTGAGAACGAGAACATGCTTTATAAAACATGGAACACAACCTCATTGTTTCAAGCAATAAATAAAAACAGTGGAAGGAAATACTCTAACCATTGAAAAAGCTGTATCAAACAAAAACAATGTTCAAACAATACAATTATGCCCTATAAAGATATCATCAACGACATTTGTAGCAATATTCATACAGGTCTTATCGATTTTGAAAAGCTACGTAGTGAAGCTTCTATGCCCACTACAGGCATCTTCGGAATTCATTACCAACAAGCAGCAAGGCGATTAGGGTGGAGGATATTCTATTTAGGGCAATTAATGACAATTCCGAGAATGTCGTTGCTGTAAGATATGGTAAATCGGATAATCTTGTTGCAGGAGATGAAGGATTTGAAAAGTTCTTCAATGAATACTCAGTCAGAACTCGATACCATTGGCAAACGTCCAGACATTCTGGTTATACAAGAAGGAGGATTTTGATGAAACCCTTGGTTATGACATCAGCTCAAAAATCAAGTCAAGAGATTGGTGATTACGTTTCCAAAGCTATTGCAGGTATTGAGGTTCGCTCGAGCGCTTTTCTCTTCAATAAATATACAGCAGAAAACAACAGAGTTGTTCGTAAGAATACGGAAAGAGCTATCGATTTAAAGAATATTATATTAGACGAATACGTTGACTTATTGGAACAGAAACGTCCAGAGTTAAAAACGATTCTTCAGCAGCTTAACGAAACTTCTGTGCGATCCATCGATCTACCGAAAGCCAACATGGAAGACCTCGCAAAGGCTTCAAGAATTAACGGATAATCTGTCAGAACTAAAAGATTGTCTGAAGGTAATTCAAAAACGTAATTCATTATCCATCACCCCAAAGATGGAAGATTTTGAAGGTCGTTCACAAATGGATAATGACCTACAATGTGCCACATTTTTACGTACAGGTATTTTTCGATAAAGTATATGGCGTATCATTCCAGCACATTCTGGAACTTGTATCTAATCCAGATTTGGAGGATAAAAAATACTTTATTGAACAAGACGCAAAGAATCAAAACAAGACAACAATTAAGATACCTTCTCAAGATGGCACATGCCTTGCAGAAACAGTTACCGAACCTAATCATCAGAGTGTAAGAAAGGAGTTAAACAAAGGTCGATTGTTGTTCTATGTAAAATTTGATGGTGGTGAGGCATGTTTGGATGCTAATAAATTTGAATCTTTGTTTGGAATAAAAATTTAATAGGATGACCCCGAACAGAAATACATTTCAACTACATCACTTGAACATCGCAAAAATATGCTCAGTTCTCTACTCCTGAAAAAGATTGCAGAGTTCATGTGTCAATGGGTGTTACAGGGCAAGCAGAAAAACCCGTGCTCTCGAACCTGCGTATACGGTTTGGGAATCTTTTCCCGAGTCCTTGCTCAGAAATCTAATCTACCCATCGATGCGTACGAAATTGACGAACAAATTTTTGCAAGTGCCTTTGCTGCTCGTCCCAATGGCGTAAATCTTAGGAATGAAGATTATTTTGCGTGTGATTGGAATGCGAAATACGATGCAATTATTTGTAATCCTCCTTATCTAAAAATTTCACGATTACGACAATGCCACCTACATACCAGATGTAAATAGTCATTTAGGAACAAAGCTTAATGGTTTCACTAACCTCTATACTTTTATTTCTCCTAAAATCAATTGCCCAATTGCAAGAAGGCGGGCGTCTGGCATACATTATTCCTTCAGAGTTCCTCAATTCCGATTATGGTGTAGAGGTAAAACGCGCTTTGGTGGAGAGTAACACCTTACAACATATAATCGTCGTAGATTTTACAGAATGTGCTTTTGACGATGCCCCTAACAACTGCCTGTATTCTCCTTTTGCGAAAGAATGACTAGTTCTGTAAAAAGTGCGTTTCTCGCTTGTCAACAACATAGAAGGATTAAGTAATTGTTTTAGTGAATATGTGGAATTCAATACATCGGAACTTGATGCAAAAATAAAGTGGAAAGCATACTATGAGGAAGGTAATAGTTGTAAATACAATCATCTTGTTCCATTCTCCAAGTTTGCTAAGGTTTGTCGTGGTATTGCCACCGGTGCAAAACGATTATTTTACGTTCAAGCCTTCAAAGGTAGATGAGTATGATGTTCCTGAAGAATGCTTGATGCCATGTATTTGCAAAGCTGTAGATGCTCCACAGACCTTTTTACTCAAAAATGAATTTACAAAATTATTAAATGAAGATAAGACCATCTATCTATTCAATGGCAGTACTGCACCCGATAACACAAGTGTGCTTAGGTACATACATCTTGGTGAAGAATTAGGAATCAACAAGCGCTATCTTACTGCAAGTCGTTCTCCATGGTATGCTATTGAGAATCGACCTCCTGCACCAATATGGGTTTCTGTTTTCAACAGGAGCGGCTTTGCGCTTCATTCGCAACGAAGCAAATATTTATAACCTCACTACATTCCATTGCGTTTATCCCAAAAGCACTGGAGTAGATATTGATGTTTTGTTTGCATACCTCATTACTGATGTTGCAAAGGAGATTTTTCTCGATAATTCGCGTCAATATGGAAATGGTCTTATTAAATTTGAACCAAACGATCTAAAACAAAGGCATGGTTGTGGATTTGACCTTGCTAAATTCTAGGGAGAGTTCGTTTGTTAAGGATGTGATGCATTTATTAAAAATAATCAGAAAGAGAAAGATGGAATAAAGTTGCTAAATGAATTCTTCTCATTAAAAATATACGGATGAGATAAACACGATAGACAAATTCACAGAAAAGGCTTCAGCTCCTAAAAATACTTCTTTATCTGTTACAGAAGAAGTTATCAAAAGGACAAGTAAACCACGTATCAAACAACTTAGTTTCTTGACCTCTTCGACCAATACGAACTTGAGCCTATCAAACAGAATTTTTATGGTTCGCGAGGACATTGAGGTCGAATATAATACAAAAGCACATTCATCGTAATTTACTTATCGACATAACAAAGAACCTCCTCATCTGCAACGTTAAGAAGGACAATTGGGAGAAGTATCTCGATAGTTCGGCGAAGATTTACTATACAGGCAAGAAGTTCTCATCTACTATTGCGCTCAATGAACTCTACTATTTCATGCCGTACCTCTCAGGAAAAGGCATCCGAGATCTCTACTATATAAAGATTACAGACTTGGTTACCGCAAGGAAGGTCAGGAGAATGAAGATAAGAACGACCTCAGACTGGTTTTTGAAATTGAGCGTGTCGGTCAGTTATTCAATAACTACAAGAAAGTGAAACTCGAAATCTGGCGTACGTTTACAGATACGATTTTTAAAAGATATATTGTAGCAATTGATACTTACGTACATCATTAGATTAGGATATTCAGAGTTTTTCTAACTAACTGTTTGTCAGTGTAATATATCATTTGTACTTTTACATAAAATCCCCCAAACGACCCTTCACGGGCAGAATCGGGGAAAACTTTAAAAACATCGTGAAGATACAAAAATCTGATATAACACCAACTTTGCCCCTTTACAGAGTTTGATTTTTACAGATCTATCGTGACAGCTTTGCAAAAAGCGAACTTGGACGTATCCATTCCCAGCTCCCACTTAAGGAGTTGGCAGCAGCATGTACGAGTCATAGCCATAAGAGCAAGCGGGGCAAAAGGTCAACAACATACAGATTGACGGCATATCATTCATAGAGCACCACAACTTTGAGGGCTTTTCAACGAGGGTGTCCGTCTTAAGCAATGTGTTGAGTATCAGGAATCTCTGACGGAGTCAAAGTTAAACGTGTCGGTGCCGATTCCATATATGCCAACAATGCCAACCGGACAATGTGTACGGAAAAAGGCATAACCACCTGTTTCGTCAGAAAAGGCTCCAAACACAAAGAACAATCTGAATGTCTCAGGACGGCAAGAAAGATTATCAGAAACCTCAGGGCCACGGTAATGGAGGGCAGCTTCGGGAATCAGAAACAGCACTATGCCGTTGGGCGCATCAAGGCACGTAACATGTTCAGCGAAACACTACTGCTCTTCTTCGGAATCCATACGGCTAATGCCGCCATTCTTGCCGCAAGGCAGATGGCACAGGACAGAAGAAGGTGGCTTTGATAAAAAGATGAGGTGATTTTATATCCATCCATAGGCAGGTGTGGAAGGGACAGGTGTGCCCATACGTCTCGACATTTTGAATTTTTGAGCAGAAAACACTGCAAAATTCTTTTTCTAGGAACTTTTCCAAGAAAAAAAGAATTCAGTTTTTGAATGCTCTTGGCAGGTTCAGGAGTGAATTAACTGAAATTTCCCTAAATTATATGTGTATCCACAAAATATCTACGATCCCCTGTCAGAGGCTTTTTAGCTTCGAGAGTGGTTTGTTGCCTTGGTATTGTTAATATGCTTTGCCAAAAGGGTTACACCCTCTGCATCAAACGTATCTGTCTTATAAGACTTCTCGTCAGAGGCTTTTAGTTTCAGTTGGTTAGTAACACTAACCAACTGGCTATTTTCTTTTCTTAGTTTGATTTTGAGATACTTCCAATAGTTTCTCGTCTTTTGATAATCATCCTGCTCGTTAATCGCAGCGATGATGTCCAGCACGGAGAACCACCACTTACTGTGTTCCTCGTCCCATACCGCCCTCACTTCACGGTCGTTGAAAAAACGAATAGATTTTTTATGTTGTTCTTTATGCGCTTCCATAGATGGGAATTTAGTTGTTCGTTTTATTATTTTTAATCTCCCAATAGCCATTGCGCTTACCATTTTTTGCGTTCAAGAATGCCTTGTACAGATAATTTTACGGTCATCGTCTTTACTGTTCGTTCTGATTTTTCCGATATGCACAGCTATTTCTTTTTGCGTTGCATTCGGTTTCTCTTTAATAAAGTTGAGTAATGCTAATTCTTCTAAAGTGCAATTCAAAGTGCAAATATTGCACTTTGGGTCATTACCTGTTGCACTTTGACTTTCTGCCGACACGTGCAGGTATCTATTCTTCAATTCATTCTGCTCACCTAATATCAAATTGCGAAAGAAAGCTTCAAGGTATTGCATTGTAGCAAAAACGCCTTTAGGCATATTGTTATAGTTGGCTCGAACCAGTGCGTTACGAAAATACCACGAATAGTTAGCAAAGGTTTCGTTGCTGATGTCGAAACCAAATATACGCAGATACTTAATGGTAAAAACTGCCGTTGTACGGGTATTGCCCTCCCCGAACGGATGAATTTGCCAAAGGTCAGAAACAAATTGTGAGATATGGCTTACAGCTTCTGCTATATCATGATGCTTATAATCGTATTCCTTTTCACGGGCAAAGTCGTAATCCAGCGTTTCACGAATACTATCAGCACCAGCATATAGTACCGTTTCTCCATTCAACACCCATTCCTTTTTCGTAATATTATAATCTCTTATCTTTCCTGCATGCTCATAGATGCCTTCAAACAAACGACGATGAATTGAAATATATTCCAATGGCGAGAACGTAAAGCTCTGTTCAGATAGTAATTCGGTAATACGAGCCGAAACTTTATCAGCCTCTTCCGTCCCTATCCCTCGACCTCCTTACGAGCAGTCTTTTGACTCATAATAGCTATTGACAAGCTGCTTCACCTCCTCAATCGTGATGTCACCCTCAATATGCTGGCGAGCAGTTTCACGCAAATAATCAGAAGTCTTCAAGCCATCAACAGCCTGCAAGCCAATAGCCGTCTGCCACGCATAACCTTTTTCACGTTTATACGGTTCGCTCTGTCGGATATACTCTTCAAAGTCGGTTATCATACTATTTATGAATTAAAATCGAATCGATTTCTTACTGTACCCTTTATGTTCTTCCATAAGCAGGTTCTTAGTCACTATGCCTACAAAATAGTGTCTTACAAAGGTAGCAAAAAAATCTATATGCAGAAAAAGACAAGGTCATTTTTTTATTAAGAATATATTTCATACCTGAATATCAATAAAAGCAAACATAGTTTTGTTTTAAGTTGCTGTCACTTTTAACATTTCACGCAACGAACAGATTATAAACCACTTATAGCACGTTGAAACGTGACAGCAGTGACAGCAACTTTGAAAGTATATTCAGATAGCAACTAACGTCTTTAGTTAGGGTTGACGGACTGATCTATACAGCTTCGTATCGCCACCAAATACCTGTTCCGTGCGAAGAATGTTTACTGTAGAGATTCGGGATATTGGCAAGGAGACGTCCGAAATGGGAAAGGCTTGTCAGGTGTAGTTGACTGCCATATCGCTGACGGAGAAGACTGAAGATAGAGGCGGCAGTCATATAGGCACCCTTCGTCAGGGTCCTTAGGGATGGAAAAACACTGAAGAAGAGAGACTCTGCAGGAGTACGTTGCTGATACTGCATGTTGTTTGCCATAATCTCTTGGGTGTCAGCCTCATCAAACCAGTAACGCTTACCAGCCTCAAGTTCGGCAACCGCCTGCGCATAAAGCTGCTCATAGTCTATGCAGTCGAGCAGACAGATGGGACCAGTCAGCGTAACCGCTATGAAACGGCGACAGCCACTGGGGTCGCTAAAGACGTCCGGGACATTTGCTGTGGCAATGAAAAGAGGCTACACGTGGCAACGTGACTTGCTGTAGGCAGTAAGGCTGACGGAGTTTTACGTTTGCAAAGTTGCATAACGTTCTTCAAAAATCCGTCCTGCGTCTTAGCAGATAGCGTGTTGAACTCGTCGATATTGATAAGCAGCGACTGTGCCATCTGCCTCGCAGCGTGTTCTGTTTCTCACTGATAACAAGGTTGTCATTATAGCCCCACTGCAACGCTTCAGGCAGCAAGCGTTTACAGAAGGTAGATTTTTCGATAGCCCTGTCGTGAGATGAGTAGCGGTGCAACACTGTTTCCATGTGCTGTATCTAAGCCCATCCATTGTGCCACCATTGCAAGAAACCATGTATGGAACCAGTCTGCCCACCATACATTGTCATTAGGTACACAGTCAGCCAAAGCCTTGATATGGTCCTTTCCATCCCATCGTCCACGCAGGCTATTGAGGAAGTCATCTACAGGATTAAAAACCTTGACAAAAACCTGAGCCAGTATAACGTCGGATATCCTTATCCCATGCATTAATACCATCAAGTCGTGCTTTTAATGGCAATAGTGTTGAGTATGTGTTCATCGGCTGGTACAAACGATTCGTTACTTCCAGCCTTTCGAATTTCCGTACAACCCAAAGGCTGTGTTATACCGCATTTTCATACTTCCGCTCGAGATAGTCGAGCAGCCGATGGGTTATGTCATTTTAAGTTTAGCCGCTTTGCGGTTACGTTGATTAGCAACTTTGATTTTTCTTAAGATTATTTTTGTGCATAAAAACAAGTTTTTAAAGGTAAAAGAGTAAAAATTAAAAAGGAAAAAGGAAAAGCGTAAAATAGATGCGCATTATATTTCCAAGATGTTAATGCTAATAGCGATTGCATTTTGCAAGTGCGTACATTATGACCAGCACCAATCAGTGAGGGCAAGCACGACTTGTGCGGAGCATCAACACATAATGTGCGGGGCATGACTACTAACACTTCCACACCATCTGGTAATGGTCGTAAACACGTGGCGTAGTGTAGCCATAACGTTGGAAAAGTTCATCAACCCAGTGCTGTTCTACTTCTTCTAATTTCTTTGTACCTCGATGATAACGATAATAGATGAAGCGACTACCGAAGTAGTTCTCCAGAGCAGAGCGTAGAGGACGATAATCACAATGCTTCACATCATCAAAGAGATGCGAAAAATCCCCACGTCATCCGTTCTGTCTTCATTGTGTGAAACTCCTTACAGCTGTTGCCATTGCGAGCAGAGGGAAGGACTACCAAAAGCCGCATGTTGATTGAGAGGGCAGTCTCACCTGCATAATAGCGCAAGCATTGTTCTTTGAGAATACAATCGTGCATAAAGCACACTGCCCAGTCTTTGGGCATGTCAGAAAAATCTGTAAACATAAATAGAATGATTTAAGAATAAAACAAAAAGGAAGATGCCGTTAGTTTGTAGAAAATCACACCTTGCGTGCCGTTGCTCTTCCTAATATCTGCCTGCAAAGATACAACACAGAGGTACCCCTTGTCAAGTTTTTCACGAATTATTTTTATTTTGCTGTCACTCCTGTCACCCACTCACACCATATAACGCTTTATAAATCAGCAATATACCGCAAATGTTAAAAATGACAGCAAATAGTTTTCAAACTTAGTGTAGTATATAAGAGATTTACAGAAAAGAGTAATAACATTTACGTTCACATCAAGCATTATATTGGCTGTATAATACGAACACTGGCTGACTCTCTGTGAGTGCCAACCAGTGTACAATTAATATCTCAAATAATTTCTTCTTGGAAACTAAGATTTAAAATGGTGGTGCTAACTATCTAACGTTCGGCTAAAGAACAGTCGACGTTCTTTAACCACAATGATAACAGACACGATGAGCAATAACACCGTCTGAATACACTTGCTATCGGGGTGAGTTGCAATATTTCATTGAAATAACCTGCTGTAATGTGAAAGATAATAGCAACGAGGATATTTCGTTGGTTTTATAATAAAGCCAGTTCATCAAGATAACAAAGGGAAAGATGCTAACGATGAAGTTCAGACTATAAAGCAATCCTCCTGCACTACATTAGCATGGTAATAACCTTTGATACCCGCAAGAGGGAAATGCCAGACAGCCCAGTAAGCAGCAAAGAGCATAGATGTTTTTGAAGAGACTCTATTCGAGAACGGAGGCAGTCTGTACCATAACCATGCCACGCAAGTTCCTCAAGTGTAGGGGCAAGGATAAGGAGGAACCATACAGGGAAAACACCTCGAACTGAAAGTGTAATGACCTGTAATTATAAATTGTGATGAGCTGTAACCGAACAACAGAGATATTGCCATGGCACACAAGATACTTGTAGGCATCAGCAGGCAAGCTGTGAGATAATATTGCCACTTACAGAAAGACAGATTTAGGAATCGCCCAAGGAAATCCTTACGAAGGTCTTGATGGCGAGAGTCACACAATGGTTAGAACCATTGGGAAGCAAAAAGTCCATCCAGTCCCAACAATGGGGCTGTCCATACATTTTCCGAATAAACTACATGATGACTTACACAACTGGCAGCAAACCAGAATATCCATGGAATAAGGGTTTGCCAAGAGATAGAAAAGTATCGTGACGATACTTGATGACAATGTTTTTCATATTACTTTGATGCTATTAATGATCACAGATTATGTAAATAACAAGATGTGCATGAATAGTAATAACGAATGTATTACAAAATTGTCACAAATATACTTCCTACATCCCAAAGAGCCAAAATGATATACTTGAAAATACTATATCTCTAATATATTTTTGATTTAGATTGTCCCATGTTGAGTAAAGATATGATAACAGACAAAAGCCCTTTCACCAAAAACATTTCATTACAGGAGTGTGCTCAAATAATCATATTCCTTCTTGTATCGTTCTACTCGTTCGTAATCCTTCTGTGTGGGATTCGGAATGCGTGACAAATCCATATTGTGCGTAGGTCAGGCAGCTTCACTTTCGTTGCAAGCGCATTGCTTTTTGATACGTTGGATATGTGTTTCCCTATCAGGGGCAAGGTGATGATTAAGTAATCGTAAAGCTGTAGCTAACTCTTCTCTATCGGTACTCTGTTAATGGGGTTTCTAGTTTTTTTCATCTAATAAATTAAGCACATCCTCCACTGAGTTTGGAGTATCTTCGCTTGCATCATGTAGATAACCAACAACCTGTTCTTGCCAAGTGTTCCCCTATTTTAGCAACAGCTGAAAGATGACCTGTAAAGTAATCAACTCAGCTTTATCTTTCTGCCCCTATGTAACTGGCTGGCTATGTCTGCTGCACTTTGTACGATGGCTTTTTCTTTATTGCTTAACATTACTAAAACTTAGGTTATACATAATATTTTAGAGTCTTCGATGAAAGACCCTCTCATATCACAAAGGTACATCTTTTGTGAATACTTCGATGGTTTTTCCTTATAATCTCAAAATACTATAAAAATCGCAGCAACCCATAATTGGATTACTGCGATGATATTAATTTTAATTCTTTGATTTTACTTCATTCCTCGAAAATAATTCACATTGAATCAGTCAGTGTTATAAACTATCGTGGCAA